>OMEQ01000865.1_pt1 | contig 16714 bp, 14 predicted proteins | sample 1645451 | NCBI WGS metagenome assembly OMEQ01 (sample SAMEA103958142, study PRJEB25191) | human gut metagenome | biome: human-associated habitat [ENVO:00009003]; feature: intestine environment [ENVO:2100002]; material: feces | place: Germany | collected 2013/2015
TTTGCTTACTATTTAGGAGGCGATACAGTTGGTAATTTGATCAATGCAATTCCAGAATTCGTTACTAATGGTATGGCGGCAGCTGCTGGATTATTACCTGCACTAGGTTTTGCGATGTTGATGCGTATGACAATTAATAAACAAAATATTCCTTATTACTTCTTAGGATTTATTCTAGCTGCTTATATGGGTGTTCCAGTATTAGGTGTAGCAATGATTGGTGTTATCTTAGTATTGGTTAAATTTAACTTCTTAGATAAACAAGCAGCCACAGAAACAGAAGCTGTACAGGGGGTGTCTGACGATGATGACTTCTAAGATTACAAAAAAAGATATTACAAATTTAGCATTTAACCAAGGTTCTTTAGGAATGGAATTCTCATGGAACTATGAACGTCAGATGCACATTGCCTTTGCGATGATGATGAATCACAACTTGAAAAAGATTTATGAAGGTGATGAAGAAGGATATCGTGATGCATTAGTAAGACACGTTGAATTCTTTAATGTCACTCCACAATTGGCTCCATTTATTGGTGGTGTAGTTACTTCAATGGAAGAAATGAAGGCTAGAGGAGAAGTTGATGGAGAAGCGATTGCTAGTATCAAAACTGCATTAATGGGTCCTTTATCAGGTATTGGTGACTCAATCTTTGTTGGATGTTTACGTGTTATCGCTGTTGGTATCGGTATTTCTTTAGCACAAGCTGGAAATATCATGGGACCAATCTTATATTTCTTACTTTATAATATTCCATGCTTCATCGTACGTTACTTTGGTGCTCACTTTGGATACAATTTAGGTTTCAATTACTTACAAAAGATGCAAGAAAATGGAATGATGGATAAATTGTTATCTGCTGCAAGTATCCTTGGAGTTATGGTAGTTGGTTGTATGTCTAAAGATATGGTTTGGACAACATTAAATGTTGAATTATCTAGAATTGGTGACGAAGTTACAACACTACAATCAATTTTAGACGGAATTATGCCAGGATTAATTGGTTTAGGTGGTACTTGGTTGTATTACTTCTTGTTGAAAAAGAAAGTCAATCCAGTAATTTTAATTTTTGGAACAATGATCATTGGTGTAATCGGTGCTTATTTTGGCGTATTAGCAGGTTAATTCATTAGATGAGGAGGAACAATAAAATGATTAAATTTAATGAACAAGAAAAAATTGATAGCGTGAATGGAGCGTTGGCTCTTCGCCCTCAAATCAACGAATTCGTGGATGAAATTTGTGAACGTGGATATTCAAATATCTGCTGGTTAGGTGTTGGTGGTACATGGGCAAGTGCTATGCAGGCGACTGTACACATGAAAGAAATGTCAGCTATTGAAACTTGGGCAGAAAATGCTGCAGAATACTTAACTACAGGAAACAAACGTATTACTAAAGATACAGTTGTTATTATCTCTTCTGTAACTGGAAATACAAAAGAAGTAGTTGATGCAATCAAAAAAATCAAAACAGAAGTTGGAGCTACAGTTATTGCATTCGTAGATGCTAAAGAAGCTATCTTATTAGACTTAGCAGACTACAAGATTTCTTATCCAATTAACGAACAATTAAAATTCTTCATGGTTGCTGACCGTTTCATGTTCAACAATGGTGAATTCGAAGACTACGAAGATATGTATGCAGAATTCGACAAATACTTAGCACAAGATTTAGTAGAAGTTGAAAAACAAGCTGAACCATTCGCAATTGAATTCGCTAAAAAACACTGGAATGATGAAATGCACTACTTCGTAGGTGCTGGTAACCAATGGGGAGCAACTTACTCATACGCAATGTGCTACTGGGAAGAACAATTATGGTTAAAAACTAAATCAATCACATCAAATGAATTCTTCCACGGTATGTTCGAAATCGTAACTAAAGAAACTCCAGTTACAATTTATATTGGTGAAGATGCTCAACGTCCATTATCTGAACGTGTTGCTAACTTCATTCCAAGAATTTGTGCAAACTACACAATTATCGATTCTAAAGATTACGAATTAAAGGGGATTAGCGAAAAATATCGTAAACACTTGTCTCACCATGTAATGCATGCTGTAAACAACAGAATTGACGTTCACATGGAAATCGAAACTCGTCACCCAATGGAAATTCGTCGTTACTACAGAAGATTAGAATACTAAGAGCTAATTATAGTTGAATGCAAGGATGTTTACCTGTCTTTTGATGGGAAACATCCTTTTTTTCTTTGGCTTGTCCTGTTAAAATAAGGTAGAGGTGGATAATAATGAAAAAACTATTAACGATTCTATGTTCGTTTGTTTTATGCATATCTTTATTTGGGTGTCAAAAAGAGACGAAGAATTATATTGCTAAAATTGAAGTGAAGGATTATGGAACAATTACATTAAAGTTGGATGGGAAAACAGCTCCAATTACTGTACAAAACTTTGTAGACCTTGCCCAATCCGGGTTCTATGATGGATTGACATTCCATCGCATCATGAAAGGCTTTATGATTCAGGGTGGAGATCCTAATGCGAATGGTACAGGAGGCTCGGATAAGACAATCAAGGGTGAATTTAAGGATAATGGTGTAAAAAATAATATTAAGCATAAGCGTGGTGTGATTTCGATGGCAAGAAGTTCAGATTATGATTCAGCCAGTTCACAATTCTTCATTATGCAAGAAGACAATGATTCATTAGACGGCCAATATGCAGCTTTTGGACATGTTACTAAAGGAATGAAGATTGTAGACAAAATTTGCGAAGATGCAGATCCAATGGATGATAATGGTACGATTGCTGAAAGTAAACAGCCTGTTATTAAAACAATCAAAGTATCTGAAATAAACGACTAGAAAAATCTAGTTGTTTTTTTATTTGCTGCAGTTAGTTTTATGATACTTTTGTTTGACATCTATAGTTAGTTATTGTAAACTCAATTTGTTTTGACTAACTGAGGTGGATTATGATCAATAAAAAATTATTGTTTTCGGTAAGAGAAAGTATTCCGTTTATTAAAAAAAATGTGTTGTATCAATGGATAGGACTTGTTTGTAACGTATTGTCAACGGCATGTTTGTGTTGGATTATCACAAGACATAGAAGTATTTCATTGGTTGGAATCCTTTTTATATGTTTAATTCTTCGTTATATTGTGAATCAAAAAGCGATTGAGATGTCGTATGAGTCTAGTCATATAGTAAAGGAAACATTACGAAGTCGTTTATATAAGAAACTTTCTAAGATAGGGAATAGTTACACAAATGAGTGGAGTACAGCTGAAATTGTACAATTATCAACTGAAGGAATCGAACAATTAGAAACATATTTTGCCAGTTATATTCCGCAATTCTTTTATTCTTTAATTGCACCAATGACTTTGTTTATTGTTATTTCTTTTATGGATCTGAAAGCCGCTTTAGTTTTACTTATATGTGTTCCCTTGATTCCTATGTCGATTGCGTTTGTACAAAAATGTGCGAAAAGATTATTGAATCGGTATTGGGGACAATACACAAAATTAGGTGATAGTTTTCTAGAAAATCTTCAGGGATTAACTACACTAAAGATTTACAAGACAGATGGTTATTATCATAAAAAGATGAATGTGGAAAGTGAGAACTTTCGTAAAATCACAATGCGTGTTTTGACAATGCAACTAAATTCTATAACTGTTATGGATCTAGTTGCGTATGGTGGCAGTGCATTAGGTATTGTGTTTGCGTTAACAGGAACAAAAGATTTGTTTCAAACTTTGTTTATCATACTAATATCTGCGGAATTCTTTATTTCTATGCGTCAGTTAGGGTCATATTTTCATATTGCGATGAATGGTATGGCGGCAAGTGATAAGTTGTTCGCGATATTAGAAAAGGATATTCAAGAAAAACAAAATGTAAAATTAGATTCATATTCAATTTTTGCTCACAATCTACACTTTGGATATACCGATAAGGAAGTTTTACATGGTATACACTTTAAAGCATTTAAAGGAATGATTGGTAGTGGAAAGAGTACAATTGCCTCTTTGTTGATGGGACAATATACAAATTATAGTGGTGAATTAAAGTTATCTGGCTATGAAATCAAAGATATAAATATCTATCCATATATAACGTCAGTTTCTTTAGAAAGCTACTTATTTAGTGGTAGTCTTAGAGATAATTTGGTTATGGCTAAAGAAGTATCAGAAAAAGAGATGAATGCCGTTTTAGAAAGGGTAGGTATCCTTGATTTTGTGAATGAACAAGGCGGACTTAATATGCGTGTATTAGAGGGTGGTAAAAATTTGTCTGGAGGACAAAGACAACGTTTAGTTTTGGCTAGAGCTTTATTAAAGGATTCACCAATCTATATTGTAGATGAAGCCACTAGTAATATTGATGTGGAGAGTGAAAATAAAATAATGGAAGTTTTATATAAGTTGTCAAAAGAAAAGCTAGTGCTTTGTATCTCGCATCGCCTGGCAAATCTAGTAAATGCGGATCAAATTTATTGCTTGAAAGATGGAAATATTGTTGAGAGTGGAAATCATGAAGAACTGATTCAACAAAACGGAGTTTATTGTGAGTTGTTTAATACGCAAGAAGAACTAGAAAGATATGGTGCCTAGTATGAGTACAATTCAAATATTTTCGCGTTTAGTCAAACTTGTATTTCCTTTAACAGGATTTATGATTTGTGCCATTTTAATGGGAGTGGCCGGCTTTTTATGTGCAATCTTTATTCCTGTACTTTCAAGCATGGCACTTGTGAAGGATTCTCTATTTAGTTTTCATACGATTGTGATTTTATTATTTGTGTGTGCACTCTTAAGAGGAATCTTGCGCTATGCAGAACAGGCTTGCAATCATTATATTGCGTTTAAATTACTCGCTCGAATTCGTGATCAGGTGTTTGGGACATTAAGAAAGTTGTGCCCTGCAAAATTAGAAGTAAAAGATAAAGGAAGTTTAATTTCTTTGATTACTTCCGATATTGAATTGTTGGAAGTGTTTTATGCACATACCATTTCTCCTATTTGTATTGCGTTTGTCACAAGCTTCGTTTGTATTATTATTCAAATGCAATATGGCTGGATCTATGGAATCTATTCGCTTTTAGCCTATGTTTTAGTGGGTATAGTTTTACCAATTTACATTTCAAAACAATCAAGACATATTGGTGTAGAATATCGAAAAGAAGCTGCCAATCTAAATAGTTATGTATTAGAAAGCATGCGTGGCTTGAAGGAAAGTATGCAGTATATGGATACGGATCGTCGTTTATTGGGCTTGAATGAGAGAACTTCTATTTTGGCTACACGCGAAAAGGAACTGAAACATTTTCAGGCAAAGACAATTTCATTAACGAACGCATGCGTGGTCTTATTATCATTAGGTTTATGTTTGATTCATGTATTTTTGAATAGTTCAATGGAATCCATGATTGTATCGAGTGTTCTTCAAATTTCTTCTTTTGGACCTGTCATTGCACTTGCGAATTTAGAATCTACATTATCGCAAACGATTGGAGCTGGACAAAGAGTTATTTCTCTTTTGGATGAAATACCTATGGCTGAAGAAGTGACGAATGGAGATGAAGCTCAATTTAACAGTATGGATATGATACATGTAGACTTTGCGTATGACAAAGAACAAATCTTAAAGGATATGAATTTAAATATCCAAGAAAATGAAGTGATTGGAATTCAAGGCAAGAGTGGCAGCGGAAAGAGTACTTTATTAAAATTGTTGATGCGTTTTTGGGATGTATCAGGCGGAAATATTTTAGTGGATGGGATTGATATTAAGAAGTTAAATACTTCAAATTTAAGAAAAAATGAAGGTTATGTAACACAGGAAACGATTCTTTTCCATGATACGATTGAAAATAATTTAAGAGTTGCTAAGCAAGATGCGACAATCGAAGAGATTCAATTGGCTTGTAAAAAAGCAAATATTCATGAGTATATTCAATCTTTGCCAAATGGATATAAAACATTGGTTGAAGAGCTTGGAAGTTCTTTATCGGGTGGAGAAAGACAAAGGATTGGTCTGGCGCGTATGTTTTTACATGATTCTAAACTTGTGTTATTGGATGAACCTACTAGTAATTTGGATAGTTTAAATGAAGGAATCATTTTGAAAGCTATTTATAAATCGAGAAAGGATAAAACGATTGTTTTTGTGTCACATCGAGAATCGACGCTATCGCATTGTGATCGTGTAATTCATATGGAATCCAATCGAGTTAGCTAATGAATAAACGTGAAAAAGAAATGCGTACAGTGTACGAAATGATTCATTTGTATTGTAGAAAAAATCATAAAGAAAAAGAATTGTGTCCAGAATGCTTGGCTTTGTATGAATACGCAAGAATGCGTATTAAAAAATGTCCGTTCATGGAAACAAAGACGTTTTGTTCGCAATGCAAAGTGCATTGTTACAAGAAGGATAAAAGGGAACAGATTCGAAAGGTCATGCGCTTTTCAGGGCCTAGAATGTTAGTGTATCATCCTGTCATGGCAATTTGTCATTTGTATTATCAAATGAAAGATAGTGTTGGGTCATAGTGGATATGGCCCTTTTCTATTGAAAAAAAAGGGATGAATCGAATCATCCCTAAACAAAGTAAATATGATTATTTTTCGACTACAACAGCACCGTCTTTAATGACTTTATCAATCTTTCGAACGTTTGAAATTGCATCCAAAGGATTTTCTTTTAAACAAACTAAATCTGCATTTTTACCAACTTCAAGTGTTCCATAATCATCTAAAACACCTAAGCAGTCTGCTGAATTGTGTGTCGCAATTTTTAAAATATCCATACGATTCACACCGTATTTTTCCATTAATTCAAATTCATAGGCTGTGTTGTTGTGGTAGTTGAATGGAGTTCCACCATCTGTACCCAAAGCAATTTTAACGCCTTGTGCATAAGCTTTTTTAAAGCTTTCAACATGAGCATCTTTAACATAAATAGCTTTTTTGACCATGTAATCGGCAATACCAGCTTCTACACCTTTTTCAACGATGCATTGAGGGGCAACTAATGTAGGAACCAAATATGTACCGTGTTCTTTCATGTAATCAATGCATTCTTGATCTAAGAAAATTCCATGTTCAATGGAATCAATACCGGCATATAATGCATTTTTGATACCTTGCGTTCCTTGTGCGTGAGTAGCCGTTTTTCTTCCTGCTTTATGAGCCTCTTCAATAATGGCTGCCATTTCTTCTTGTGTTAATTGAGCACTTCCAGGTTCTACACCTTTTGTCATAACGCCACCTGTTGCCATAACTTTAATTAAATCGACGCCTTTTTTAAGTAGAGTTCTAGCCGCTTTTCTACATTCATCGACACCATCGGCTTCAATACCACCTTGCCAGCCATGGCCTCCTGTCATACAGATGCAACGTCCAGCACATAACATGTGTGGACCTTTAACAAGGCCTGCATCTACACAATCACGAATATCCATATCGTAATCGTTTTCGGTTCCTACAACACGAATAAAAGTAACGCCACTATTGATATAATCCTCTAAGTGTTTTTGTGTATAGAATGTTTTTTCAATAAAAGTAAATTCTTTATCCGTTCCAAAACCAACAGGTTCCATAATATGAACATGACAATTAAAAAAGCCTGGCGTTACAACATTTGCCTCGACTACATCTTCATTGATTGTATGATAAGGTTCAATGGCTGTGATTTTTCCGTCTTCACAAGTGATCAATTGATCAAATTTAGGTGTATCGCTCACACCATCTATCATTGTTTTAGCGTGTACAAAAATTTTACTCATAAAAATACTCCTTTTCTCAATTTACATAGTATTATGCTCTAAACAAACAATAAATGCAAGTGCTTTCTGAAAATAAAATAATTACTTACATATTAAAAAACACTTTATATAAAGCGTGGTATTAACTAATACTAACAACAAATGAAAACATTTATAAAACACATGAAACAACATGAAAATGATGCATAATGGATCGTACACAAATGTTTGGAGGGAAAGTAATGGCAAAACGAAGTGTAGTGGCCATGTGTATGGCATTTGTGCTTGCGGGATGTTCCACAAGCAATAGTTCGAATCAAGGACAAACGTTGACAGTTGGATTGTCTTCAGAAATGAATGGTGATTTTTCACCTTTATATTATCGTACACTAAATGATAATAGTGTAGTATCGTTGGTCTACCAAGGTTTGTTGAAGTATGATAAAGATCAGAATCTTGTATGTGATTTGGCTAGTGAATTACCACTGATTTCTGAAGATGGTACAACTTTGACATTCAAGTTAAAGAAGGGTATTAAATTTAGTGATGGATCTAAATTAACATCAAAAGATGTTAAAGATACATTTAGCGTTATGGCTGATCCTAGCTAAACTGGATTGTATTCAAGCAATGTGGATTTTGTGAAGGGATATACCGAATATCATGATGGAGATGCTAAAGATTTAGAGGGTATTGAAACACCAGACGATTATACGGTTGTATTTCATTTGGAAAAGCCAAGAATCGATGCTGAAAGTGTTTTGGGTACACAAGGAATATGTTCAGATCAAACATTGAACTATAAGCAGGGAAAAACAGCTAAGATTGAGAAGAAAAATACAAAGTCTGTTGGTACAGGTCCTTATGTATTAAAATCATATGATAAATCCATTGGTGCTTCATTAGAAAAGAATTCTTATTTTAAGGCAGAAAAAGGAACAGTAGATTACGACTATATAAAAATAGTTGGGGTTTAGATCTGCTTTAAGATTACATAGGGCAGTGTGCTAGGCAGCTAAAAATTCGCTCCAAAGTATTTTGGGGCTTTTTTAGTACCTGTAGCTATGCAATTGTTGATTTTCAAGAGGATTAATATACGTTATTATAGAATTATAAGATTGTTGTTGTACATTTATGTTCTTCATTCAGATATAAATGTCTTCCAGGATTACATGAATGAAACTCGGATTATTTTGTTTTGAAACACGCCTTTAATTACTGTTGTATCGTTTCAAAAGACACAGTAGAAATTACTGTAGAACAGAAAAGAATCAACAATGCATTGTTGGAGAATCATAACGCAATCATCAAATTGGTTACGAAAGCAACCAGTGGCTATCAAAGCTGGGAGCGATTCAGAAACGGATGTATGCTGATCTTAGAAAAGGCATCGATTTTGAAATCGACAAGGATAACGGAAGCATTAAAATAGTTGAAAAGAACTCGGACAACTAAATGTTGCCCGAGCCCAAAATTAGCTATAAACCGTTTTGGGGTATATGCCGCCCCTTAAATTCTTGGAGAGCAAATTCACCTAACCCCATCCAAATTTATTGCGCCTAGATTACATTTCTGATGTAACAGATGCGGATAAAAATAGTTCGGTTATCCAGAGTAAAAGCAAAGATTTGACACTAGATAGCTATAATGGTGATCGTACAAATTGGCTATATTTGAATACAGCTGATGGTCCATGTAAAGATCAAGCTGTTCGACAAGCTTTGGCTTATGGATTTGATCGTCAAGCCTATATTGATAGTTATTATAAATTAGATGGATCTGATGAAGTCATGGCTTATGTACCAAGCAGTTTTGGAAATCCTATTAGTAAGACTTGCGGTAGTATTGTTACGGGAAAAGAAAAATTGGATGGATTAAATACATATGAATATAGTCCTGAAAAGGCGAAACAATTGTTAGATGATGCTGGCTGGAAAGTGGGTAGTGATGGAATTCGAGAGAAAGATGGAGAGCGTCTTTCAATTCGCTTTTTATCCATCAAAGAAAAAGACAATATGGATTCAATGATTCCAATTCTTCAAAAGGATTGGCAAGAAGTCGGGGTTGAATTAAAGGTAAATACAATGGAATTCAATACTGTTATTTCGACAATTATCGATGATAATGCCTTGGGTGATTGGGATGCAGGATGGGTAGGCTTCTCTTAGGGTAGTCCTGAAGATACAGGTATGAATTACTTATTAAAGTCAAAAGCAGTTGATAACTTCCCACGTCTAAGCGATTTGCAATTGGATGCAGATCTAGATGTAGGAACGTATACTTCGAATTCAGAACAAAGTGCTCAAGCTTTTAAACAAGCAATGATTGTACAAGCTGATCTTTGTGGATTTATTCCAACCGATGGCGTAAAAGTATATAGATTAAGAAATAAGAAAGTAAAAGGTATGTATACAACACCCACATATAGATGGTTTAATTCAATGGATACATTGACGTACTCTCATCATTAAAATGACGAGATTCTCTTTCTCACAATGTGAGAAATGGAGCATCGCAAAGCTTTCAGCATGGTTCTAGACCTTGCATATAGTCTTTACATAACTCTTGTTTTTTGAGCATTTCCAATCCATGTGGACCGTACTCTGTATACTCATACTACATCCAACAGGGCTTACGCCTTAGACCTGACTGGATGAGGGATTCTTTATGCTAGAATCCAAAGCAGTGTTTCATTGTGTGTCCACATTTTTTCTTATTTAGAATCAGTGTGTCCTGCATTTCGACAAAGTGTGGAAAATCAAAATGACAGGTTTTAAAATCAGGTGCAGTCAATGTATCGTCAGTATGACAAATCAGAAAGGCTGAATACAAATCTCTTTGTACTTTATGTCCTTCAATCGTTTTAAATCTTTCACTTAAAGTAGGCTTGATGTATTCTCCAGTATCATGGTGAAGTTGAGAAGCACGGTATTGATGAATATCTATTTCGTAGTATGGTATTCCATACTGTGTAGCTTTTGTTTTTAAATCAGCCTGCATAAGACCTGGAGAACGGTTCTTGATGGAATGTCCATAACGCTTTTTGCGTTTGTATTTACATACCATTTTCAAAGAGCCGTCTTTTTGTTTAACAGCCGTCACCTCATCTTTACGCTCTGTCTTCTTTGATCTCTTCTGCAGAGCTTTGAAGTTCATTGGTTCCAGAATGAATTCGCTTGTGTTCTGAACGACTCTGTTTATAAAGGTATGATGTGAAGTCTTAATGTAAGCAGATTGTTTTCGATAGAGAACCCGAACTTGGCGTTTTAAACGTCTACATCGTTTTGTGGTTTTCCATTTATGTTTTCCCTTTTTGACTGTACCATTCTTGTTGTAGTTTTCTGGATTGTGCTTTCGCATAGAGGCATCTACCAGATTCTGCTTGTGGCGGATCTCTTTTTCATATTTTGCTGATTCTGGAGCCAGTTCTTCCAGATGGACCTCGTTATTTGAGACTGTCGCAATCGTAGATGTTCCAAAGTCAACACCTGTACGATGCCCGCCATCTTCAGATAGTTTAATTTGTTTTGGTGTATCACCTCGAAGTGTGATTACTACATAATATTTGAATCCACTGTTGAATTCGATTCTTTTTAAAAATGAATAAACAACATCTTCTTTTAAATCAACAGATGAAATAATGTTCTGGATATATTCATTCTTTGGGACACGAACTTTGTAGTAATGTTTCATAAAACAGATGGTATCCCATCTTAAAAGACGCACTCCTGTTGCAGCACATTTTTGTTTGATGCAGTCGAAACTGTTGTATCTTCGATAATGAAGATGACGACCATCCTCAAAAAGAACCTTTTCTACTCCCTTATATACAGCTTCCGCTTCTGCCTGTGCCTGATGAGAGTTGATGTAGTTCTTGTATTTCTTTTGTTCTTTGGATACAAACTTACACAAAGAAGTCTTTGTGAGATTATACTCTTTTTGTTTAACACACATGATATTTGACAACTCTTTTTTCTTCTTTTTTTCAGAAGCTGACAGTTCAGATACTTTCTTTTTAGAAAATTCAGCTTCTCCATAAGCTTTGCGTGCACCCATATATTCTTTATCATGAAATAAAGCATTCAAACGATTAGTAGCATATCGAACCAACTGATTATGCATCTGATTCGCATAGAAAAAAGATTTCGACAAAAACCGTTTCTCAGATTCACTTAGTTCCAATTGAAAGCGTACTGTATACATATCGAAAACTCCTTCTTTTTTACGATGCATTCTACGTATAAATTATATCATGGTTCACGTATAGAAACAGCTGAAAACCAGTTACATACGTCATTCATCTCATGACTAAAGTCACGAGCGTTCTGACTCTTCCCGTAAAAATTAAATAAGCACATAGGTCAGAATTAATTTTCTGGCCTTTTCTGATGTGCAATCGATAAAAGTGTTATCGAAACATATGTAAAAATGATATAATGCCTAGTGTTTAGAGGATTTTAGAATGAGAGAAAATATTGAAAAGTATATTGAGTTAATTATAGGAAGTATCTTACTTTCGTTAGGGATTTATTTGTTTGTGACACCTAATGGAATCAACTTTGGTGGTGCCATTGGTATTGCACAGATTATTGAGTATTTTATTGTAAAGATGGTGCCAAGTCTTGGACATATGAATTTGGTGGGTATCATTAACTTTATGATCAATATTCCTTTGTTCATTATGGGCTTTAAAATTATGAATAAAGAATTTTGTATAAAGACTGTCATTAGTTTAGTGGTTCAAACCATTACATTATCTATTTTGCCAAAACAATCTTTTGTGATTATGCCAGACATGCTTTCAAATTGTATCTTTGGAGCCTTAATGTGTGGTATTGGAGTAGGACTTGCTTTACAAAGTAGTGGATGTTGCGGTGGTATGGATATTGCCGGTGTATGTTTATCGAAGACAAAACCAGGCTTTTCTGTAGGCAAGCTATCGATTATTATTAATTCGATCTTATTTACAATTTGTGCCTTTATTTTTGATTTACAGACATCACTCTATTCCATTATCTTTGTGGCCATTCTTTACTTTATTAGTGATCGTATCCACTATCAAAATATCAATATGACTGTATTGATTTTTACAAAGAAAGAAAATATGAAGAATGTAATTATGGAAAGAACAGGACGCGGTGTAACGTACTGGATGGGTAAGGGTGCTTATACAGATACAGAACAGTATATTTTATTTTGTGCTGTCAATAAATATGAGATTCGTAACTTCAAAAAAATTGTCAATGAAATTGATCCAAAGGCCTTTGTGACAATTAGCGAGGATCAAGAAATTGATGGTGGATTTGAAAAGAGATTATGATGTAGTAAAAACTACCTACAAACCCTGCAAGAGTTGGTGTAGGTAGCTTTTTTGTTTTCCAAAGAAAAAGGAACGATTAGTTCGCTCCTTCATTGTATTTAGCCTCGATTTCTTTGGCAATCTTTTTACCTTCCATTACAGCACTACCAATTGTTTTTGGCCCTGTAAAGGCATCTCCAATAATAAATACATTCTCTAATGTAGATGCGTGTGTATCGGTTGTTTTTAGGTCGTTATTCAATGGTGTGAAATCAACTTTTTGACCAATAGCCATCGCAACTAGATCACAATCCATTGTGAATAGTGAGTCTTTTACTTCATGACAGCTTGCTCTTCCAGATTCATCCATTTCTCCAAGTTCCATTTTCGCAACTTGAACACCGCAAACCTTTCCATTTTCATCTTTTAAAATGTCTTTGATGTTGTTTAAGAAAGCAATCTTAACGCCTTCTTTTTCACAGGCTTTGATTTCTGCAGGGCTTGCAGGCATTTCTTGTAAAGATCTACGGTATACGATAGTTACATCATCAATAATACGAACTAAAGATCTTGCGCAATCCATCGCAACGTTTCCTCCACCCCAAACAATAGCTTTTTTATATTTTTTAAAGTCTGCTTGTTTGTGGTTGATGTTTAAATCATAAAGTAGTGTTAATCCGGCAACGACACCATTTCCGGTTTCAAAGCCAAAAGTATTTTCAATTTGAGCACCAATGGCTACAATCACATAATCATAGTCTGCTTGTAGTTCTTTAAACATAGTTTGATCTACAAAAGTATTAAAATGGAATTTAACACCAGCTTCAACGAGTCCATTGTAGGCTTTTTCTAAGAATGTTTTGGGCATACGATATTCAGGAATACCAGTATAAATGGCTCCACCTATTTCAGCTTCCTTATCGAAAATGTCGATTTGATACTCATTTTCTGCTTTAACAAGCTCTTGAGCTAATGTATAGCCAGCAGGGCCGGCTCCGATAATGGCAATCTTTCTTGTCATAATTAAATTCCTCCATCTTTTTCGCTATTATATCATAAACTACTTCTTTAGGTATGAAAGTGCACGTTTATTTACGTTTTTTACGGCAATCTCAAGTTCACGAGCTGAGATTCTTTTTGCACCATTCGCAAGAATCGCATTTTGAATCAAACCATCACTTGTCGCAACGGATAATTCATATTTCTTTTTCAAATCATGTACAGCTTTTTCAATATAACTATCGGCTGTCTGATTGTATTTTGTATAAATAATATCTAGATTTCCTTGATTAAAATGTGAGCCCGCATTATTTTTAACGCGATAACCATCAAATACTAAAATCACTTTGATTTGTTTATAGCCTTGATAGTTCGAGATTCGATTGATTAATTCATCGCGAGCAGATTCAATATTGACTTTGGCAATATCTTTTAAATCTTGCCAATCATAAATCATATTGTATCCATCAATCATTAAGCATTCTGGCTTTTTATCTTCAATATGAATCTGATTTAAATTTAAATCTACTTTTGTTTTTTTCTTGATTGGCTTTTCAGCTTTCTTGTTGTTTCCACCAAGCGAGTTAAATACTTTCTTTAACTCCTCTTCATGAACTGTATGCTTCACATAAGAAGTATAAGAAGAACTATTGGCTTCTTTAATTTGGATGTGCATATGTTCTTTGACTTCATTCCAAGGTACAAAATATCCAGCTCCATGTTCACAGAAAATAGACCCGGTTGGATTGTTTAAATCGGCTTCACTGTCATAATTAGATTCTTCGATGACTTTATCTTGATCAAAACACTCGTGATAATCTTCTAACTCACAAATAAATTGACCTTTACCTTTTGTATACGCAATGACATCTTTTTGATAATCCATTAATTCACGCACAGGACCTTGACCTTTAATGTGGACAAGGCTGTTCATATCCTCTTCAATTTTGAAGGTGCAATGCTTATTTTCTAAATCAAATAATGCTTTTGAGACATATTGATTTTCTATAATCAGTTCAAAACTATAATATGGCTCTAATAATATAGACTCAGCCTCTTTTAAACCTTGCCTTATAGCACGATAGGTTGCTTGTCTAAAGTCTCCACCTTCTGTATGTTTTAAATGAGCTTTACCGGCCACTAAAGTGATTTTCATATCTGTTATAGGCGATCCAGTTAATACACCTTTGTGTTGTTTCTCTTTTAAATGCGTTAAAATCAGATTTTGCCAATTTAAGGCCAAATCATCATTGGAACAATTGGATTCAAATACAAGGCCTTTACCTCTAGGTAATGGTTCAAGTTTTAAATGGACTTCGGCATAGTGTCTTAAAGGTTCAAAGTGCCCTACACCAATCACACTATTTTGAATGGTTTCTTTAAATAAAACTTTACCCGTTGTAAAACCAACTTTCACTTTAGATCTTTTCTCAATTTCTTTTTGAAGAATCTCCATTTGAATGGATCCCATCAAACGCAAGAAAATTTGTTTCGTTTGTTCATCATATTCGATTTGAAGCTGTGGATCTTCTTGAGCCAGTACGCTACAATAGCGCATCATAGTAAGTGCATCTACACCTTCTGGAAGTAATAATTGATAGTTCATGTAGGCATTTAAAAGTGGTTTTGTCATGTCGGATTCAAAGCCTAAACCTTGGCCTACTTCATAGTTGTTTAATCCTTTTAAAGCACAAATCATACCTGGATAGGCGGTTTGCACCATTTCAAATTGTTTTCCATTATACAAACGAATCTGATCCACTTTTTCATCTGTGCCAATTTTATCTTTGGCATTTAATACACCACCTGTGATTTTTACATGAGTTAAGCGATTGCCTTGGTCATCACTTGATATTTTATATACACGAGCGCCAAATTCTTTTGGATATTCTTTGATAAATGATAAATCAATGATCGCATCCATTAGATCTTCAATGCCTTGAATTTTTAAGGCCGAACCAAAGAATACAGGGAAGCATTCTCTTTTGAAGATGGCTTGTTGAAGAAGCGAAGTATCAATTGTTTCTGTTTCCAGATAATGATTCATGATATCTTCATTCAACATAGATAATTCATCTTCAGCATTTGTGGATTTAAAATCAATGCAGTTGGATGAAAAATGTGTTTTTAGATCATTCATGAGCTCTTCTTTTGTCTTATAACTAATGTCCATTTTATTGATAAAAATCAATGTAGGAATGTTATAGTGTTTTAAGCATTTCCAAATCGTTGAAGTATGAGATTGAATACCATCTTGTCCATTGATCAAGAGAATGGCTAAATCTAATACTTGAAGACTTCTTTCCATTTCGCTTGAAAAATCGACATGGCCTGGTGTATCTATCAGGTAGACTTCACTATTTTTCCAACGAAAATGAGCTTCCTTTGAATAAATTGTAATACCTCTTTCTCGTTCTTGACTATCATAATCTAGATAAGCATCTTGATGATCAACACGTCCTAATTTTCGAATTGTTTTTGATGTATAAAGCATACTTTCGATACATGTGGTTTTTCCAGCATCGACATGTGCTAATATTCCAGTTACTATATGTTTCATAAAAACTATTTTATCATGTTGACGCAAATGATAAAATAGAGATAGTTTTTTTCGGAGGAAAGTGTGAATAAAACTTAGAAAAAAACATAAAAAAAGGCCGCACTAAAAAGAGG
>OMEQ01000867.1_pt1 | contig 16704 bp, 9 predicted proteins | sample 1645451 | NCBI WGS metagenome assembly OMEQ01 (sample SAMEA103958142, study PRJEB25191) | human gut metagenome | biome: human-associated habitat [ENVO:00009003]; feature: intestine environment [ENVO:2100002]; material: feces | place: Germany | collected 2013/2015
TGATCTCGCGCCCCTGCTTGATTACGAGGTACGCCACGGCGATCATGTTCCGCAGCTCGCACAGCTCGCGGTTGGGCTTGGTCTTGCCGTAGAGCTCTTCGGTCTCTTCGAAGAGGATCGACAGCCGCCGCATGGCGCGTTTGAGCGAGAGGTTCGAACGCACGATGCCCACGTAGTTGGACATGATCTGCTGCACCTCGCGTTTGGACTGGATGAGCATGAGCATCTCCTCGGTGTGCTGCGTGCCTTCGAAATCCCAGTCGGGAATGCCCTCCTGGAAATCGACCGTGCCGACGAGCGACGCCGTGCGGCGTGCGGCCTGGTCGGCATAGACGACCGCCTCGATGAGCGAGTTCGAAGCCAGCCGGTTCGCTCCGTGCAGCCCCGTGCAGGAGGTTTCGCCCAGCGCGTAGAGGCGGCGGATGGAGGTTTCGCCGTTGGTGTCCACCTTCACGCCGCCGCAGCAGTAGTGCGCCGCGGGAGTGACGGGAATCCAGTCCTTGGTGATGTCGATGCCGATCGAAAGGCACTTCTCGTAGATGTTGGGGAAGTGGCTGCGCACGGCCGCGGGATCCTTGTGCGTTACGTCGAGGTAAACGAAGTCCTCGCCCCGGCGGGTCATTTCGCGGTAGATGGCGCGGGCCACGACGTCGCGCGGCGCCAGCGATTTCATCGGGTGGTATTTGTCCATGAACTCCTCGCCGCCGGGCAGGCGCAGGATGGCCCCGAAGCCGCGCATGGCCTCGGTGATGAGGAAGTTGGGCTTCTCGCCGGGGTTGTAGAGCGTGGTGGGGTGGAATTGGATGAACTCCATGTTTTCGGTGATGGCCTTGGCGCGGTGGCACATGGCGATGCCGTCGCCCGTGGCGACGACCGGATTGGAGGTCGTGGAGTAGATGTTGCCGCAGCCGCCCGTGGCGACGACGGTGAATTTGGCCAGCATGGTCTCGATTTCGTTCGTTTCGAGATTCAGGACGTAGGCCCCGAAGCAGGTCAGGCCGCGGGTGTGGCGCGTGACGAACTCGCCTAGATGGTGCTGCGTCAGCAGGTCGATGGCGAAGCGGTGTTCGAGTACGGTGATGCCGGGATGCCTGCGGACCGACTCGATGAGCGCCCGTTCGATCTCGGCGCCCGTCAGGTCCTCGTGGTGGAGGATGCGGTGCTCGGTGTGGCCGCCTTCGCGGTTCAGCTCGAAACGCCCGTCGGGAGTCTTGTCGAAGCGCGTACCCCATTCGATCAGGTCCCGAATCAGCTCCGGCGCCCGGCGCACGACCAGTCCGACGGCCTCTTCGTCGCATTTGCCCGCGCCGCAGACCAGCGTGTCGCGGATGTGTTTCTCGAAAGTGTCGGGGGCGTAGGTTACCGAGCAGATGCCGCCTTGCGCATAGTTGGTGTTGCACTCGTTCATTTCGCCCTTCGTCACGATGGTGACGTGTCCGTGGGCAGCGGCTTTGAGCGCGAACGAAAGGCCCGCCGCGCCGGAACCGATAACCAGAAAGTCGGTTTTCATAGTTTTGCAAGCGTTAAGCGTCGCAAAGTTATAAAAAATGCCCGATAATCCCATTTTCGGCCGGAAAAAGCGCACGGAAAAATGGGGCAACGGCTCCGGAACGGACCCCCGGAGCGGTAATTTTTTCGGCCCGGCAGGCGATATTTGGAATTTTTCTCTATTTTTGCCTTAAGCTACCCAAAATAAATTATGAAAAAACTACTTTTGACTCTGGCTGCCGGAATAGTTCTTTGTTCCTGCGGTTCGCACGATCCGCAGATCGCGATCGTGCCCTATCCCAATCATCTCGAAACCGGTCGGGGAACCTATCGGGTGACCGATCGGCCCGTTACGTGTGACAGTCGCACCGACGAGCGGACGCAGCGCGCCGTGGTCGGATTCGCCGCACGGCTGGCGACGGTTACCGGCGGGAAGAATCCCGTCACGGTCGCCGACGAGGTGCCCGCGTCGGGCATCCGTTTCGTCACGGACGAATCGCTCCCGGCCGAAGGCTATGAACTGAACGTGGACGGGGAGGGAATCGAAGTGCGGGCGTCGCAGTTTCCCGGCTTCCTCTATGCCCTGCAAAGTCTCGAACAACTGCTGCCCGCGGCGGTTTACGGCACGGAGCCTGCGCCCGATGCGGCGTGGGAGGTGCCCTGCGTGAAGATCGCCGACGCGCCGCGGTTCGCATACCGCGGCATGCACCTCGACGTGGCGCGCCACTTCTTCGATGCCGCGCAGGTGAAGAAGATCATCGACCTCATGGCGTTCCACAAGCTCAACACGCTGCACTGGCATCTGACGGACGATCAGGGCTGGCGCATCGAGATCAAGCGCTATCCGGAGCTGACCGCCGTGGGCAGCATCCGCAAGGCCACCGTGGTCCGCAAGGAGTGGGGAACCTATGACGGTACGCCCTACGGCGGTTTCTATACGCAGGACGAGATCCGCGACGTGGTGAAATATGCCGCCGACCGGGGTGTCACGGTGATTCCCGAAATCGACCTGCCGGGCCATATGCTGGCGGCGCTGACCGCCTATCCCGAACTGGGCTGCACGGGCGGTCCGTACGAGGTGTGGGGCCGCTGGGGCGTGGCCGACGACGTGCTTTGCCCCGGACGGGAGAAGACTTTCGAATTCCTCGAAGGCGTATTGACCGAGGTGATGGAGCTGTTCCCCTCGGAGTATATCCATATCGGCGGCGACGAGTGCCCGAAGGTGCGCTGGGAGAAGTGTCCGCGCTGTCAGGCGAAGATCCGCCAGCTCGGCCTGAAGGACGACGGAGAGCATACCGCCGAGCATTACCTGCAGAGCTACGTGACCGACCGCATCGGCAAATTCCTCGCGCAGCACGGCCGCCGCATCATCGGCTGGGACGAGATTCTGGAAGGCAGGGCGCCCTCCGACGCCGTCGTCATGTCGTGGCGCGGCAGCGAGGGCGGAATCGCCGCGGCCAAGCTGGGGCACGACGTCATCATGACGCCGAATTCGCACTTCTATTTCGACTACTACCAGTCGCTCGACACCGACGCCGAGCCGTTCGGAATCGGCGGTTACATACCGATGGAGCAGGTCTATTCGTACGATCCGGCGTTCCCGGAGCTGACGCCCGAACAGCAGAAACATATTCTCGGCGTGCAGGCCAACCTCTGGACCGAATACGTCTTGAGCGACGAACATCTCGAATACATGCTTCTGCCGCGTCTGGCCGCTCTGAGCGAGGTGCAGTGGTGTCTGCCCGAAACGAAGGACTGGAACCGCTTCATCGGCAGTTTCAGGATGGACAAGATCTATTCGCAGCTGGGGTATGAGTTCGCCAAGCATATCTTCGGGGTGACGGCGTCGTATGCGGTCGATCCGGAGAAGGGGGGCGTCGTGATGACCCTCACCACGCAGGGCGGCGCGCCGATCCGTTACACGCTCGACGGCTCCGATCCCACGGCTTCGAGTCCGCTTTACAAGGCGCCGGTGACCATCGGAGAAAGCTGCACGTTCAAGGCCGCGGCCCTGCGCGAAGGCATGCAGACGCCGGTCTATACGCGGAAATTCGATTTCAACAAGGCGACCGGACGGCGCATCGCGCTGAACGCCGCGCCGACGCTCAAATATACCTACGGCGGCGCCTCGCTGCTGGTGGACGGCTACCGCGGAGGTCCCGTCTATTCGAACGGCGCGTGGATCGGGTTCCTGAACGAGCCGCTGGACGTTACGATCGACATGCAGGGAGCGAAGCCCTATTCGGCGGTGACCGTCGAATCGCTGGTCGAGAAAGGCGAGTGGGTTTTCCCGCCTTCGTCGGTGGGGGTCTACCTCTCGGACGACGGCAGGGAGTTCACCGAGGCGGCGCTGATGTCCGTGCCGCAGGAGACGGCCGGCAGCCCCGACGGCGTCAAGCCGTTCAAGGTGCTCTTCCCCGAAACCTCGGCCCGCTACCTGCGCGTGGTGGCCCGTACGGTCGATCCGATTCCGGCATGGCACGGCGCGGCCGGACAAAAGGCCCATATGTTCGTGGATGAAATCATCGTAGAATAAAACCGGGAGTGGACGTGGAGAAGACCGCCGTGCGGATACAGGGACGCGAGTCTGTTGCGATGACGACGGCCGAATTCGGCCGCCTGTTCGCTACGTGGCGCGCGCGGTTCGAAGCGATCGCGTGCCGCTACGTGCGGAGCGCAGCGGTGGCCGAGGATCTCGTCTCGGACAGCTTCATGTCCTTCTGGGAGAACCGCGGCCGGATTCCCGCCGATGCCAACCTGCAGGCCTATATCCTGATTATCGTCCGCAACAAATGCCTCGACTGGCTGCGTGCCCAAAGCCTGCATGCCAAGATCGAGCAGGAGGTGTACGAGCTTAGGCGGCGGGTGCTGGCGGCCGACATACGGTCGCTGCAGGCGTTCAATCCTGAGGAGATTTTCTCGGCGGAGGTGGCCGCGATCGTGCGGCAGTCGCTCGACCGCCTGCCCGAACTGACGCGCGAAGTGTTCGTCGCCCGCCGCTTCGAGGAGCTGAGCTACAAGGAGATCGCCGAAAAGTACGGCATCACCGTGCGGCGCGTCGAATTCGAACTGGAAAAGGCCGTGAAGCAGCTGCGCGTGGCGTTGAAGGATTATTTGCCCGTGCTGCTTATGTTGCTGTCGGATAATATTTTGCGATCCTGAATTCGAGAGCGTGAATTATTAAAAATATTTTTTTTAGCAAATCCAAGTGCGTCTGATTGGGAATCGGGCGCACTTATTCGTTTTTATAGAAACAGACGAAGAGAGAGATGAATCCGGAACTTATCTATAAATATTTGGAAAATACGGCGACCGATGACGAGATGAAGCAGGTGCTCGACTGGCTCGACGCCGATTCCGCGCATATGCGCGAATTGGACGAGCTGGACAAAGTGATGGCCGCTTCGGTCATTTACGGTCCCGACGTGCTGTCGCCTGCGCCTGCGAGGAAGGCGGCGCGGCGCATTTCACTGCGGCGGATTCCGCTGCGGCGCATCGTGCGTTATGCCGCGGAGCTGGCTGCGGTGGCGGTCGTCGGCGTCGGTCTCGCGCGGATGCTTGCCGACGACCGGATCGGAGAGTGGGCGCGGCGGACGACGGCGCTCGAAGTGCCTGCGGGACAGTACCTGAGCATGGAGTTGCAGGACGGCACCAAGGTCTGGCTCAATGCGGGAACCCGACTGGAGTATCCGCTGGTGTTCGCCGGGGGCGAGCGGCGCGTGAAGGTTGCGGGCGAGGCGATGTTCGATGTCGAGCACGATCCCGCGCATCCGTTCGTGGTCGAGACGTTCGCCTGCGACGTCGAGGTGCTGGGAACCAAATTCGACGTGACGGCCGAGGAGCGCGAGGGATTGTTCTCGGCGGCCCTGCTGCGCGGAAGCGTGAAGGTGACCAACCGCCTGACGCCCGGCGAGCAGTTCGTCCTCAAGCCCAACGAGGAGGTGCGGCTGGCGGGGCGGCGGCTGAACCTGAATGCGATCGGCAGCATGGACGACTACCTCTGGACCGAAGGCATGATCAGCATCAAGGGCCTTTCGTTCGGGGAGCTGATGCACAAATTCGAAAAGAGCTTCGGCGTGAAGATACGGATCGACCGCGCCCGGATGCCGGAGGTCGATTACAACCACGGCAAGATCCGTATTTCGGACGGCGTCGATTCGGCGCTGCGCCTGCTGCAGATGGCCTCGGATTTCACCTATACACGCAGCGAAGACAACGGAACGATCGTCATACGATAACCAGTCATAAACCTGAAAAAAACGAAAAACTGCCTATGAGAAGAGCCGAACAATGACCCTCGCCGGTCGTCCGGGGTGAATAAAAAAAGCTTGCAGATGGTCGCAACATCCGCAAGCCGCGGTCGGCCGTTAATCAGCTACCCAGCCTACTAACAACTAACCAATTGCAAAAGTATGAACAAAAAACGTATTCAGCAAATTAAATGCCTGTTTACACTCTTTTTTGTCGTGTGCGCATCGTTCTATGCCACACGGTCATACGCTCAGAATACCGCGGTGACGATCCGTCTGTCGGGCGTCAGCATGGAGCGTGTGATGAATGAAATCGAGAACCAAACCAATTATTTGTTCCTGTCGAACAAGGACGTGGACATCAACAGCGTCGTGAGCGTCGATGTGGAGGCGCGCCCGCTTTCGGAAGCGCTCGCGCAGATGGTGCGCGGAACAGACGTGGTCTACCGTTTCGACGGCAAATACATTCTGCTTTCGAAGGCCGACCGCAGGCCCGTGACCGTGAAGGGCGTGGTGACCGACGCCGACGGCGCGCCGGTGATCGGAGCTTCGGTGATCGTCAAAGGTACGACCGTCGGAGCTTCGACCAATACCGACGGCTCCTTCTCGCTGCAAGTTCCCCCCCCCGCGGAAAATGCGGTCCTGACCGTTACCTACTTGGGCTACGAGCCGGTCGATGTGACCGTCGGCAGCCGCACCGATTTCCGGATTACGCTCCGCGATTCGGCTGTGGCGGTGGAGAACGTCGTGGTGACGGCCCTCGGCATCAAACGTCAGGAGAAGGCCCTGAGCTACAACGTGCAGCAGGTCAAGTCCGAGGAGCTGACGACCGTCAAGGACGCCAACTTCATGAATTCGCTGGTCGGCAAGGTGGCCGGCGTGCAGATCAACAGCGGTGCGAGCGGCCCCGGCGCCAGCGCGCGCGTGGTGATGCGCGGCGAGAAGTCGATCGAGAAGGGCAACAACGTCCTCTATGTGATCGACGGTATTCCGATGTATAACCACAGCTTCGGCGGCGACGGCGGCACCTATGCCAAGCAGGCCGGTTCGGAGAGCGCCGCGGATATCAACCCCGAAGACATCGAGTCGATCAACATGCTGACCGGCCCTTCGGCTGCGGCCCTTTACGGCAGCGACGCCGCCAACGGCGTGGTGGTCATCAACACCAAGCGCGGCGTCAAGGACCGTACGGTGGTGACCGTCAGCAACAGCACGACCTTTTCGAAGGTCTACCGGCTGCCCGACATGCAGAACAGCTACGGAACCAGTTCGGGGCTGATGAACTGGGGTGAGAAGTATGCCAGCACGTTCGACGCCAAGAAGTTCTTCAACACGGGAACCAACATCATCAACTCGGTGTCGGTATCGACGGGCAACGAGAAGAACCAGACCTATATCTCGGCTTCGACGACCAATACGGCGGGCATCATTCCCGAAAATACGTACGACCGCTACAACTTCACGGCCCGCAATACCACCTCGTTCGCCAAGGACAAGCTCGTACTGGACTTGGGCGCCAGCTTTATCATCCAGCACGACGAAAACATGGTGACGCAGGGCAAGTATTACAACCCGCTGCCCGCGCTCTACCTCTTCCCGCGCAGCGACGACTTCGACGAAATCCGCCTTTTCGAGCGCTGGGACCCCGTGCGCGGCTATATGGTGCAGTACTGGCCTTACGGCGAGGGCGCGCATTCGCTGCAGAACCCCTATTGGATTCAGAACCGCATGAACCGCGAGACGAGCAAGCGGCGCTACATGCTCAACGCCTCGCTGCGGTGGAACATCACCGACTGGATGAACGTTTCGGGCCGCGTGCGGGTCGATAATTCGGAATACCGCATCAAGCAGAAGCTCTACGCCTCGACGCTGACCACCTTCTGCGGAACGAACGGCGGTTACGAGGACCAGACGCAGCACGACCGCAGTTTCTACGGCGACGTGATGCTCAACATCGACAAGACCTTCGGTGACGACTGGACGCTCAACGCCAACATCGGCGCTTCGATCAACGACCAGCGCTACGAGCAGGCCGGCGTGGCGGGCGACCTGCTGCTGACCAACCATTTCGCCATGAACAACCTCAACTATCAGGAGAAGTTCAAACCCCTGCAGGAGGGGTGGCACGACCAGACGCAGGCGATCTTCGCTTCGGTCGAGGTGGGGTGGCGCTCGATGCTCTACCTGACGGTGACGGGCCGCAACGACTGGGCTTCGCAGCTGGCCTATTCCAAAAACTCGTCGTTCTTCTATCCTTCGGTGGGTCTGTCGGCCGTGGTTTCCAACATGGTGAACATGCCCGAATGGTTCACCTTCCTCAAGGTGCGCGGGTCGTATTCGAAGGTGGCGTCGGCTTTCGCCCGCTACCTCTCCAATCCGGCCTACTCGTTCAACAACCAGACCCACAACTGGAGCAAGCCTTCGACCTATCCGGCCTACAACCTCAAGCCTGAGGACACCAAGTCGTGGGAGATCGGCCTGAACGCCCGTTTCCTCAACCACATCAACCTCGACGTGACCTACTACCGTTCGAACACCTACCACCAGACGATCTATGCGCCGCTGCCCTCTTCGTCGGGTTACAACCAAGTGGTCGTGCAGGCCGGCGACGTGCAGAACCAAGGCGTCGAGCTGGCGCTGGGCTACAACAACAAGTGGAACGACTTCACATGGAGCAGTTCGTACACCTTTACGCTCAACCGCAACGAGATCAAGCGGCTGGCGGCCGGCGAAGTGAACCCCGTGACGGGCGAGACCATCACCGACAACGAGATTCAGAAGGACTGGCTGGGCGCGAGCAACGTGGCGCCGCAGGTCATCCTGCGTCCGGGCGGTTCGATGAGCGATATTTACGTCAATCACGAGCTTAAGCGCGACCTGAACGGCAACATCGAGATCGATCCTTCGACGGGCAATCTCTCGATCGCCGAAACCGACTTCCGCAAGGTGGGCCAGCTCTCGCCCCGCTACACGATGGGCTGGAGTAACAGCTTCGGCTACAAGGGCATCGAACTCGGCGCGGTCCTCACGGCCCGAATCGGCGGCCTGACCTACTCGGCCACGCAGGGCGTGCTGGACTACTACGGCGCGTCGCAGGCCACGGCCGACGCGCGCGACCGCGGCGGCATTCCGATCAACTACGGCACCGTCGATCCCCAGAAGTACTATTCGGCGATTTCGACGGCCGAGGGCGGTTACGGAGCCTATTACCTCTACAGCGCCACCAACGTACGCCTGCAGGAGCTGAGCCTGCAGTATACGCTGCCGGCGCGGTGGTTCCGCAACAAAGCCAGACTGACGGTCGGATTCGTCGCCAAGAACCTCTGGATGATCTACTGCAAGGCGCCGTTCGACCCCGAAATCTCGGCGGCGACGGACAACGCCTACTATCAGGGCGTGGACTACTTCATGCAGCCGAGCACGCGCAATTTCGGCTTTAACGTGAAACTGCAATTCTAACCGAACCAAAGCTATGAAAAATATCATTAAACTTACCTGCCTCTTATTGACGGTATGCGGTTTTGCGGGTTGTACGGGCAATTTCGACGAGTACAACACCGATCCCTATGCCCTTTACAAGGGAGACCCCGCCGTGCTGATTCCCACCATGCTCGACGCCATGATGTACGTGCAGCAGAACGACTCGCAGATGGTCGATCAGATGGTCGGCTCGCTGGGCGGATATTTCACGCTGTCGAACCGCTGGGGCGGTCAGAACTTCGATACGTTCAATGCGTCCGACGCATGGAACGCCACGCCGTACAACACGATGTTCGAGGATATTTACGCCAACTTCTTCGACATCGAGAAATCGACCAGCAAGTCGGGCCACTACTACGCGATGGCCCGTCTGGTGCGCGCCGCAGTGATGATGCGCGTCGCCGACTGCTACGGCCCGATCCCCTACAGCAAGGTAGCCGACGGCTCGTTCTATGTCGAGTACGACTCGGCGGAGGATGTCTACAAGCATATCATCGAGGACCTCGCGGGCGCGGCGACCACGCTCTACGCCTATGCGCAGGAGTATCCGGCGTCGAAACCGCTGGCTAACAACGATCCGATTTTCGCAGGCGACTATACGGCTTGGGCACGTCTGGCCAACTCGCTCTGCCTGCGTGCGGCGATCCGCTCGAACGACCGCGAGGCCGCCGAGAGCGCCTGCGGCCATGCCGCCGGCCTGATCGAGACCAACGCCCAGAACGCCATGATGAGTCCCGGCGTGCAGGGAAATCCCTATCAGCTGGCTTCGGCGTCGTGGGGCGACCTGCGGGTCAACGCCTCGATCGTCGATTACATGACCGGGTACGACGATCCCCGCTGCGAAGCCTATTTCCAGAAATCGACCTTCGACAACACCCGCTATATCGGCATGCGCGCCGGTACGGCCGGATTCGAGAAATCGGCCGTAAGCGGTTATTCGCTGCCCAACGTGCAGTCCGGCTCGTCGCTGCCGATTTTCGTGGCCGCCGAGACCAATTTCCTGCGCGCCGAGATGGCGCTCAAAGGGTGGACCGTAGGCGGTACGGCGCAGTCCTATTACGAAGCCGGCGTGCGTCTGTCGATGGAGCAGAACGGTGTGGCGGGAGGACATCGACGCCTATCTGGCCGATGAAACGCTCGTTCCCGCCGGACATCTGAACGATCCGCGCGGCGCGAAGTACAACTACGACCGTCAGACGGACGTCAAGATCAAGTGGAACGACGCGGACGGCACGGAGAAGAATCTGGAGCGCGTCATCACCCAGAAATGGATCGCAAACTTCCCGATGGGACTCGAAGCGTGGGCCGAATTCCGCCGTACGGGCTATCCCGAACTGGCGCCGGCCATCGACAACCTCAGCGGCGGCGTTATCTCCGACAATTTCCGCGGCCTGCGCCGGCTGCGCTATCCCTATACCGAGCGTAACCTCAACAAGAGCAATTACGACAAGGCGGTGGCATTGCTGGGCGGTACGGACAACGAGTCGGTCGATCTTTTCTGGACGAAGAAAAAATAGTGTCGAAACCTAAACGAAAGCATACATTATGAACATAAAGAAAAATATATGGGCATTGGCGGCGGCGCTGCTTTTCGCAACTGCGTTTACCAACTGCAGCGACTGGACGGAGGTCGAAGCCGAAAAGAAGGTCGAATACGGCAATACCGAGACCTCGCGCCCCGAATCCTACTACCAAGCTCTGCGCGAGTGGAAAAAGACGGATCATTCGATTTCGTTCGGGTGGTTCAGCGGCTGGGGCGATCCTGCCGTTCTGACGGCCAGTATGCTGATGGGACTTCCCGACAGTATGGATATGGTCTCGTTGTGGGACAATTCGAGCAACCTTTCGCAGGGCAAGATCGAAGATCTCCGCATGGTGCAGCAGAAGAAAGGGACCAAAGTGCTGATGTGTACCTTTATCCAGTATGTCGGCAAGGGGTTCACTCCTGCCGAATATGATGTCGACGAAGCGACCCGCGAAGCGTTCTGGGGCTGGAAAGAGGTGCAGAAGCTGGACGAAGAGGGTAATCCGATGTTCGACAAGCAGGGAAATCCCATCATGGTGCCTGAGGAGAACGCCATGAAAGCATCGTTGGAAAAATATGCGCAGGCGATCGCGGATACGATCTACAAATACGGTTACGACGGTCTGGATATCGACTTCGAGCCGAATGTGGACGGATATCCCAATGCGAAGCTCGACGAGCATCCCGATCGTGTGGAAGTGTTCCTCGATATTTTGTGCAAGCACCTCGGCCCTCAGTCCAATTCGGGTAAAATGCTCGTTATTGACGGCGAACTTTGGGAGGTGCCGTCGAAGACCGCTACTTACTTCGATTATTTCATCGGACAGGCCTATTCGGTTTCCGGCGGCACTCCGTCGCCCACTGCAGGACAGAGCGAATCGAATATGGACTCTCGCCTGAGGCAGATAATCAATAACTTCGGCGAATACATGTCCGAGGAGGAGATCACCAAGCGCTTCATCGTCACGGAAAACATGGAGAGCGCCATCGACGCATTGAACGGCGGTTATTACTGGACGCTTCGCAACGGAACCAGACTCGACAAGGCCGAGTGCCCGTCGTTGCTGGGAATGGCCAGATGGCAGCCCGTCAACGGCTTCCGCAAAGGCGGTTTCGGCGGTTACCGGTTCAGTAACGAGGCGGTGAACAAACCTTCCTACAAATGGATGCGAACCGGAATTCAGGCGCAGAACCCCGCAGTCAATTAGTCCGAACAACCAAAAGCAAGAAAAAGATGAAAAACAGCATTAAAACAGCAGTTCTCGGTCTCGCGGCGCTCGTTTCGGGATTCTCGGCCTGCAACGATGCCGATTACGATACGCTCGGAGTGCACGCCTTCGTCAGCGAGAGCGCGTCGAATAAAAGCACGAAAGTGACCATTACGGAACTGGGCGCCGACGCCGAAATCACGGCCTGCCTGAGCGAGGCCGCAACGAAAGACGTAAAGCTGAAATTCGTGGTCGATTCCGAGGTGCTGGACCGTTACAACCAGAAGCAGGCTTCGAGTTTTCTCGTACTGCCCGAAGAGGTTTACGAGATGGACTCCGAAGTGACGATCAAGGCCGGAGAATTCAGCGCTCCTGCAACCAAGATCCATATCAAGCCGCTGCCCAAGGAGTATGTCGGCGAGAGCTATGCCCTGCCGCTGCGTCTTGTCAGCGCCGACGGGTCGGTTCCGGTGACCTCGGTGACCTCGACCTATGTGATTACGACCGAAGCGATCGTCGTCTCGTCGCTCCCGATGTTCGTCGGCGGCGCGGGACTTGCCGCCGACGGTTTCCCCTTGACGCTTCCGCAGTTTACGGTCGAGGTGCGTTTCCAAGTGAGCAATACGGCCAACCGCAACCGTGCCGTATTTACCAACGGCGGTTCGGTGCTGCTGCGCTTCGAGGACCCGCAGAACGACACTTCGGACCATAAGGCCCATTCGCTGGTGCAGTTCCAAGGCGACGGCTGGTATCTCAATCCGTCGTTGTCGTTCACGCCCAACAAATGGCAGCATCTGGCGCTGACCTATGACGGAACCAAGGTGATCCTCTATGTCAACGGCACTTTTGCCGGAAGCAAGGAGGGCGTGTGCGATCCCAACTTCGGATCGGCCAACTGGTTCGGCGGCGATGCCGGCGGCGGACACGGAACCGGCGATTCGTGGTGGAGCGGATGTAAGATACTGATGTCCGAGGCGCGTATCTGGTCGGTATGCCGTACGGAAGCGCAGGTGCAGAATAACATGACCACGACCAGCGCCAAATCGCAGGGCTTGGAGGCTTACTGGCGCTTCAACGAAGGCGAGGGCAATACGTTCGAGGATTGCACGGGCAACGGGCATACGCTGAAGACGTCCAAGACCCCGATGTGGGTTGCCGGCATCAAGTCCACCGATACGGAAACGCCGTGGCCTTAATCCCGTAATTATGGCGCAGGCGCGCCCGGTGCGTGCCTGCCGCCATGCGGTTCATTGAAATTGTTTGTTAAATACGATTACATTATGATGAAAAAATTGAAATATCTTTTGGCCGGAGTTCTCGTTTCTGCTGTTGCGGGTTGTTTTGTCGCATGCGACGACGATGAGTCTGCAACAGACGAATGGACGGCCGACTATGTTTATTTGGAACGTCTGAAGCTCGGAATCGGCTCTTTGGAGTTCAATCAGACGCATTCGTCTCTAGGAATTGCAGGCGATACGGAGGTCTCGATGCCGTTTGCGGTTTGTCTTGCCAAACCATGGAAGTCGGATGTCGCCGTGAAGTTCGCTTATACGATCGAAGGCGATATGCCGGAGGAGATCGTTACTTTCCGCGAAGGCGGTGCCGTCGTGATTCCTGCCGGGGAGTTGGCAGCCAGAGATACGATGGATCTCAGGACGGATTGGAGTTTTGTTCCGCAGGAGGCTGCTACCTACAAAGTGACGGTCGGGATCGGATCGGTGCAGCCTGTTTCCGGACAATTGCGTATTTCTTCGAAACAGAAGGAGCTGTCCGTTCAGATAAACAAAGCCAAATCCATGGATATACAGGCCGGCGTGAAACCTTCGGGCAGCCGGATTGCGGATTACAGCGGTTGGGCGGTTTATGCTACCAATGTGGATGATAATAATGCAGACTGGGGAGCCCATCAACCTAAATTGATCAATGGGAATACCGGAGATTATATATGGTTCAATACTCCCCATCTCGGTGTAAAGATCGACATGGGTGCTACAAAGACTGTTACCGGATTGGAGACGTTCAGTGCTTACGGTGCGGCTTATGCGATGAGTTCTTGTGCTGTTTATACCAGCGATGACGGGGCCGGGTGGAAACTCGTAACGCCTGAAGAGGGCTTGTCGATGACGCCTGCCGGAACGCAGTATGTTTCGTTTATCGCGCCGATAACCGCTCGTTATATAATTTGGCATATGTATGGGTCGGCGCCTCTCAGCTCCGAGATTTATGTTTATTCCAAATAGAGGTGGGCTTTGAATAGTTTTTGAGGGGAAGCCGTCCGGTCCGAGACCGGGCGGCTTTTTTTGTGGAATTGTGGGTAATCTTGTCTGCCGAGGTCGTGTGTGAATTTGTGATTGCAACAGCTATTTATAAAGAGCGACAACGGTACACCAATTAATAGCGCATCGTTGATTGGCAGAGGAAACGAGAGCCAGTGTTGTTTAGTTGTAATCCATGCAAGTTCCCCGCAGGCTGAGACAGATGATTTGGTTTGCAGATGAAATATCTGCATAATTATATTTTGGACAGCCTTGTAGCTGAATTTTGTATTTTCCGGGAGAAAGATAAAACGTTAGCATTGTCGGGTCTGGATCTTCTTCGTCGGATGCGGGGAATGTTGGGAACGGGATGTATTCAGCTCCGTTCCATATGTCGGCAAGGGGTTCGGACGAAATGTTTGAATAGGGATCGGTTGCACCCCATACATCGAGCCAGACACTTACAGGCACGGAAGCGGTTATAATATCGACATACATTGTTCGGGTTATTTCCAATTCGAAAATAAGATCGTTTCCGCATCCTCTCAATCGGTCGATGTCCCAGAAATATTCTCCGCTGGTATCTACCGCCATGATTTTTATGAAATTAGCGCTGTATGGACCCAGTTTTATCATGTTGCTGCCCATATCGGTCCCTTGCCGGGGATCTTCCAGATAGGCGCAGTTGACAATGGTGCATTCGTTTGAATAGGCTGGGCCGAACGGAGTCGATATAGATGCCCGGTATTTTGTGATACGCTGTTCGGGTATCGGCAGGCGAATGTGTTTTTCATCGGAGCCGAATGGTGTCCAAAAGCCGTTTTTATATACTTCCCATGTGGATTTCGAGGCGGTCAGGGATGGTTCGGTCAGGTAGGGAATGTCGAAGTAGAAACGGTTGAATCCGGTTTTGTTGAGTTCTATGAGTTCGGGGATGGTGCCGCCGCTGAGAAAAGACTTGTTGTATACCGTGCATATGTTCGAATATCGGTTTTCGTGGTCGCAGGCGGCTTTGCGGCGGTACATGGCAGTGAAGGTCATCGGTGCTGGTGTGACGAGCGATTCGCCGACGGCCGACGGGATGGTTGTCCATGAGTCGCCGGTTTTGGTTTCCCATGTATAGCGTATGGCACTGCGCGGACAGACGGCGGCCTGAGTGGAGTTTATTCGCAGTTGTTCGTTCGGATTCGCGGTGTCGATAAGCAGCGTGTCTGCGATGCTGCCTGCTGTCAGCGGTTCATACATGCTGTTTGTAACGGTGCAGATGTTGGAATACAGCGTCTTTGTTCCGTTTACGGCCTTGCGGCGGTATTCGCTCGTAAGTTCTGTGGTGACAGGGGCGTTCGTGAGGTTTTTACCGGTCTGGCCGCTTATGGACGTCCATTTGCCGTCCGACTTCTTTTCCCACGCATAAATTATCGTTCCCGTACCTCCGGAGGCGTCCTTGACGGAATTGATGGAGAAAACCCCGGTTGTCTGGCTGATGGTTTTGGTCTCTTCGATGGAACCTGCAGTAAAACCGGGTATCGGGAAAATCAAGGAGAGTTCTCTTTTGTCTTGGGTGCTGAATCCTGTCCATGAAATGGGACTCGTCTCCTTTGTCATGATGGATTTATTGTCGTATTGGGAGGTTCCGTTGCTCGGAGTTCCCCAGTCTTCGTCATCTCCGATAAGCTGTCCGTTGCGTAGACTATGGCCCAGTCCCAGAGAATGCCCGATGGCGTGCATGATTAAATACATGGCGTTGTTCTGCACCTTGCTGTCGAACAGGTTATTGACATCGGGCAGGAATGTGCAGTCCGCATTGAGGGTTACGCTGCCCGGCTTGCCGTCCGACGACGGAGGGGTCACTTTCATAAGTTTTGCGGTGCTGTTGCCGAAACTGCTTTTGTTTTCGAACTTGATTTTGATCTCCTGAAGGTTGCTGCCCGATGTGTTGGAAATGGATATGTAACATTTTGCCACGGCGTTCCATTGGGCTATGGCATTCGTGGCTGGATTGGTCCAGAGCGCAGAGGAAGAGGTGAGATTGCCGACGTTCATATGTAGCTTGTTCTGGTATTGCTGACTTATCAGGTAGCCCTTATTGTGTTGTGTCAGGCGGGTCTGCGGCTGTTGTCCGGCCTCTTCGAGCCATTCGTCGGTCAGCCAGATATCTCCTTCGACCAGATAGCCGTCGTCTGTCTTTTCGATATCGGCGATATCGTAGCCCAGCGATGAGATGAGGGCGATGTCCTGCTTCATTTGTTCGGACATCTGTTCTGATGAGTTGTTCATTTGCGGATCGGCTTTTTGGCAGGATGTCAGTGAGACCGCGACGAATAAAATACCCGGAATCCATGAGATGACACTCCATTGCGGAAATTTTTTCATGATGAAACGATTTTAGGTTAGTAATTGGATGTGATTGGGTCGTTATAAGATACGAATTTAAAGTGTCGAATGCAAATCATTCGGGGCGATTATCGGCCGGAGCGTGTGCGACGGATGCGAAAAAA
>OMEQ01000870.1_pt1 | contig 16669 bp, 17 predicted proteins | sample 1645451 | NCBI WGS metagenome assembly OMEQ01 (sample SAMEA103958142, study PRJEB25191) | human gut metagenome | biome: human-associated habitat [ENVO:00009003]; feature: intestine environment [ENVO:2100002]; material: feces | place: Germany | collected 2013/2015
GGGTTTCGTGCGTTTTAGGAGGATTGTAGCTTTCCGTGGCGTTGTAATCGTTAAAAAGCCGAGTATTCGTTGAACTGCTGGGGGTAATCGTTAAATTATAAGTGCAATCGTTAAATGATTGTTTTTCAATCTTAGAGATTTAACGATTGTAGGTTGAATTTAGTATTATCAATATAATGCTTATAATACGCAGGATACTATCTTCGGCGGTTTCGCACCAAACAGCAGCTCGGCCGAAACGCTGTCCAAGGCGCTCGGCTCTCGCACAGTCATGAGCGGCTCGGTCAGCCGTTCCAAAAACGATCCGTCACAATCACTTCAAATGATAGAGCGACCGCTGCTGACACCGGACGAACTCAAGTCCTTGCCCAAGGGCGACTTTATCGTAATGAAAACCGGTGTGCATCCGATGCGGGTACACCTCAAGCTGTTCTTCAAATGGGGCATTGAGTTTGACGATGAACACCCTTACGCCGTACCCGGCCAAGGCAACCGTGGGGTCAGGTATGCCGACAAGAAGGAAATTCAGGACGGCATCCTCGAAAAATATCCGCCGGAGTGGAAAGAGGAAACGTCTGCGCCGAGCGACGCTGACGGAGGCGGTCAGGCTCAGCTGGACAGCCCCAAGAACGAGCCGCAGAGAACGCAGCCCAAGAGCGAAAAGCGAGGCGGCAACCCCATCCGTACCTCACCGCCGAAAAAAGAAACTGCTCCCGATGTAACGGAAGCAGAAATCATAAAAGACTTAACCGAAACGGAGGTGCAAAGCAATGAGCCGTCTTGATTTTCTTTACCGCACGGAGCTGCCGCACAGAGCCGTGGCGGTGTATATCTACCTTGCCGACCGAACGAATGAAAACGGCGAGTGCTGGCCCCCCATACCGACCGTAGCCGCTGACCTCAAGCTTTCAGCGTCCACCGTCCGCCGCAGGATCCGAGATCTCAAAAAAGCGGGACTCCTCGCAACCGAGCAGCGATATCGCAAGAAGGGCGGCAAGAGAAGTTTGCTGTTCCGGCTGAAAGCGGAGTGAAAAAGCAAAACGCTCCGCCAAGGAGCAACTGCGTTCTCGGGGTCCCCCAAAAGCTATACAGCTTTTTGGGGAGAGGAGGAGCAACGGAGCAGATGAGCTTTTGCCGTTCTACGGCAAAACGAATCGTGCGGAGTTTGCGACGACGAAGTGACAGGTGCCACCTGTCATGGTGGAAGGAGAAAGTGAACTACCCAACTGAAGAATAACTACAGCAGAAAGAAAAGCAAGAGGATATATGCAGTTTGTAAGAGTCTGTTATCCGGCAGATATTCGGCAAGGCAAATCGAACCTAAACCGACTGCGCTTTTTCTTTCTGCTGTAGTAAAAGCGTGAAAAACCACAAAAAATAAATTTATCGCTTTATAACCCGTTGTGTTTTTCACAGAAATATGCTATTATATTCTTGACAGTCACTTCTGCTGTTTTCGGATTTTGTTCGGAGGAAGCAAACCCTAATTGAATCGAGGCTGACGATATGAATATTAGCTATAAAAAGCTCTGGAAATTGCTGATTGACAGGGATATGAAAAAGAAGGACCTGGAAAAGGCTGCGGGCATCAGCAACTATGTCATTTCCAAAATGACACGGAATGAAAATATCACGGTTGAAACCGTGGGAAAGATCTGCAAAGCACTGAATTGTACGCCGAATGACATATTGGAATTCGTGTTCGACAGTGAGTAAGAGGTTTGATTATGAACAGCATTTTGAAAAAAATCAGGCAAAGCGATGCCTTTAATGAGGAAAATCGAATCCCCTATACAAAGGCGATCGTGTTGATGAGCTTATTTACTTTTGTGTTTCTGGGCGCGGAATTTCTGTTTGTCAATATGATCTCCCGCACGGTTTCGGGGAATCAATCGGTAAATGCCCAAAACTATGCGCTTGGTATCAGCGTCATCGGTTTCGTTCTGTATCCTGGTTTCTCTCGATTTTGTAAAGGAAAATGGCAAACCGCACTTGCAATGTGCGCAGCGATTTTGTCGGTTATTTTTCTGTTTGTGATATGCCGCCATGCCTCTTATGCACTTACACTCGGCATGGGACTCTTGCTGTTTCTGATTCTCGGCGCGTTTGGAAGTGGCGTATTCTACAAAACACTATGTCTGATAGAGGACAACACCTATATTGCGCGACTGACAGGCGTTTCCTATATGCTTGGAATCTTGCTTCAAATCGCAAACAACGATTTGGTTCATATAGATCACATAGAAGCCGGTATACTTTCTGCATTTATACTATTGCTGGCATTTATGCTGATAAAAGCAGAAAAAAACAGCGTTGTCCCTGCCTTCTCCAAAAGCAAAACCGAAGAGGAAAATGACGAAAGCGGAAAGGATAGCTTGAAAATCATTTTGCTCCTCGTCCTTTTTGTCGCACTGATGACTTGTATTTTCAGCACCATGGACAATGCGGTCACCGTATACCACGCAAACGGAACGGTGAATATTGGTCAGTGGCCGAGAATACTTCTCGCACTCAGTGGTCTTATGGCAGGTTTTTTATTTGATATTGCAGGCAGAAAATATATGAGTGTGATCATGTACTGCGTAATGCTTCTGTCTACGACCTGCCTTGTCATTATTCAATTTGCCGGGCCATTCACGGTGGGTCTGGTCATATTCTATCTGTCCGCCGGCTTCTTTGCCGTTTTCTTTACCTCTTCCTTTATGGAGATCGCCCGATACACGGATACCCCCGAGTTGTGGTCAGGGTTTGGCAGAGCCGTCAATAATCTTGTTGCCGCTGCAATCTCGGGAGGCTCCCTTGCACTTTTGCATTCCGAAAACAATATTGTCATGATCACCATAGAGCTGATTTTATTCGTGGCCACCAGCATTGTCGCACTTTTCTATACCAACAAAAGAAAAGCGTTTTTTGACAGGCTTGCCGAAGCGGACAGCAGCGAACTAAGCGACGGTGAAAAACTGCAAAGGCTGGCAGAGCAGTTTTCGCTGACGCAGAGAGAAACCGAGGTTTTCGGACTGCTTGTCAATACCGAAGACGGATTGCAGACGATAGCCGATGGTTTGTATGTCTCCAGACGAACCTTAGAGCGGTATGTCTCCGCCATATATGAAAAGACAGGTGCAAAATCCCGGATCGGGCTTGTTACTCTTTATAACAACGTATAATAAAACATAACAAAAAGCATTTTATCCTCCCGCCGATGTGGGAGGATATTTTTTGCGGTTTTTTCAGGGAAAACCGATATTTTTTGCCTCGATTTTAAGAATGGCGGAGTTCCGCCACCCCATTTTCGGCAGATTGGCGGACTTCCCTTATATCAAAATCGGCACTCTGTAAGTATAATTATATGCAAAGACGGTCGGGAGGAATACGAATTGCGACACAAACTCTTATATTTGATCGAAAGGTATCATACGAAGTATTTGCCCAAAATTTTAACTGTCCTTTTGCTTGCAAGTTTGGCTCTGAGTGCCTGTGGCAAAAAGCCTTCGGAAACATACAGTTCTACATCAATCCCAGAGCCTTCACAAAACACATCTACGCAGGCGGAGCCGGTAACGCTGGAACAGGCGCTTCTCAAGGAACGCGGCAAGCCGTATGACCAATCGGACTACAAGACATTTGTCGGCGGCGAGGGCATTATAAACGAATACGCCGAATTCGACTGTAATCTGGATCACGGCTACAGTAAAACCGTCAACGATCTCGTGGTGGCTGACGGGAAGCTGTATCAGGCAAATTTCAACTCCGTTTTGGCAAACGACAAGAACATACAGGAGGTCGGCACCCTGCCCGGAAAAAATATCCGATATTGGCGCCTGACCCATGACGGTGAAATGGGAGAGATCTACTTAAATGACGGCTCCGGCTATAAGGTCAGCAGCCCGCCGTTTACGGCCTCGCCGATGGATCAGGCGCAGCATCCGCTGTTCCGAAAGGTTTACCGCTATGCTTCCGACGGAAAGACGCTGGAGGATCATACGGTAGAATACTTAAATGCCGATAAGGTCTACTCCGGCGATCCGATGATCACCGTTGCCGGCGGTAAAGTCAGCCTGCTTTTTTCGGGCAAATACCTTGATAAGGGTACGACCGGCTGGAATTGGTATCGGGACATGGATCGGCGGGAGTACATTGCCTTTGATTTGGATCTGTCTGAGCTTGTCGGCGAAGCACCGATCCGGCTGTTTAATCGGAACATTCTGATGACCAATTGTGCCTTTTATGAGATCGTGTATGCCTCGGAGCCTTTGGACGACAGCGACACAAAAGCGCAGTTTGCGCCGGACGGTTCGGTGTCTCCCTATTATCCCGCAGCGCAGCATCTCAACTGCAATGTAAAGCTAAGAAAGCTTAATCTGCTCACCGCTTTTTACAGCGATGTCCGCAACATCAGCACAAGCCATGTGATCACCGTGGACTATACGATGCTCCCCATTGCCGAGGTGCTTACAGACGGATACGGTGCGTATCAAAAATACGATCCCTGCCGTTTCTATTGGGACTATAATCAGGATTAAGAAAAAAAGGAGAGAAACACGATGAATGCAAAACGAATCACGGCGCTTGCGCTGGCTTTGGTCATGACCTTGCTTCTTGCCGCCTGCGGCAGCAAAACCGTTGTGAACGATGACGGCACAAAAACCGAACAAACAGAATGCGGAGTCAAGGTGACGCAAACGGCGGCAAAAGCCGTGCAGACCGAAAAATACGAAACCGCCGATTTCAGCATGACTATCCCAAAGGGCTGGACGGTAACGACCGGCGGAACAAATATCTACCACAGTATTCGGGTAAGCGACCCGAACGAACCGCTCAATCAGATGTTTGTGCTGCTCAAAGCCGATATTCTTCTGCACAGTCAGGCTGGCAAAGATGCATGGCAACAGAACTACAGCATGGGGAATACCCAGGCGGCGCTTTTTGCTAAGGCCGCTGTGCTTGATAACCCGTCTACAGAGGGCTTTTTCAAAATATTCTCACAGTATACTGCATTTGCATCGGAGGTGGAGCCTGCTTATTCGGGATATGCCTTCCCCCGGTTTGATAATTTTACGGTAACCGACCGCTATCCCTCTGCCAGCCCGATGAAGTCCTCCGCTCTCAGCGACGAGCAGCTTCGCGCGACATTCACGGATAACGGCAAAGAGGGCGAGGGCCTATTTGCCGCCAGTGTGGTGGACTTTGGCAGCTTTACCATCTCCAGCGGCAATGTGGTAGGTTATCAGCTTCAGGCGGTGGACGGCGGCTACTATATGGCTTACAACATCGTTGCTGTTACCGCCGCAAAGGACACCTTTATCGAGTGGGAAGGTGTGCTGACCGATTGCTTCAAAACCCTGCAGTATTCCGACAGCTTTGTCAGTACCACCAATCAGGCAAGCAATGAAAAGGTTGCCCTTGCTCAGCAGATCAGCCAGAACTTCAATGCGACCATGGACGGCTTTATGTCCTCCTGGGAAAGCCGCAACAGAAGTCAGGACATTATGAGCCAGAAGCAGAGCGACGCCACCCTCGGCTACGAGCGCGTGTACGATACCGAGACCGGCGAAATTTACAAGGCCACCAACGGCTTTTCCGATGTGTACGACGGCAAACGCTATGAACCCGTCACCGACGACAATATGTATGCCGAGCCGATAAGCGGGTATATTGAAAAGCAATAACACCATAACAAAAACGGTTTACCGCAGAATCGTGACGAAAAGGAGGTGTCGGACGATGAGCGGGCAGCTTTCCGCTTTGCTGGACAGTAAAACTATAAGGATATTGCTGCCGTATAATCGGCAATATGTGATCTTCGCCGTTTATGAAGTGCTGGATAAAAACGGTGCCGAATATGAAAAAACAGACGCATCCACCATTTTAGCAGAGATGTCGGTATACGGTAATTTAAGCCGGTTTTCCGTCTCCGTAAATGAACAGGAAACGGGAACGGAACTGACCGTAACCATGATACATCCTTGCAAGGGACTGTCCGATACCGGTATCCGAAGGGCAACGACCGCCATAGCCGACAGTATATCGCAGCATTTGGAAAACGAGCTTGTGATAAACAAGTTGAAGGCTTGATTTCAGATCACATCTGTTCTATGAAGCTCTTGTGAAAAAGAAGGCGTTCCAAACCGAAGAGGGTTTCCTTGTTCCGGCAGACAAACGGGATGAAGTATTCCGCCGGGTTCTTGCGGATTACGGATTCAATGAACAGGAAACGGCCGACTTCATTGAGTACTGGTCGGATTATCTGAAAGGTGGCACGGATTACCTTATGTATCCGATGCTGACCGACAGTGTTGACGCCGCCATGCCGGTGTCCTTCTCCGTCAACCCTGACAGCATAACCCGTATATGGTTTGGCTTTGCTCACCATGACGAAAGTGAAATAAAGAAACCCGAGATCACACCGATCGAACGAAAAGGATTTACTGTTGTTGAATGGGGAGGTGCTGTTCTGGATTGATTGACAGAGCAAAATAAAACCGTTCTAACGAAATGTATAGCAGAACGAATGGAGGCAACCAAATGAATGAGTCGCGAGTATTTATGTTAAATGGCACGGACGTGCAAAAGATCGTTACCCGCTTAGAGGGTTTCTTTCGCACCGAGAAGGGTATGGAGGTGCAAAGATCCGAGACTACAGAGGGCTATGTTATACAGGCGAGCCAGCCGAAGGACGGATGGAGAACTCTTACGGGAATGCGGCTTGCCGTTACCGTGCAGATGACGGTTATGGGAAATCAATTGAATGTAAACATCGGCGAAGGACAGTGGTCGGATAAAATCGGCGTCGGAGCAATCGGTCTGTTTGTTGCATGGCCGCTGGCGATCACCGCCGGAATGGGTGCATTCAAACAGAAAAAGTTACCAAGCGAGGTGTTTCAGGTCATCGAAACTACCATTATGACCGGCGGCCAGCCTGTGGTTGTGACCGGTGCGGGTCAGACGGTGGCTGTGGGAATGATCGTGTGTCCGAGCTGCAAAGCGCAGCTCACCGCCGGCTCTAAGTTCTGCAATCATTGCGGAACAAAGCTCAACACAAAATGCCCGCATTGCGGTGCAGATATTACACAGGGAAGCGCATTCTGCTCCGAATGCGGACAAAAACTGTAAGAAAGGATTTTTAAATTATGAAAGAACGCACACTTAAAACAAAATTGCTGACAGTTCTGCTGACGCTGTGCATGGTGCTGTCGCTGACTGCATTTACGGCGTATGCCGGCGAGCTACCCAAGCCGGATTATCTTCCTGAAGGCGTAACGTACTCTAATGACTACGATCACACATACCACACGCAGGTCAATGTAACCGCCAATGTTTCCGTCAAGGATTCCGATGGTACGGTGGTCGAAACCACACAAGTAAGTAAAAGTACCGAGGAGTTTCTCAAAGGAGGCGTAGGCATGTTGCAGAGCAATATTGCAAGGCTTCAGACCGAGATCGAAACACCGTATCAAGACAAGGGGACCCTTGCACGTGAAAACGAGAGCGGGCAGTCGATTCTTGACCATTTTGAGAGTGCAGAGCTTTATACGTTCATTCCCACGTCCGGTGATCCGGTCGAGTTTGGCATGGACTTAGATGCAGCAAAGAAGTATTTCAATGAGCACCCGGATGCAACCGGTACTTTCACCGAAATTTTGGATCTCCACGAATATCAAAAATATAATTACACCTATGACCTGAATGTGCAGCAAACCGGTCAACCGGAAAGCACTATCACTGCGGCGACGATTGAAAATGTAAAATTCGACTATCAGTTGGGTGATGCACCGCAGGCCACAGCATGGGTAGCCATTGACGATATGGATAAATATGAGATCGCCTATGAATGCTGGCAGCAGTTTGAAAACAACGAACCCGTTGCCGCCTGGTATTCCGACAACGGCGCACACGGTTCACTTCCGACCATCACGGAATTTGAAAGCGGAAAGAGTTATGTGTATTCCCTTATGTTGAAGCCGAAGGACGGATATTCCTTCAGCAGCGAAACCGCCGTTACAGTGAATGCGGAAAGCGCAAAGTCGAGTCTGAGCGGGGAATTCCTCTATGTCCCTGCTGTTAAAACGATTACGATGCCTACCATAAAAGTCATTGATGTGGTGGAGATCAACGGTGCCACCGTCAGCTTCCAGGACGGCGATAAACCCGTATTCACCGGCGATGTGCCCGATGATGTATACTACGTACTCCGGGCTGCGTGGTGGGAGCTGAACAGCACGACCGGTCTGATCTCTACAGAACCAGAGTTTGGAAGCGGAATTTATGAAAATAAAATCACCACTTTTGAAGCCGGAAAGACCTATCATTACGGTGTATATGTGGTGGCCTATGGCGATGTCGGAAATGTCCGCTATGTATTCGGCCCTGACACCAAGCTGAAGATCAACGGCGAATTTGTGAACTATAAGCGCTACGAAGGCGATGAGAGCGACGGCTCCGACGGCACTATGTGGGTTCTCACCGATCTGACCATGACCCCCGAGGCAAGCGGCACGGCTCCTTCCGAGAAGTACACCGTTACTTACACCGACGGTGTGGATGGCGAAGAGATCTTCAAGGATCAGGTTTATACCGTGGAATTCGGCAAGGCTACTCCTGCATTCAATGGCACGCCTGCCCGTGACGGCTATACCTTTGCCGGATGGAAGCCTGCGGTTGCAGCCACAGTGACAAGCAACGCTACCTATGAGGCAACTTGGAAGTCCGACTCTGCAACGACAACGCCGAGCGATAACAAGCCGAGCACTGGCGAAACAACAAGCCCGAAGACCGGCGATACCAGCAATATTGTTCTGTGGGCTGCGCTGCTGTTCGTCAGCTGCGGTACATTGGCCGGTACTCTGGTAATTGATAAGAAGAAAAAGACCATGAAATAAGCGACCTTTTGAAGGGCGGTTCGCCGACTGCATGACAGGCGGTGAGCCGCCTTTTATAGCCACATATCTTTCAAAATTTTACACAGTCCCTGTAAAAATGTGTTGCTGGATGGTCAGAACCAGATTATAATTATTACGGTTTGTTGTACATCTCTGCCGTCATCCTGTCCTATTCCGTTTGCAGCGTGGGCGCCAACGCCAATGTTCTGGGCTTTGCCTTTATGACTGAGGCGCAGCTGGCGGAAAAGACCGCCTACTATGGGCAGGAATATATGGACATCATCTCCGGATACTTCTCCCATGGCTATATGCTGCCGCTTCTTGCAATTACGGCCTTTGCGGGGGGCGCGCTGGGCGGCCTGCTGAGGAAAGCTGTCCTGAAAAAGCACTTTGCCAAGAGCGGATGGTCAAACTGGCAGCGCCTCCCGTAATCATCAGGGGTAACTTTCATCTTCTCACCCCCTTTCCGCGGGGAGTGAGCAGGATGATCCTGTCCGTTGTCAGGGGCCTATGCTGGCCCTGGTCTGCTGACCGCCTCCTTTTCCATCTGATTTTTTGCCAGAAATGACAATCCGCGAAAATCGACAAAAATCGCCCGGCAGGTCGTAAACCTACCGGGCGACGATTTGAAGCGTTTTGTTGTTTTCTTACATGGTATAGTTCATACTCATAGCCGGAATATTCCCGTGGCGGGGCAAGGCTTTTTTAAGCGGTAGAAGTGGATTAGATTATAATGATAGTAAAACAGCATGGCGGCGTCCTCCCGTGGGCCGCCATGCCTTTAACTGCTGGGAATGACAGAAAGAAAGCAGCGGCCTTGATTTCTCAAAACCGCCACCAGTGAATATAAATTAAGCGTGAAAATGGGTCTGCCCAGCAGCGGTTTTTTTCTTTTCTGCCGCTGGGCAGATGTTTTTTCTTTAGATACATGATAAGAGGAATTTTTGAAGATTCCATAAAGATTTGAAAAATGGACGGACATAAAAGACGTCCATTACACTATCGGAAAATCAGCAAGGAAGTTTCATAGTAACCTTTGCGCCGCCGGTTTCTTTTGAATTTTCTAAAATAAGCTGACCATTATGTTGTTCCATAATCGAATTTGTAATATATAGACCCATACCAAAGTGTAACTTTGAATTGCGGCTTTGATCGCCCATATAGAACCGTTCCTGTGCGTGGCATAATGCCTCTTTAGAAAACCCCGTTCCCTCGTCTGTGACTGAAATTTCCACGAAACCGTTGTTACTCTGAACATCCACATAAAGCGTTCCGCCTTGCGGGGAGTAGTCCAGCCCATTACTGATAACATTCATAATAGCACGTTCTATCAGCACCCTATCAAATTTCAGCATTTGAGGGAGTGAAACAGTATTCATTTGCAGCCGGATTTCTTTTGTCCGGCATAGTGATTCCATATAACCGAACAAGTGCTGCATGAACGCTGGCAAGTCTATACTTTCAATATGGAGCTGATAACCAACCGCCGCCCGTGATATATCAATCAGGGTTTGAATATATGACTGCATCTGGCCGGAGCTTTCCACGACGTAACCAGCGTATAATCGTTGCTCATCATCAAGATTTGTTTCTGTGAGTAAATCAGCATTTCCTTGAATAACCGTCAGAGGCGTTTTCAAATCATGGGCAAGCGCGGCGATTTGCTCTTTCTGTGTCTGTTCGGTTTTCCATTGCCGTTCTAACGAAATTTTCAGATTATCTTTCATATCTGAAAAAGATGCAAGGACATCTTCAAACTCTTTGATTTTGGCGTGTCCTACTTCAAAATCAAGGTTTTGCTTTGAAACCTCCGCAGTTGCTTCAAAAAGCGGGGTCAGTTGTGTACGCAGGTTCTTAGCAAATCTGGCGGTCAGTATGATAATGACCAGCAGCGAATTTACAGCCATCAGGATAAACGCAAGCGTGTCAGGAGATGGAAAATATTCCGGTAGCCATGACACTGTAAATTGAGAACCAATATAATACCTTAAAACGCAAAATTCGTTTTCCCGGACAACAAGTGCAAACTGCCTCCCCGTAGCATATTCAATATATTCTCCCTTTGCGTACAGCAGGGCAATTTCTTTTTCATCATCGTCCATATTGCTGTAAAGCTCATTAAAGTTCTTGTCCAGAATTAAGTAGCCGCATCCCTGTGGAATCACAACCTTTGTAATATCCGGGGCAATCGTCAGCGTTGGAATGATCTCTTTTACCTGCAATTCACTTAGATTTGCTCTTGTAGCTAATCCAGCATTTACAGCAAGTCCCTCCAAACCAGAAGGGACAATAATTGCCGCTACCAGCATGACAATGAGGGAGATAGCAAACTGGCGAAACAATATTTTCAATGTAGGTTTCTTTTTCACTCCCATTTATATCCTATCCCCCATACGGTGCTGATCGGACTTATTTTGAAATGCTCCAATTTCGCACGAATATTTTTTATATGCGTTGAGATCGTAGAGTTATCGCCTATTCCATCAAACCCGAAAACGGCTTCATAGATTTGTTCTTTTGTAAAAACCTGTCCCCGGTTTTTCGCAAGGTATTCACAGATTGAATACTCGCTTTTGGTAAGGGGAACCGGCTGTTCTGAAACATACAGTACCTTTGCGGAAAGGTCAAATCTTATATCAGGCTCAAATGAAAGTGTGCTGTGATGCTCCCTTTTTTCTCTGCGTAAATGTGCCGCGACACGGGCGCGAAGCTCCTGAATACGAAAAGGTTTCGTAATATAATCATCCGCACCGATGCCCAATCCAAACAATATATCTTCCTCTAATGTCTTTGCGGTCAGAAAGAGAATCGGGCAGTCTACCATATTCCTGATCTGTTTGCAAAACTCAAACCCGTCTGTGCCAGGCATCATCACATCCAAAAGAATGAGGTCATAGAAATGCAGCTTTTTGATGTCTACATCATCCGCATTTTGACAGACTGTTATCAAATATCCATCTTTCCCCAAACTGTTCTTAATCAATTCCAAGATAGAAACTTCATCGTCAACTACAAGTAAGTGGGTCAAAAAATCACCTCCCGCCCCATTATACCACATTGTCGAGGTTACTCATCATTATTTTTAATGTCAGCTTTCCGATATTCATTGTTGATATTTACAGCTACGGCATTGCTTATATCCACATCCACAATACTGTAAACGTAGCCGAAACTGAAATCTTCCCCCGCCACATTTTTGAAGCGTTTCGATACCTGCCCGATTTCTTCTTGCAGTTCTGACATTTCAAGACATTCATCCGTTATGGTATATGTCAGGCCGTTATATGAAATTTCATCATAGTTTGCGGCGTTCAGCTCATAATACGGCAGAGATTCATTTAACGCCTTATTTTTATCGGCGGTATCGCGGAGCGCACCGCAGGCCGATAAGCATATAAGACTTACAAGCACAATTACCACGGCAAACAGGCACTTTTTATTCACTGTTTTTACCTCCCTCCCAACCATGAAACCAAACCAAACTGGCAATCAGCAGACAAACAGTGCAGCATACAGAAATAATCATACCGCTGAAAAAATCGGTTTTTACCTGTGCATACAGTTGGGGGCTATTCCATGCAAGCACAGTGTAATCCATAGCACGAACGCCCCAGGCCCAGGGAATATATTTCCATGTAGCGTCACCAAGCCCTGTTATCATAAGGGCAGCTATTAAACTCCCTGCAATTCCCAATCCCATAGATGCACCTTTTCCGAAGCTCATTCCCACAAACAAATGAATCAGGTAAATGGGAAGCATGGTAATCAACAATAGAATCCCTGCTTTCAGGTAAAGGCTTGCCGGAGCATCCCTATATAGTGCAGCGAATGTTCCTAACGCTAAAAATGTTGCGCCAAAAGCACAGATCATCAGAAAACCAAGTTTACCAATATACGTTGCCATGCGAGATGGGATTGTTCCCAACAAAAGCTGATAATGCCCGGCCTGATTTTCGATCTGAACAACCAGGCCCACAATAATGCCGATCAGAAACGGGAACGCAACGGCCAGCACTTCCAGATAGGCACTGATTTTGGTTGCCAGTTCCCATCTGGATATATGATAGTAACCCGCAAAAATCGCCGCACATATAATCGGAATCATGCTGTGCATATAGAGCAAAATGCTATGTTTACACTTCTGATATTCTGCTTTCCAGCAGCGAACCACAGATACCATAGTTACCCCACCTCCTTTTTCTCAAACCATCTTGCAGTTAAAAATGACAGCGCCGCAAACCAGGCCAGCGAAATGACCAATACAAGTATAATCATCCAAAATGCCATTGCCGTACTCTGATCTGCAACCGGCTCACCATTAGGCAAAATACCTAACACGGAAATCATAAGATGCGGCACCCAGCTATACGGGCAGATCATCCACAAAGAGGTTGTAGCCGTGAAAATCCCTAAAACGCTTCCAAGTCCGGCATTAAGAATAACCGTGACAAAGATACCAACTTTTTTTGATAACCATAAGCACAGCGGAACTTCCCATAGGCTTGCAATGACAATACAAGCTGTTCCGGCCGCAGCCTGCCAAATTCCGATTGTCAGGGGAATTTCGTTGATAACTAATATTGCAAAACCGCCCAACAGATTTAGCGCCAGGAAAATGAAATTCCCCACACAGGAGTAAATACCGGCCACTCCAATTTTTGCTTTCCAGACTTTGTTCTGCGAAACAGGCAATGAAGCAACGGCACGATATTTTAGTTTGCCATTATCCCGCTGTTCAATCAAGGCACAGGTGAGCGTAAGGAATCCAGGATAAAGCAGGATATACCACCAATTATAAGAATTGAGCTGGAACCAAAGAGGGGCAAAAAAGTTCATAAGCGCAGTTACAAACGGGGCCAGAACGATCAGCGTTTTTGTGAAAGTTCTCTTATGCTTTAGGTTCTCTGCCTGAATATATGCCATCTCCATTTAATATCCCTCCTTACCATTTCTGCGAATAACATCCATAAAGAGTTGTTCCAAATCTTCACCGGCGCGAAGCTCTCCCTCATATCCAAGGACGCCGCCAGCAATGATACCCACATGATCTGCAATCTGCTGGACTTCTGACAGAATATGGCTGGACAAAATAACTGTAATCCCTTTGCAGGGAAAAGAGCGAATTAACTCTCGAAGTTCCTCAATCCCTAAAGGGTCAAGGCCGTTAGTCGGTTCATCCAGAATCAAAAGCTGGGGACTGTTCAGCAATGCAATAGCAATACCAAGCCGCTGCTTCATACCAAGAGAAAACTGCCCGGCCCGTTTCTTGCCGGTATTCGTGAGCTGGACAATTTGCAATACCTCGTTAATTCGTGCATCGTCCAGGCCGAGCAATGTAGTTCTGACTTTGAGATTTTCGTATGCAGTCAGATTTTCGTAAAGCGGGGGCATCTCAATCAAAGCACCGATATGCTCCAGATCATTCCGCTTCCACGGGTGGCCGTCAAACTCGATGCTTCCCGATGTGGGGCGCAAAATGCCGGTGAGCATTTTTAAGATCGTGGATTTGCCAGCCCCATTCGGCCCCAGCAGACCATAAACCGAGTTGCGCCGGATGTTCAGTGACACATTGTTTACCGCCATTTGCCCCTTGAAATTTTTGCAGAGGTCAGTCGTTTTCAAAATCATATCCATATAATCAAGTCCTTTCTTTGATTTTACGGATAGCATACCGGGCAATTTTGAAGATTTCATAAAGATTCCCGAAAACAGAATATGAACAATACACCGTAACCGTGGAGCATATCGCAACAAAGCACCAACCTACGCATTTAGGGCCTTAAAAAGCCCTATATTTCAAGGTTTTTCCCGCATAGTCGGCGGGGTATGTGAGTGTTTTTATAGAAATAATCGAAGCAGAATGTTGCAGTGATCACATCCATATGTTGGTAAGGATTCCCCCAAATATTCTGTATCAGAAATAGTGGGATACTTAAAAGGGAAAAGTTCGCTAATGACATTTGAAAAGCATGCGAATTTAAAGTACAAGTATGGAAATAGACATTTCTGGTGTCGTGGATATTATGTAGATACAGTAGGAAAGAACACAGCTGCGATCAAAGCGTATATTCAGAATCAGTTGAAAGAAGATTTAGAATACGATCAAATGTCATTAGTAGAGTATATCGATCCGTTTACGGGTGAGCCGGTGAAGAAAAACAAGAAATAAACCACTTGGAGTGGTAGTAGGAAATCAAAGCAAACCAGCAAGCCCCTTTTGGGGCTGCGCCGGAGTAAGAGAGCACTGAATAAGCCCCAAAAGGGGCAGCTGTGAATGTGGTGCAGTTGGCAGGCTATTAATTTCTAAAGAACAATATTATAAAGTTTTATTGATACATATTGAAAATTATCGTGCGTTTCTTAAAGGAGAAGATGAAGTGGTAAATTCAAAAGATTTGTATCAAACATTAAATACGAGATATGTATATTTACCGTATTTACAGGAACTTGTCAAACAAGAAAATTTGCAACATTCATTTTCTTGTTTTGAACTTCAGAAAGAAATTCAACGCAAAATCAATCAAAATAGAAGCATAGGTATATGCAAAAGAATTATATGAGAAAGTAGGATTTGTACAGAAATCCGAATCATTTCTAGAAGATGGAATACCGCATGTATTAATGCAATATACAGAATAAAGAAAAACGTTACAAAACTAAAGATTCACTTCACAATACATTTCAATATATTCCTCAAATCGAGGCAGCGCTAAAGTCAGTTTTCCACGAACAGAACCATTCACAACACCACGTTCCATCAATCGCTTTCGATAGGTATTCAATAACTGTGGAGATATCGATAATTTCTCACGAATTTCCCAAGTTTTATAAACTCCCGTAGAAATTACATAAACAATCTTCCGGTCAAGTTCAGAAAGTTCACTCCATATCTTCTCATAAGCATAAATGATCAATTCCTCGTCAAACTTAGGAAGCAGTTTTTCAAGATCATCATTTGTCTCCCACTTCAAATAACCAAGAATCTGAAAAGCAAAAGGATACCCCTTTGTAAGTTTCGCCATCTCGACAGCCTCACTTGGAGAAATGTCAAATACAGAACGATAACTTGTAGTAATTGCAGGAATGCTAAGTGGTTCCAGAAAAATTTTTGGAGCACGATATAAAAATGTCAGACTCTTCTCGTTTTGAAGATTGCTGATATTATCAAACAAACCAGCCATTACAAGATACACAGGGTAATTCTGTGTAATATAAATCTGAAAATTACTAGCAAATACTTTGACATAAGAATTATTTATAATCTCATCAATGATAAAAAGAACTTTCTTTCCTTTATTTTTTAACTTCTCAAGAATATTACGAAGCATAGCTTCTTTTTCCAAAGAATCATTTGTTTTGTTTACCGACAACTCAGCAATTCCGAGATTTAGATTTAATCCAAGATCCAGATCATGAAATTGTGAAACGCGGGTAAGTTCGGAAACTGCACCAGCGATCAAATCTGTATCAGCACTCAATCTTAAAACAATCCATTGATCATTTGAAGAATAATGATCAGCAATTTCAGCAAGAGAAACCGTCTTTCCAGACCCCCTGACACCAGCAACCATATAAACTTTATTTGAAGGATTTTCCATATCAAATGTATGAATGATCTTTCCAATTTGGTTAGTGCGCGAAATGAATTCCGTAGGTTTTTGACCAAATGTTAAAGTAAAAGGATTTTCCATTTTCTATTCACCTCCATATTTATTTGTGTTTATTTATGTTTATTATATGAATATATGTTTATTTATATTTATTTATGTTTATTATAATAAATAAATATA
>OMEQ01000875.1_pt1 | contig 16572 bp, 9 predicted proteins | sample 1645451 | NCBI WGS metagenome assembly OMEQ01 (sample SAMEA103958142, study PRJEB25191) | human gut metagenome | biome: human-associated habitat [ENVO:00009003]; feature: intestine environment [ENVO:2100002]; material: feces | place: Germany | collected 2013/2015
ACGTAATCTTCCCGTTTCGGTACTGTATGTCCACATACCAACTCCTGCTATTTTCAGCATTTCCAGCAATACCTTTTCCCTGAAAAGGGCATCAAGGCTCTCTTTACGATGTTTTTTAGCCATTCTGTAATGATTATGAATACTTAGATGGTCCTGAGTTGTTTTACAGTTAAATCTATTTTATAAGTCCATTGTCTATCCAATTGCATAGTACACATCCGAAAGATGTTTGTTGAAGTACAACAATCGGGAAAAGAAAAGGTTCGGTAGCGGTCCTCTACTTTCCGGATGAGGAGCAGGCTGCTAAAAAGAGGATGTGTCAAGACTCCTGCTCACCACTGATTGCACTGATTGACACAGATAAACATCATTAGTTATCAATAGATTAAGTTCGCTCTACAGAACTCAGTGTTGCTCTGTGGTGAATTTTGACACATCCCCCTATCTTCTATCCTACGCTGTGACAGCGTTACTCATCCCGATATTTGCAGCAGCCGGGCAGAGCATCGTAAACTGCTTTGACGGCCTTGTACTTATCCGTATCATGACCCGCTGCGGCAATGGCTTTGGCAACGGCGTCGGCCGATGTTTCTGACGGGTCGAGTTGCAAGTGGATCATTTGTTTCTCCCGGTCCCAAAGAGCGGACCGGACCCCGGAAACACCTTTAGCGGCTGTTTCGATGCGTTCCTTGCACATATCGCAAGAACCACGGACGGCAAACAGTACGTGTTCACTTTCCTGAGAGACAGCATGACTGCCAGACATACCGGACATGCTGTGTCCTTGGTGTCCGGTCATGGGAGCAGTTCCCGGAGTATCTTCGTTCATCATTGAGCGTTTGCCTTCGAGTTGTGCACTGGCATCGATGGAGAAGACTCCGTTGGTCACAATCTCCTCACCATCGGAAAGTCCGTCGAGAACCACATAGGCTCCGCCAAGAGTGGGGCCAAGGGTGACTTCACGCATCCGGAAGGTGGGAGTATCCGTATCGGGCAGGCGCACATAGACCACAGCACGCTTGCCGGTCCAGAGGACAGCCGTTTGCGGAACAACAATCCGGTCTTTATACCCCTTTAGAGGAGCAGCAACCTGGGCAGTAGCATACATTTCGGGCTTCATCTCCAGAGTGGGATTGGCTACATCCACGCGGACCCGGGCCGTGCGCGTAGTGGCATTAAGAATGGGATCGATGAATGAAATACGCCCGGAATACGTCTTTCCGGGAAAGGCAGAAAGAGTAAACTCCACCCGGTCACCTTTGGCAAGAAAAGGTAAATCCACCTCAAAAGCGTCGAACATGGCCCACACACGGGAGAGGTTGGCAATATCGAAAAGAATGCTCCCCTGTGAAACATAGTCGCCCCGGTTAACCCGCTTGGCAATGACGATCCCATTCGTGTTGGATTTAATCTCTACCATAGGAGACGCCTGGCCGGAATATTGGATAGCGTCGATCTGGGCATCCGTCAAGTTCCAAAGGCGGAGTTTCTCGCGGGCAGCCTGCACAAGAGCGGGTTGCTGCATACGGACCGCTTCGAGCAATTCCTGCTGGGCGGTGAAAAGTTCAGGCGAATAAAGAGTAGCAAGTGTCTGCCCGGCACGTACGGTCTCGCCGGTGAACTCGATGTCAAGCCGTTCAATACGTCCGCCGACATAAGCTGTCTGCGACTGCAGACTACGTTCGTCCGGAATAATCTTACCGTACAGCCGGACTTGCTTCACGGGGTTACTGCGACTGACACGGGTAGTCTGAACATCGGCGAGAGCCATGGCCTCATCAGAGAGCCGGATGGCATCGGGATCGGAAACAGCATCACCTCCAGAAATAACGTTCTTCTTAAGAGGGATCAGGTCCATACCGCAGATAGGGCATTTGCCGGGTTTGTCCTGACGAATCTGCGGATGCATGGAGCAGGTCCAGACACCGGATTCGTCCTGCACCAGATCATGAGACGTTCCATGCATATCATGGTTATGAGCTTCAGCATGTGTTCCCCCGGCAGACTCCGGAGAAGATGAAGGGCTGAACAAAAGCCAACCCAGCACAAAGCCGGCAAGGGCAATCAGGGGATAAAGTACTTGCTTCTTACGAAGAATATCTGATATCTTTTTCATACAATTACTATTTTAGTGGTTCTATTTATTTTCAGTCGGCTATCAGCTTTTCTATGGCTGCCACCGTAGTATTATAAGCGGCTACGGCCTCACTCTTTTTCAGTTTATAATCGAGCATCTGGCGCTCCACTTGAATCACATCGGTCAGCGATTGACGCCCGGCGGTAAATTCACGCACCATCAACTGCCAGGTAGAAAGAGAGAGGGCATACTGCCGTTCGTAAAGTGACACCTTACGGGCGGCATCGTCGAGCTGCTGGCGAACGTTAATGTATTCAGCCTGCAACTGGTTCTGTACATTGTCACGTTTCAGTTCGCTTGCCATCCGGTAGTTATGGCTCTCCCGCTGCCGGGCATTGTATTTCCGGCGGAACAGCGGAAGACTTACCTTGACCATCGGCATCACCATGTCCTTGCCGTTCATATCGGGCATTCCCATCGGATCGGCCACTTTATTGACCACAGAGTATTGAAGACCGATACCGATCATAGGATAACTCATGCGACGGTCCATCTTTGCCTTGGCACGATAGGCTTCTCCCTCCGCCTCGAGCATGGCAAGCATGGGATTACGGGTGAAGATGCTGTCGAGCAGGAGCTGTCCGTCTATCCGGTAGAAGCGTTGTGTCAGAGAATCGGGTACACAGACAGAAGCATCGGACGGACGGTTGAGCAGGGCGTTAAACCGGGCTTGAACGGTCAGCCGGGCAGAAAGTAAACTGGCAAGGTTATCCTCCAATCCGGCACGCTCCATTTGAATGCGGAGAACATCGGACATACCACCAACAGCAACGTTTCCCATTGATCCGCCTCCCATGCCGGACATGCCTCTACCGGAAGAGCTGCCGGCAGAGACACCTGGAGTACCCGCAGGCGCCGGGCTGCCCATTCCTCCCATACCGGACATGCCACTTCCCGAAGAAAGTGCAGACGGCATCGAAGCAACTGACGTTACAGAAGTCAACGAGGGAGCTGCCTGTGCCGACGAAGCGGAAAAGCGGTTCAGTGCCAACTGCTCGAGTTGATAAAGAAGACGGATATTAGCTTCCGTAATGTGATATTGCTCGTTGAGGCTACTAAGCTGATACCACTGGGCCTTAACCTCGTACCAGAGATTATTACGTGTATCACGAAATTGTTCGTAAGCCATACGTGCCATCTCAGAAGCTTCACTGCGGGCGGCCTTGCGAGTGCCGAACCAAGGAAACATCTGCATCAACGTAAAGTCGGCTATCTGCTTTCCCATCAGCGTCTCCATAGGTTTAACGAAAAAACCGATTTCCAATTCGGGATCGGCAAAAGCACCGGCCTGAGGGATCTTCTCCAAAGAGGCTTTATAGAGCATGAAGTCGGCATTGACTTGCGGATTACTGCGTGCCGCCTGTTCCAGATAGTGGGACAAGCTGTCGACAGAGGGTTGCACCGAAACAGAAGGCACCTCCACAACGGATGGCTGCGCCGAAGCCGAAACGGCAAAATGACTCAGCGAAAGGAATATCACCAAGGTGAGTAAAGATATATGTTTCTTGTTTATCATATCTGATTGTTTTTATGTGAATCCGATAGACGAATCGAAGACTGTCGGATTCTGATTCTGTTATTCTTTATAATGATGAGTACGGTTTCAGCCCCATACGACCGGCAGAGGGGACATTCCAAATATCCGGGAATGTCCCGGATAGCCATCAGGGAGTATGCCGGATGCCCATCTGAAGATCAGATACCGGGAGAGCCTGTAACCGGCTCAGAAACTTCACTTCCGTTTTTCTTCTCACGTCTCCTCTCCACAGTCTCACGCCACCAGCATTGTAATACCGGGACGACAAACATGGTCATTGATTGTATCAGCATTCCTCCAAACGTGGGTATAGCCATCGGTACCATGATATCCGCTCCCTTTCCGGTAGATGTAAGTACGGGAAGCAGAGCGATGAGTGTTGTCGCCGTTGTCATTGCAGCAGGGCGGACACGCTTCAGCCCGGCTTCTACTACCGCCTCACGGATGTCATATTTCGTACGGGGATCGCGTTCCAGAAAAACATGGTGAATATACGTTCCCATCAATACTCCATCATCCGTGGCCACACCGAAGAGAGCAATGAACCCTACCCAGACCGCTACACTCAGGTTGATGGGATGCATCTGGAAGAGGTCACGCATGTTTTCACCCGCAATGCTGAAATTCATAAACCACGGTTGCCCATAGAGCCACAAGAGAATAAAACCGCCAGCGAAAGCTACGAATACACCCGAAAAATGAATCAGCGAGGCCGTCACCGTACGAAACTGGAAATAGAGTACTAGCAGGACAATGAGCAAAGCCAACGGAACAACAATCATCAACCGGTCCGTAGCACGTTGCTGTTGTTCATAATTACCGGCAAACTTATAAGAAACACCTTTGGGGAGAACCAGTTCACCGCTTTTTACTTTAGCCTCGAGCAGATTACTCGCCTCCTTCACCACATCCACTTCGGCACGGCCTGAAAGTTTATCGAAGATGACATAACCTACCAGGAAAGTGTTCTCACTCTGGATCATTTGTGCACCACGGGAATATTCGATGTCCGCCAACTCTTTAAGAGGTACCTGTATTCCGGTAGCAGTAGGTACAAGTAGCATGGAAAGAGCCTCCGGACTATCACGCAACTCACGTGCATAACGTAACCGGATGGGGAAGCGCTCGCGCCCCTCTACAGTACGGGTCAACGCCATGCCACCAACAGCAGCACTGAGCACTTCCTGCAGATCGCCCACCGCCACGCCATAACGTGCCATTGACTCACGATTCAGCTTTATTTCAAGATACGGAGCACCTACCGCCCGGTCGTAGAACACAGACGAGGGAATGACAGACGGTACAGACTTTAATGCCTGCTCAATCGCCTTACCTCCCTGCTCTATATCCTCCAGTGTGGGACCGTATACCTTCACCCCCATCGGTGCACGCATACCGGTTGAAAGCATTACGAGCCGTGCCTCAATAGGTTGCAGTTTCGGTGCAGAGGTCAGTCCCGGCAAATGGGTAACATTGACAATCTGTTGCCAGATATCATTTGCATTCTTAATCTCCGGACGCCACTGGCGGAAATAGTCGCCACGCGAATCAGGCACCAGACTATCGGCAGGGATAAGCCGGAAACCATTGGCAGGATTATATGTACCTCCACCTTTCAGCAGGAATGCACCATCATAATTCACACGGAAACGGGCACGCTTTCCGTCTTCTCCGATGATATATTCGGGACGATAATTAATGGTATTCTCAAACATCTGGACCGGTGCCGGATCGAGAGCGGAATTTACACGTCCCCACTTACCGATGGCAGTTTCTACTTCTGGAATGGCCGCCAGCCGCTTATCGAGTTTCTCCACATAATCTAGATTCTGTTCAATACCCGTATGAGGCATACTGGTAGGCATCAATAGAAAAGAGCCTTCGTTCAGGCTGGGCATAAATTCCTGCCCGATACCCCGCCAGATGAGGAAACCACAAACGACGGTTGCTGCAGGAATCATCATAAACTTCCAACGATTGGCCAGACACCAACGCAAAATACGCTCGTAGAAAATGACCAGTATCCAAAGTAAAGCCAGAATGATGGCAACGCAACCGGCTACAAACAGCACATTTACCGACAGTCCCCGTTGCGGTCCCATCGGCAGCCACTCTTCGGACAGATAGAAAACAGCTACCAACAGGGCAATACCGATATTAACATAATTGCCTGTCTTAGGATTCTTCCAACGATATGCAAGCAAGTTATTGATCCCAACCGCCGTCAGTCCCAATGCAGGGACACTATCGTATACGGCGAACAAAACAAAACCCGCTGCTATAAGCACACAGTTCATTACGCGCCGGATCAACCTCGAGTCAATCCGCACCGAAAAAAGGATATAAGCCAATGTGGGCAGCAAAATTAATCCCAACACAAAAGCTGATGCCAATGCATAAGTTTTTGTATATGCCAGTGGAGAGAACATTTTCCCCTCTTGCGCCTGCATGGCAAATACGGGTAAGAAACTGACAATAGTCGTAATCATTGCCGTAGCAATAGCTCCCGACACCTCGCTTACAGCTTTATAGATCAGTCCGACAAATGGTTTACCCCGCGTGATACCCTTATTCTCCGGCATCTCCATGTACCGGATAATACTCTCGACAAATACCACACCCACATCTACCATCACCCCGATGGCAATCGCGATACCGGACAGCGCCACGATATTTGCTTCGATACCGGTATATCGCATCAATATAAATGTAGCCAATACGGCAATAGGCAGCATACTTGCTATTACAACCGATGCCCGCAAGTTAAGTACCAACACAATGATGACAATAATACAGATCAATATCTCGTGCGAAAGGCTCGTCTCCAATGTACCGATGGTCTCCTTTATCAATCCCGTCCGGTCGTAGAAAGGGACGACAGTCACTTTCGACACCGTCCCGTCAGCCAATGTTTTCTGCGGCATTCCGGCATCCATCTCATGTATCTTTTCTTTCACATTATTAATTACTTCCAGAGGATTGGAGCCATAACGGGCAATCACCACGCCCCCCACAGCCTCTACTCCTTCCTTGTCCAAGCCGCCACGTCTCGTCCCCGGCCCGATATTCACAAAGGCAATATCGGAAATACGTACAGGTACCCCTTCACGGACGGTAACAACCGTATTCTCTATATCTGCCACATTTTTCACATACCCAAGACCACGAATCAAGTATTCCACTTTATTCACCTCCATTGTTTCGGCACCAATATCAAGGTTACTCTTCTTCACAGCATTCATCACATCCATCACCGACACATTGAACGAGTACATCGCATCCGGATTCAACTCGATCTGATACTCCTTGATAAAACCTCCTGCTGAAGCTACTTCGGACACACCTTCGGCAGCAGACAAAGAGTACTTGACATAAAAGTCCTGAATAGTACGCAATTCCTCAGCGTTCCAGCCGCCGGCAGGTTTCCCGGTTTTAGGATCACGCCCTTCCAGCGTATACCAATAGATTTGTCCCAATGCTGTAGCATCCGGCCCCAGCGTAGGCTGCACATTTTCGGGCAAAGTGCCCGGAGGCAACGAGTTGAGTTTCTCTAAAATGCGCGAACGACTCCAATAGAACTCAATATCATCCTCAAAAATAATGTAGATAAACGACATACCGAACATAGACGAACTGCGGATGGTCTTCACCCCCGGTATACCCAACAATGAAGTGGTCAGCGGATAGGTAATTTGATCTTGGATGTCCTTAGGCGAACGTCCCATCCATTCCGTAGCCACAATCTGCTGGTTGTCACCGATATCGGGGATAGCATCCACAGGAATCGGGTTTCGCGGCACAATCCCCCCATGCCAGTTAAAGGGCGCAGTAGAAATTCCCCAAACCACGACAAGTGTCAGCAGAAGAATAGTTATCACCCTATTTTCAAGGAAATAACGAATTATTTTATTAATCATACAGATAGATTATTTATTTTAAATTAGTAAACACTTGGCAATGCCAAAAAGGATCAGTAAAGTGATAATAAAATAGAAAGTAGGAAGCCAAATCCCCATCGATATATGGGTATGACGACTCCTACCTCACTTTAAAATCAGTAAGGTCTAATTTTCTCTTCTTTTCTGGCCGAAAGAGAAGCTATGTGAAAACTAAATCAGATAAGTACAATGATGAACAAACAGCGGAATATCTGTTTGCCAAGGTGGGAAATTGAAAGAAGCAACACTTCGACGCAGACTTTCTGCCTCCAATGGTATAAAAGCACTATACATCACAGGTAACAGTTCTGTCACTGCCGGTAATAGATTAGTTACCGGTACGTGGTTCACATCCTGATCTACCGCCAGTTTGACGTAATGCGCCTCGTCCTTACAACAATGTGAGGTCATCTTCTTCTCTCCACACGATGCACAAACGGACGCACTTCCCCACTCTACATCCGCCAGACGGCCCATGCAGTAATGGAAATTAATCGTTATGCCTGATGAAACAACGGCATAAAGCAACGTCAAGGTGATTAATATAAACTTCTTCATGTGCATTTTGAGGCTGCGAAAATAAGTATCGACACCGATACTACCGATACCCGTTACATATAATTAACGTATGAACATCCTTTTTGGTTTAATCCTTTTGGTTATCTTTACCCCACTAATTAACATAATAATTGTCATGAAACATATATCTATTAACTATATTCTAACTACTGCACTTGCGTTAGGTATCGGCATCAGCATCCCTGTCCTTGTAGGCAGCACTTGCCTCAGCGAACAACACTCTGTACAATCCGAAGTTCCTTATTGCGTCACTCCTCCCACTGTCCCCGAACAAGCTGTGTTTGATGGTGACACAATCGACCTGCGTCGTTATGACCGCCGTGAACGTATGGACCGCGAACTGATGTCCTTCACTTACATGCACTCCAGCACCATGCAAATGATTAAACGGGCCAACCGCTACTTCCCTGTCATTGAACCATTACTGAAAGCCAACGGTATTCCGGACGACTTCAAATATTTGATGGTAATAGAAAGCAATCTCAACCCGATAGCACGTTCACCGGCCGGTGCCGCCGGTTTATGGCAATTTATGCCTGTCACTGCCCGTGAATTCGGTCTTGAAGTAAATGATAACGTAGACGAACGCTATCATATTGAGAAAGCTACCGCAGCCGCCTGCCGTTATTTCAAGCAGGCTTATGCCAAATATGGCGACTGGATGGCTGTATCTGCCTCTTACAATGCCGGACAAGGACGTATTTCCTCTCAACTAGACAAACAATTGGCGGATCATGCCATGGACCTCTGGCTGACAGAAGAAACCTCACGCTACATGTTCCGCCTACTGGCTGTAAAAGAGGTATTCGGCAATCCTCAACGTTTCGGTTTTCTGCTGAAGCGGGAACATCTCTACCCTGCCATTCCCTACAAAGAAGTGGCGGTAGATACAGAAATCAGTGACTTGAGCAACTTTGCACAGAAACAAGGCATCACCTATGCACAACTTCGCGATGCCAACCCCTGGCTTCGAGGTTCATCACTAAAAAACAAAACCGGGAAGAAATACGTTTTACATATACCCACGCAAGAGGGTATGAATTATGATCCTCGTAAAACAGTTCCTCACGAACATAAATGGGTGATTGACTAATGGTTAATCAAACAAGTACATTGGTATATTAATATATTGGCACATTGAAAAGTGATTCTTGGCTCCATCGTTTTTTGCATAATCAGCCGCTAAAGCATAAGCTGTATGTCATTATCTTCGATACACCCGCAGGGAAAGCATTCGACGTAACCCTTATCATATGTATTCTGCTGAGTATCCTGCTTGCTATAATCGAAAGCCTTCAAGGTCTGCCTTCCTGGCTTTCCACTCCCTTTATCGTGCTTGAATATCTTTTCACAGTTTTTTTTACCTTTGAATATGTCACCCGCATCTATTGCTCACCCAATCCACGGAAATATATTTTCAGTTTTTTCGGTATTGTCGATCTTCTGGCTACATTGCCACTCTACCTTGCCTTCTTCCTGCCCGGAGCACGCTATCTGCTGATTATACGTGCTTTCCGGATTATCCGGGTATTCCGAATATTCAAGTTGTTCAACTTCTGGCTCGAAGGTGAACGTCTACTCACTTCCCTGCGGGAAAGCAGCAAAAAGATCGCCGTCTTTTTCCTCTTCGTTGTCATCCTCGTCGTTGCCATCGGCACTTTAATGTATATGATTGAAGGGACTCAACCCAATACACAATTTAATAACATTCCGAATAGTATCTATTGGGCCATTGTCACCATGACCACCGTAGGCTATGGAGACATCACTCCTGCTACCGCTCTTGGCAAATTTCTTTCTGCCTGCGTGATGCTGATCGGTTACACAATTATTGCTGTCCCTACAGGTATCGTCTCTGCATCCATGATGAAAGAATACAAAAAATTAAAAGACTTACAATGTCCCAACTGTCATAAAACGGGGCACGAAGAGAATGCAACTTATTGTAAATACTGCGGACATAAATTGAAAAATGATGAAATTTACCGGCAGGAAAACACGGCAACTGATCCGGATCGGACTACTTCATAAGTATTTTATCCCCTTCGATCTTTACCTCTTCTCCGTCCAACAGTATTTGCACTCCCCTACGCATGGCAGTCTCCACATTCAATCCGAAACGTGCATACCCCAACAACTGGGCGGTTACCCGCATTAAGTCAACCAAAGGTAAAGCGACCTGCTGTTCCAGTATATTCCGAGCCGCATTGGCTACCTCACGAGGAGGTAAATCTACGGCTTCACGCTTGGAGTCTATGCGGAATCCGGTATACGAGTCTGCTTCTTCCTTGGTATTCCAGTAGAAAACCAATCCATCAATTTCCTGCTTGTAATAAGGAGTTTTATCCAGTATACCATCCATCCATTCAATCAGGCGAGCTGTCTTCCGAAGAATGCCATAAGCATTAAAGATCCTGCTGCTTAACAATGAACGGCTAATCGGAGCCTCCGTACGCATGATCTCATTCAATTGTTTTCTGATACGGGGCTCCCGGCGTGGCATCATCAATTCCCAAGCAGATACATTTACAGAGTTTAGAAGAGTTTTTTCATAAATCTCCGGTGACGCAGTTTTCACTTCTTCCCGAATTACTTGCTCCGGCAACTTCACTAAGCAGTGTTGTGCATGGCATAGTAAACCCTCTTTTTGCACTTCTCCCGATCCTGAAGCCAAAGAAATCACCGGAACGGATCGTTGCGATTTTCCGCACTCAGCTCTTTTCAATTCCGCCTCTATATGGTCAATAACTTTCTGTGAGTCTTCCCACCAATCCAGAGTCCATACTTTACAAATGTTCCATCCCAACATTTTCAGTACACTGTCTTGCACAATCTCCCTATCCCGAGCTGTTTTTGCAGCCCGATAATTCTCGCCATCACACAAAATCCCGAGCATATAACGGGAGGTATCATTAGGATCGATAATACCTACATCTACTTTGAATCCGGAACATCCGATTTTGGTTTTCACCTGATGTCCTTTTTCACGAAGTGCCGCAGCAATCAGCTCACCCATTTCGACCTCTTCGGCTACCGCTGCATAAGAATGATTCAAAACTCCGGTACCCTTACCTGCATATTCAAGGAAATATTTCAAACCTGCCACTCCTATAGAAGATGTCTTTTTCAGATCAATCTGGTCGGCTCTTAATGTAGAGAAGACTTTCATCTCATATCGGGCACGTGACACTGCCACATTCAAACGACGTTCGCCACCATCCCTATTCAACGGTCCGAAATTGAGACTCACCCTTCCGTTGACATCCGGACCATAACCTACAGAAAAAAGAATAACGTCCCGTTCATCCCCTTGCACATTTTCCAGATTCTTAATAAAAACAGGTTCTTCACGATTGAATGCAAGATTCTCTAATTCTGCGTTCTGTAAAACAACATCCGATAACATGTCTTCTATTAAAGTCTGCTGTACGGAACTAAAAGTTACAACACCTATACTCTGATTTCTCAATTCCGGATCGGAAAGTCTGCGAACAATCTCGTCTACTACCGCCTGTGCCTCAGCTTGATTCTGACGACTTTTACCCTTATCGTAATATCCCTCGATGGGTACTAAAGTAACTTTGGCAGCCAGATCATCCGGAGATGGAAAAGTCAGCAACTTATTATCATAATACTGAGAATTGCTGAAAGCAATCAGGCTTTCATGTTTACTGCGATAATGCCATAACAAATATTTAGAAGGCATAGACAAAGCCAGGCAATCATCCAGGATACTTTCCAGATCTTCTATCTCTATATGTTCTTCATCAACTGAATTACTGGTAAAGAAATTAGTCGGGGGCATTTGCTTCGGATCACCTACAACGACTACATGATTTCCACGGGCAATAGCACCTACGGCTTCACAAGTAGGCATCTGTGAAGCCTCATCAAATACAACCAAATCAAACTTATCGTGGTTCACATTGATATACTGCGCTACTGACATTGGACTCATCAGCATACACGGACACATACGTGACAATAAGTTGGAAATCGAATCGAACAACTTACGAATAGACATTCCACGTCCGTTACTGCGAATACATTTCTGCAAAATACCAACCTCCGAACTTTGGGCAGCCGCAAGTACAAATGATGGGATATTAGAAGCCAGTTTTGTATAAAGTTCCTTTTTTATTAATTCCTGATACTCCATATTCAATTCACGAAAACGCCGGATGCTGTCATTGAACAGCTCCCCGTTAAAAAATTGCAGAACCTGCTCCTTCCCGATGGCATATTCAATAAAACTATGATAAAACCCTTTCAAATAAATATTCATCATCCGTTCGGCAGGCAAGTTACGTTCCGTATATGCTGCAAATACAGAAGTCAAGCCACAAGCCTCGAACCGACGAGATACATTCAACCAACGATACCAATCTTTCAGCTTATCCGTGTTTCTTGCCCAAATCTCACATTGTCGTGACGCTCCTGCCAGCCAGTCGTCTTCACAAGCATGAAGCACCTCTTTGGAAACGCCCAATAATTGCAACATCGATTTTTCCAATTGCTTTATACACTCCCAGTCGTATACCAAACCTTCCAACAACTCCCGATTCATTTGCCGGAACAAAGAATAACCCTCAGAGAGTTGTTCCGCCAGCTTCTCCTTAACTCGCCGTATAGACATAGGATCATCCACTACCTCCACCAGAAGCCTGTTCAATTGGAGTATAGCCTTGCTCATCACTTCTATATCGTCCCATTGCTCTTCACCGGGATGGGATTTATTCCCAAATAAGTCCTCAAACCAACGACTACTGCTATCTACTTCCTGTTTTTGCTGCTGATAAAAGAGCAATTGTTGCAAAGCGGGAAGAACTTGTTCTTTATTGACACGGCCCTGAAGCGAAAAGAGAGACAGCTCCTTACAAAACTTCCGTTGTTTTAACAAGCGAGGCAGAAACCAACTCTGTGTAATATCTTTCCATTCCGAGATCTTTTGCTGCACCGGTAAAGTGAGAAAAGTGTCTTCAAATGATTGTTTTAGCAGATTGCAAAATTCATCTCTTTTTCGTCCATGTTCAATGATCCGGCCTATCTTATCAACATTCTCGTCAAGATCGGTTAACAACATCAAGTTACCGGTCATACCAGGAAGTTGCATTAGGATTCGGATGAACCGAACAAAGTTATCCAATAGCTTCTCTGTGCATTTATTCCCTATTCCATAATTTGAGAAGCATCTATTCATCTTCTCTTCCATCTTCTGCAACAGAATCATATAGTCTTTCAGAAGTTTATCCGCTTCTTCTTTCAGTTGAGAAGAGTACTCCATTATATTGATTCCTGTGAGAGGATGCTGATGGGAATGTCCACTTACTTTTCCAACTCCGATCAATTCTTCCACAGCATGATTCCATTCATTGAATTGCTCCTTAGTCAACGAAGCAAGCAAAGAAGCGGGTATCATTATTTCTTCTGTTTCGTCAATGGAGCTATAACGGGTGATAGCCTCATAGACAGATATGCCACAAGGATATATTCGGTGTAATGCCTCTACATATCCATTAATCTGCTGACGCATTTTAAACAGCCTTTCCGACTCTTCCTTAAACTCTTCCGGTTCCTTATAACGAAAGATCTCAGTTGATTCTTTCAGCTGACTCAGTACATCTGTCTTTCGTGCTTTATTAGAATGCAGTTCCAGGCAGAACGGAGCTAAACCTATATTCATAAGCCTTTTCTGAACTACGGAGAGTGCCCTGATACAGTGCATTGGCTATAATATTCGTAATGGTTTGTGACTTGCCGGTTCCCGGAGGTCCATGTAAAATAAAGCTTTTCTCATTTACAGCTTCATAAACCGCTTCAAGCTGCGAAGAATCGGCACTGACAGGCAACGCAATATCAGCAGGAGTTAAAGCATGATCCAGTTCTATGGCATTGGCATCGACTTCTGCAACCTCCCATTCCATTTTACCACTCATCAAACTGCCGACAATCTTATTTTTACTCAACTCTTCGGCATTCGAGTGAATGTCATTCCACATGATGAACTTACTGAATGAAAAAGTACCCAAAATAGCCTGTTCTTCTACGTCCCAACGCTTTTCGTTCATCACAGCTTTCCGAAAGATTGAGAAAATACGTTTCACATCGGTTCCATTTTCATCTTTCGGCAATGAATCGAGCCCAGAAATAGTGATGCCAAAGTTTTGTCTCAACATCTCCAACAAGGTAATGTTAAGCATACTCTCTTCTTCACGGGCACGGATAATATATCCTTTGGATACCGACTTACGGATCATCTCAACAGGAAGTAACAATATCGGGGCATAGCGAGGACGCTCACTATGTTCGGTTTCATACCACCTCAACAGCCCCAAGGCAAGATATAAAGTATTTGCACCATTTTCTTCCAATGCTATTCTGGAAGAACGATATAAATAAGTAAGCGATTTCTTCAGATCCTGTTCGGTAAGATAGGTTCTCAATCTTTTTTGAGTCAGCTCCTGCTTAATCAAACCAATCATCGGATCCGATTCCGTTAAAGTGCCATAAAGCCCGAAGTCATACAACGGATTATCCCAATCAGAGGGCTTACCCAAAATCTGAAATTCTGTTCCGTCCGAAAAAGCATCTTCCATCTTATCTATATCCGCAGAGATCACTTGAAGGGCATTACGGGTAATACGCAGGTTCAGAAAATTATTACGTAGACTCAGGTCAAGTAACTTTCGTTCCCACAAAAGTTGTTTGGTGAATTCCACATAACTATCCTGATTATCCAAATCATATTGCTTAATCTCTTCCGGAGCACTAACAGGACTAATGTACAACCCGCCTTTAGGAATCTGAGCTACCTCCGGACTCACAGTCCATGCTTTCCCATGCATAACCCGTTGAGGTAAAGGCAAAATATGAGCAAAACGGCTGCGAGCAACATCTATAAAACAAGTAAAGTCATTCACAGCCAACATTTTGTCATTAGCCAGCCCGACTGCGGTATCGAAAGTCACATTGTTTCCATCGGTCATACAAGTGGCTTCCAGCAAAATAACTTCGTTGATACCGTCCGCCGTTCGTTTGGTCAATAACGAAGGGTCATCGTTCACCGCATCAGGAAATGTCCCGTCAATCAACCAGCATCCCACAAAAGCATGTCCCTGAATGATCACCAACAACGGATGCAACCCCATGGCTTCGGCACATGAAGCATACAACAGTGACAGATCCAAACAAGTCCCTAATTTACCGGAAAGTACATTATCCGAAAGCCTGACTCGCTGACCGGCATCACCAAAACTGGACGGAGGCGTGCAGTATGCAATATGCTGCTCTTTAATAGCCTCGTACAGAGCTGCCAACTGTAACTTCACCCGATTGGGATTACAACTCTGATAAGCATCCAATGAAGAATTACCGGACCACTCTTTCAGGATAGATGACGCCCGCGAAAGAACTCCTGTAAGTACCGGATGATTAGGAACCACAAATGCAGACAAAAGTTCAGGCAATACCTGAATGCCTCCCCATTGATCAAAAGCCAGGATATCAACAGGATACTTCTCTTGAAAAAATACGTTTTCCTCATCAGAAACTACCAGAACGATAGTACCGGACAGGCGTTCGGTTTGCTGAATAAAAAAAGAAGGGTCCAGCATCAGATTTAATCCGGTTATTGTAATAATCTCACCGGAAGCTAATTTTTCTACCATTACCGGTGAAACTGATGCAAATTCAGGCTCCAGAGTTAGAAATACCTTTAAATCCGCAAGCGGATGTTCTGTATTATTTTTAATAGAAAGTAACCGGACAACAGGTATCCGGTTTTGCTGCATGGAATAATTAATAACAGGCAAATAAATAAATTCCACATCCAATTGTGAAGAAGGATTCTCTTGACTCATGATAAACGAGATTAATTAATTCACATTCAAACAATAACATGTGGCAAAATTACATATTTATTTATAAAGGAGACCTCTTTAATTTAAAGAATTTACAAAACAAGCAGAAATATATGTATTATTTTCTTTTCTTATCTAAAAAATATTCTGCCAGTAGAATAAATACATATCCGCCGGCATAACTGACCATATCTTTCAAATCGAAAGTAGAACCAAGGGCTATACGGAGTATACGATTCGATATTCCCAACACATCGACCAACTGAAAATATTGAAGTATCTCTATGAAACAGGCAAAAGCAAGCACATACAAAGGTAATTGTGACAAACCGTTCGGAATAAAAATCCGTATAAAACAATAAATCAACACAACAACCAGTGCGTCACCCATATAAGGACGTACAAAGCTATCACGAACATATATACCAATAATAATCTCAACTACCAGTATTACGACAAAACATATCGCATAGAAAAAATTTTTATTCATGGTGTCTTTCGAATTTTATCTTTCACAGGATA
>OMEQ01000881.1_pt1 | contig 16489 bp, 6 predicted proteins | sample 1645451 | NCBI WGS metagenome assembly OMEQ01 (sample SAMEA103958142, study PRJEB25191) | human gut metagenome | biome: human-associated habitat [ENVO:00009003]; feature: intestine environment [ENVO:2100002]; material: feces | place: Germany | collected 2013/2015
TCAACAGAAAGAGTATTATCCGAAAGTATATTCGGACATTCCTCATGGATATGTCGGATTAGTCGGACGTGTCACTTATGATTGGAAGAGCCGCTATATGGCAGAGTTTAATGTGGGTTATAACGGTTCGGAAAACTTTGCGTCCGATTTGCGCTTTTCTTATTTCCCGGCTGGTTCTATAGGTTGGGTGATGAGTGAAGAGAAGTTTTTCCGTCCTTTGAAGTCGGTGGTTAGCTTTTTGAAATTACGTGCCAGTGTCGGTTTGGTAGGTAACGATAATATTGGAGGATCGCGGTTTATGTATATGGCTGATCCATATAATGTCGGTTTAGGTGACTTGGCAAATCGTGTAACGGCAAGTGGAGGAGCAACTAACGCCTGGGGATATGGATTCGGAACAGATAATGGTACTGTTAGTCTGGGTGCGCGTGAGGTAGCTAAGAATAACCCTGCTGTGACATGGGAAAAAGCTCTGAAACGGAACTATGGTGTTGATATTAACTTCCTTGATGACCGTCTGAAAACAACCTTTGAATATTATAAAGAACGTCGTAATGACATCCTTTTGCGTGACGGTACAGCTCCGGGAATGTTAGGGTTCATTACTCCCTATTCAAATTTAGGAAGTGTAGACAGTTGGGGCTGGGAACTTTCTTTAAAATGGAACGATAAGATTGGCGATAATTTCCGTTATTGGGCGGGTATTAACCTTTCTTATAATCAGAATGAGATTCTTGAAAAGAAGGAAGCACCGCAGAATAATTTATATCAATATCAGAAGGGACACCGTATCGGTTCGCGTAGTCAATATGTTTTCTGGCGCTTCTATGATGAGGATACACCTGCGCTATATGAGCAGACGTTTAATCGTCCGTTCCCCACTCACGAGAGTATTCTTCAAAATGGAGATGCAGTATATGTTGACTTGAATGGTGACCGTAAGATTGATGCAAATGATGCAAGTTATGACTATGGCTTTACAGACGATCCTGAATATATGCTAGGTATTAATTTAGGATTCAGTTGGAAGAATCTGGAAATAAGTACTCAATGGACAGGGGCCTGGAATGTAAGTCGTATGATTTCGGATGTATTTCGTCAACCGTTTTATTCATCTTCCAATAGCGAGCAGGGAGGATTGTTGGCATACCATCTGGATCATACATGGACACCGGAAAATCCGTCACAATCTTCGGAGTATCCGAGAGCTACCATTGATAATGCAAAGAATAATTATGCTACTTCCACTTTATATGAGAAAGATGCCAAATACTTGCGTTTGAAAACTCTTCAGGTGGCATACAATTTTCACTTCCCATTAATGAAGAAACTTGGACTGAATACATGTCAGTTGGCTTTTGCAGGATATAATTTGTGGACGATTACACCTTATTTGTGGGGTGATCCGGAGGCAAGAGCTACTAATGCACCTTCTTATCCATTGTCCAAGACTTATACGTTGAGCTTGAAATTAGGATTCTAAAATAGATAAAGGAAAGATACAATGAAATTACAAAATAAATGGTTCATCGGTGCGATGTTGGGAGCGGCGGTTTGTTTGGTTTCCACTTCATGTGTGGACGAAATTAAATTCGGAAACTCTTTTTTGGATAAGGCACCGGGCGGAAATGCTACTATTGACACAGTGTTCAATAGTGCGGAATATACGCGCCAATTTTTGAATACCTGTTACAGTAGACAGTATTACGGATTACCTTATAATACGGACAGTAACGGTAATATTCCTGATTCTTCCAGTCCTTATTTAGGAAAGAAGGATGCGCTAACAGACTGCTGGTCACTTTATTTTAGTGATGCGACTGTATATCAGCAGTATTATTTGGGTTCTCTCAATGCCAACTATGGCACGCGTGGTAATATTTTCCCATATACACGGGAAATGGTATGGGAAGTAGTGCGTTGGTGTTGGTTGCTAATGGAAAATATAGATAGAGTGCCGGGTATGGATAACACTGAAAAAACTCAGTTGGTGGCAGAAGCTAAATGCCTGATTGCGGCACGCTATTTTGATATGTTCCGTCATTATGGAGGTCTTCCATTGTTATATGCTTCATTCACCGGTACGGAGTCAGGTTATGAAATCCCCCGTGCTACGGTAGAGGAGACTGTTAACTACATGATAAAGATGTTGGATGATGCTATCAATTCCGGTGGATTGGTGTGGGCTTATGCTGATGCCGATCTTGCTAGCAAGGCCGGACACTGGACAAAGGCCGGTGCGATGGCATTGAAATGCAAAATCTGGCAATTTGCCGCTTCTCCGTTGTTTAATGATGTCAACGGATATGCAGGAGGAAACTCAGAGGCTGAACAGCAGCATCTGGTATGGTACGGTGGCTACCATGCGGAACTTTGGGATAACTGTTTGAAGGCTTGTGAAGCATTCTTTAAAGAGCTGGAGAGTCAAGGCGGGTATAGCCTGAATAAGGCTTCGGAAGAAACACCGGAACAGTATCGGCAGGCATATCGTATGGGATATATTCGTCAGAACAGCAAGGAGGTCTTGCATTCTGTCCGCACGAATATGTCGGACGCTTTCAACTCAAGTTCTTATATGTGGCATTCCTGGGCTGTTCCGTCACTTTGTCGTACCGAATATCCGCCTACACAGGAATATGTGGAGATGTTCCCATGGGCCGACGGTACTCCGTTTGACTGGAAAAAGACGGAAACAGAAGGTAAGTTGGATGCAATGTTCCTGACCGGAACATTCAAAAATGGAGAACAACTATTGTCGGAAATTGTATTAACCCGTGATCCTCGTCTGTATGAGCATTGCATGGTAAACGGATTGCCGAAGATGCTAGACTGGAGTGCAGGAACAATGTCCGGTTTACCTTATGAATTGTGGGTCGGAGGATACGATGAAGGACAAAATGCTGCACTTGAATCAGGTAACTATGCGACTGGTTATAAAAATATGAAATATTATTTGGGAACAGAGTACCAACGTCAGTATACGCATTGGGTATATCTTCGTTTATCTGACATTTATTTGACTTATGCAGAGGCCTTGCTTCAAGCCAAGAATGATCACCGGGGCGCTATTAACCAAATGAATATAGTACGTGCCCGTGTAGGATTGAAGAAAGATTTGGCGGAGTGTGTTACAGATAAGAATTTACTTTCTGACAAAGCAGCCTTATTGGAAGAATTGCTGTGCGAGCGTGTTCGGGAATTGGGGCTTGAAGATAGCCGTTACTTTGATCTTGTCCGTTATAAACGTGCCGATCGTTTCGAGAAGCGCCTGCACGGGTTGCTCGCCTATCGTTTGGATGATACCGGTAATCGTATAACGGGAAATGCTAAATGGAATGAAGGAGATAAGAACAAGGGAGCATTGCAGCCTACTCGTTTTGAATATGAAAGGTTTGAGTTATCCAAACCGGTCCGTCGGTGGTGGACGTACGGATTTGATTCCAAATGGTATCTTTCTCCATTCCCGCAAACGGAAATTAACAAAGGATATGGATTGATTCAGAATCCGGGTTGGTAATGTGAGACAGCGAAATAGATTAAAACAATATTGAATATTGATTTATATGAGAAAAAATAAGATTCTGATACTGGCTTTACTGGTTTGTTTGAGCATTCCGGTCAGAGCGCAGAATACAGACAACAACATTATAGGTATTGTTGTTGATAAATCGGGAAACCCAGTCTATGGAGCGTCCGTTAATGTGGAAGGTGGCGCAGTGGAGACCCGGGTTGAAACTGATAAAGATGGTAAATTCGAGATTGCGGTCGAGAAAGGACAACGCTTGAGTGTCGTTTCTGTCGACAAAGGCTCTACCACAGTTGTGGCAAAGACTGATGGTCCGATGACCATTGTGATGGGATATGCAGCTCAGACTATTGATGTGGGAGCTAACCGGACATTCAATCGTCATGAATCAACGGCAGCAGTTTCTACCACCTATAATGAAGAGTTTAATAAGCGGTCTTCCCGGAATATATCCAATTCTTTATATGGATATGGATTGGGCCTTACTACTTTGCAGAATGCGGCCAGTACCGGGTTAATGGCAGATCCTACCTTTTATGTACGTGGTTTGCAGAGCTTGTCAAGTAGTACACCGCTTGTGCTGGTTGACGGTTTGGAACGAGACATGAGCTTGGTGAGTCCGGAAGAAGTAGAATCCGTTTCCATCCTGAAAGATGCCGCGGCTGTGGCATTGTACGGATACAAAGGGGTGAACGGTGCGATCTTGATTACGACAAAGCGTGGTAAGTACAAAACAAAAGAGATAACCTTTACGTATGATCATATCATTAACACTCAGTCTCGACGTCCGGAATTTGTAGATGCAGCTACGTATGCTTCTGCAGTGAATGAAGCGCGTGGATATGAAGGTTTGGGAGCTCGGTATACTCCGGAAGAAGTCGATGCTTTCCGTAATGGAGTAGGTAGTGGAGGGGCTTCCCGTATGTACCCTTATCTCTATCCTAATGTGAACTGGATTGATGAAACCTTTAAAGACAGAGGAGTTTCTAATAAATATACGATCGAATTCCGTGGGGGAGGAGCAAAGTTCCGCTACTATACTATGGCGAATTTATTAACAGACAAAGGGTTTATCAAAACCCCGAATGCAAATGACGGATATTCTACACAGAATATGTATTCGCGTGCTAATTTGCGTACAAATCTGGATATTGATTTAACCGCCACTACCAAATTGAAGTTGAATCTTCTCGGTACCTTGTCCGAATCTCGGATTCCGGGGGCTTCGGTTAACCTATGGGATATGATTTATTCGATTCCTTCTGCAGCTTTTCCGGTTCGTACGGAAGATGGTAGTTGGGGAGGAAGTACTACTTGGGCGGGGACGTCGAATCCTGTCGCACAATCGCAGGGAGCTGCTTATTCTAAAGGACACTCTCGTAGTTTGTTTGCCGACCTTACCTTGTCACAAGATTTGTCTGGTTTGCTGAAAGGATTGGGAGCTAACTTTCGTTTAGCTTATGACAACTATTCCAATATTCTGGAAGACCATAGCAAGACTTATACGTATGCCGGTTATGCAACAAGCTGGACAACTAACGGTCCGTTTTATACTGCCATTTCAGGTGGCGAATCCAGTGAAATGGGTTCGGGTGCAGGTATTGACAACTGGGCGCGCCAATTTAATTTTGCAGGTAGTGTCGATTATAATCGCTCGTTCCAAAAGTGGGATGTGTATTCTCAATTGAAATGGGATTATGAATATCGTGATTCATACGGTCTGAATACCACTATTTATCGGCAAAATGTTTCTTGGTATAATCATGTAGGTTTCTCTAATCGCTATTATTTGGATCTGGCATTGGTTGGCTCGGCTTCCAGTTTATTGGCACCGGGACATAAATGGGCTTGGGTACTTTCGGAAGAAAAATGGTTGAAGGATGTGTCTTGGGTGAACTTCTTGAAATTGCGAGCTTCATTTGGAGTGATCAATGTTGATTATCTGCCTAAAGACGGAAGTACTACTGTATATGACTATTGGGACCAGATTTATACGACTACCGGTACGCAATATAAGTTTAACAGTAGTTACGACTCTGAATTCGGAAGTACTATTATCGGTCGCCTGGCAACTGCTAATTCAACACATGAGAAAGCGTATAAATACAATGTTGGTGTTGATGCTATGTTGTTCAATGGACTGGACGTGACGGCAGAAGGCTATTATCAACGGAGAAAAGATATTTGGGTCTCTTCCGAAGGAAAATATACCGATGTGTTGGGCGTAGATGCTCCGTTCGAGAATGCCGGGATCGTTGATAGCTATGGCGTGGAACTAGGACTTAACTATACGAAACGGATAGGAGACGTAGTGTTCAACCTTGGCGGTAATTTTGCTTGGAATAAGAATGAAATTAAGGAGCAACTGGAAGAACCGCGTTTATATAATAATCTTGTGCAAACGGGAAATCGGTTGGGGCAAGTGTATGGAATGATAGCTGAAGGTTTCTTCAAGGATAAAGAAGATATAGCAAACAGCCTTCCGCAAAACTTTAGTACGGTAGTGCCGGGAGATATAAAATATAAAGATGTGAATGGAGACGGAATCATTGATGCCAATGATAAAACAGCTATCGGTTATAGTACGACAGCCCCGGAAATTTATTATTCTTTCCATTTGGGAGCCGAATGGAAAGGGATTGGAGTAGATGTAATGTTCCAGGGAACAGGTAACTATTCTGCTGTCTTGAATACAAAGAGTATGTTTTGGCCGTTGATAAATAATACGACACTTTCTACTCATTATTATGAGAATCGTTGGACACCGGAAAATCAAAATGCCAAATATCCTCGTTTGAGTTCACAGAGTAATGCCAATAACTATCAGGCTAATACCGTTTGGTTGGCGGACCGGTCATTCTTGAAGTTACGTAACGCGGAGGTGTATTACAGATTTCCGGAAGAATGGATGAAGAAGACTAAGATATTGGGGAGTGCCAAGTTATATGTCAGAGGAACAGACTTGTTCTGTTCAGATCATATTGATGTGGCAGATCCGGAATGTTATGGTGTAGCGACTCCGCTGAATAAGAGTGTAGTAGTTGGTGTTACGATTGGTTTTTAATCATAAAAACAAAGCGAAAGAATGAAACTGAAAAACATTATCTACGGAATGATGTGTGTAGCCGCACTCGGTTCCTGCTCAGATAAGATGGAATATCATGAGTACAATAATTATGATGAGGATTTTGTGAAGCTCAACTTCGGTAATGTAGGAGGGCTGATAACAAATATCTATTTGTCCATGGATGTGGACTTTGGAAACTATAGCGGGGCAATTCTTGGTTCTGCTACCGATGAGTCCGAATATGCTTATTCGGGAAATCAGATTGAAGACTTTTACAATGGTTCTTGGAGTCCGTCGAATGCTAAAAGTAGTATGTGGACATCTTGTTATGAAGGGATAGCTAATTGTAATTTGTATCTGGAGAAGTTTACCGGACTGACATTTCCCGAGTTGGCTTTGAACAGTGATTATGCACAACAGATGTTCCGCTATACCAATTACCAGTATGAGGTACGTTTCCTTCGTGCATATTTCTACTTTAACTTGGTACGGCAATATGGAGATGTGCCGTTTAGCGACCATATATTAACAGCTGAAGAATCGAATACGTTATCGCGCAGACCGGCACAGGAGATTTTTGATTATATCATAGCCGAATGTGATGATATAAAAGATAAGATTATCGTCGATTACAGTAAACTGGGAGATATGGCATTGCCTAGTAGTCCGGCGGAAACAGGACGTGCCAACCGTAAAACGGTATTGGCCTTGAAAGCTCGTGCAGCATTGTATGCGGCAAGTCCTTTATTTAATCCGACTGATAATAAAGAACTGTGGCATCGTGCAGCTAAAGCCAATAAGGAAATTTTAGATGACAGTAATGGGTTTGCTGAAAAGGCAAAACTATTAGTGGACGATTATTCATCACTTTGGAGCAAGGACAGTTACAATGATGCTACTAGTGAATTGATTTTTCTCCGTCGTGCCACTACTACCACTAATTCTTTTGAGGGATATAACTTCCCGGTAGGGTTGGAAAATTGTAAAGGTGGAAACTGTCCCACACAGACACTGGTGGATGCGTATGAGATGAAGGATACAGGGTTGCGTCCGGACGAGTTGGATAACTATGATCCTGCTAATCCTTATTATACCAACCGCGACCCTCGTTTCTATCTGACTATTGCCAAGAATGGGGACGAAAAGTGGCCTAACTGGAATACTGTTCCTCTGCAAACCTATCAGGGCGGACTAAATGCGGAGCCTTTGAGTGGCGGAACTCCGACTGGCTATTATCTGAAGAAGTATTGTCAGACGGCAGTAGACTTGCGTGCCGGTACAGCTTCAAAGACCTATCATTCATGGATTACATTCCGTTTTGGAGAGTTCTATTTGAATTATGCGGAAGCTGTATATAAGTATCTGGGTAGTCCGTATGCAACGGATAGTGAATTTACAACTTCGGCTGTGGATGCTATCAAAGTAGTTCGTACGCGTGCCGAGATGCCCGGATTCCCTCAAGGGATGACCAATGATGCTTTCTGGAAGAAATATCAGAATGAACGTATGGTAGAATTGGCCTTTGAAGGACATCGTTTTTGGGATGTACGTCGTTGGAAGGAGGGTGACAAACATTTCAAGAACATTGTTGAAATGAAGATTACGAAGAATGGGGATGATACTTATACGTATGAACGTAAGGTAAAAGAAAGAAGTTGGGATGATAAGATGTATTTCTTCCCGATTCCGCAGAGTGAAAAATCTAAGAATCCTAATTTGGAGCAGAATCCGGGGTGGTAACCCACAACCGGAATGCTGATGAATAGTGATAGGATATTCTTGCATAGAACGGATGTTTATAGAATAAAAAAACGAAAGAAATGAAGAAACATTATATAATACTGGGGCTGTTTTGTCTGCTGGCCATAGTTGCCTGCTCGGATAATGACCCCGTCGTTGAAGTGAACAATGGCAATCAGACGGAAGAGGAGTTGCCGCCTCTGCCTACTGAAGTTATAACGGGTAGCCGCGCCATGTGGGTGAGTTATGATCCTATTTCGGCTTCTGATCCCAATAACGCATCAGGGATTGCATCCGCATTGATTAGCTGGAGATTATTGAAGACCGATCCGTCTAATGTTGCTTTTGATATTTATAAATCAGTAGACGGTGAGACGGAAGTGAAATTGAATGAAGAACCTATTTCAAATACGACTTCCTGGGTGGATGCAGATATTGATGTATCAAAAACGAATGTATATCGGGTAACTCTTGCTAATCAGGCTGAAACGCTTTGCGATTATACATTTACTTCTGAAATGGCAGAAAAGTTTTATCATGAAATTAGATTAAACATGAATGTACCCGATGCATCGATTACATATTCTCCTGATGATATTCAGCTAGGTGACTTGGACGGTGACGGTGAATTAGAGATTGTGGTGAAGAGAGAACCATACGACGGAGCGAATATGGGAGTTTGGTTTAATGGTACTACTCTGTTGGAAGCATATAAAATGGACGGGACTTTCTTGTGGAGGATTGATTTGGGAATTAACATCCGTTCCGGATCACATTATACTTCTTATATCTTGTATGATTTTGATGGTGACGGTTTGTGTGAAATTGCTTTCCGTACTTCCGAAGGTACAAAGTTTGCCGATGGCAAGATTATCACTGACGCAAATGGGAAAGTGAATGATTATCGTAATCGTCAAACAGATGGTAAAGGTTGGTACTCCGGAGCGGCTATTGCGAGAGATCTGAATGACCCGTCTACAGCTACTACTTGCGGTTTGATAATGGAGGGTCCCGAATATATCTCTATTTGCAGGGGATATGACGGACGTGAAATAACTCGTATAGATAATATTCCACGTGGAGGAGAAGGATCGAAAGTGTCACGTGCCAAGTATTGGAGTGAATATTGGGGAGATGATTTTGGCAATCGTATGGATCGCTTCTTTATCGGTGTTGCTTATTTGGATGGTATTCCTGATGAAACAACCGGAGCGCGAGTGGCTAATCCTAGTTTGATAATCAGTAGAGGTATTTATAAGAATTGGCAGGTTTGGGCACTTGACTTGAAAGGTAATGAACTGGTTCCACGTTGGAAGTTTGATACAGCAGATCATTCGTCTAAATGGTTAGCGATGTGTTCACACTGTTTCCGTGTTGCTGATTTGGACGGTGATGGAAGGGATGAGATTTTGTATGGTTCGGCAGCTATTGACGATAATGGAAGCGAGTTATGGTGTAGTGGAAATGGGCATGGAGATATATTGCATGTCGGAAAATTCATAAAAGACCGTTCCGGATTGCAGATTGTTGCTTCTTTTGAAGAATCAAAAGATTATGAAGGTCAGGGAAATGGATATGCCTGTCAGGTGATTGATGCAAGAGATGGCAGTATGATTACTGGTCATGGAAGAAATTTACCGGTAGATGCAAGTGATGTCGGGCGTTGTATAGTAGCGGATGTTGACCCGGATAGTCCGGATTTTGAATATTGGTCTTCTACCCAAGAAGGTATGTTCAGTTGTAATGGTACCGGATTGGTTTCTACTACATATCCTACTGGCATTGCTAATGGTGTGATGTATAATGTGGCTATTTATTGGAGCGGACAATCGACACGGGAAATGTATGACCGTACTTGCATTGTAAGTTATAAAGACAATCCGGATGTTAATAAAACGAATAAGAAACGTTTGTTAAGTTTCAAAGATGCGTATGGAACGAATGATGGTAACCATGGAACCAAATACAATCCTTGTTACTACGGAGATTTCTTGGGTGACTATCGTGAAGAAGTTATTTTAGGCTCAAATGATAACAAATCAATCTATATATTCTCTACGAATCATCCTACTACTCATCGTCTGCCGCACTTGATGACAGACCATAACTATGATATGTCGCAGGCTATGCAGAACATGGGATATAATCAGGGTACCAACCTTGGTTATTATGTGGGCGCCGAAACTTTGAAGACATCCGAAACGGAAGAACCGAAAGAGTAAGAAAAGTCTTATTTTATTTAGTATAAGTTTATAAGGAAAGAACAATCCGGTTACAGTATCGGGTTGTTCTTTTTTCATATTTGAACGAATCGCCATATATATGGATAATATTCTATTTCTTAATTGAACAGCTCTCCCTACCTTTGTAAGGTGAGATAGCAAATATACATATGAAAAAACTCTTTATCCTTTTGTTCCTCTTCATCACTTTAGGAACAAACGCACAAGACAATAAAGTTTCCGGTCTCAACGCCCGCCAGTTTCATAAATATTGGAAGGTAGAGTCGGAATCTCCGGATTATAAAGTGACATTTCAGGGCGATACCGCTGAAATACTGTCTCCTAAAGGCCTTACCTTATGGAGGAAAGAAAAGATGAGCGGGCGGGTAACCATTGAATATGATGCGTGTGTAGTTGTAGAAAAAGAAGGAGACCGTTTGAGTGACCTGAATTGCTTTTGGATGGCTTCGGACCCCAAACATCCTGATAATATATGGAAACGTGAGAAGTGGCGTAGCGGAATCTTTCTGAATTGTTATTCTTTGCAACTCTATTACATGGGATATGGTGGAAACTATAACTCTACTACACGCTTCCGTCGTTATGACGGCAATGAAGCAGGAATCACAGATCCCAAAGTACGTCCTGCTATACTGAAAGAATATACAGATTCCGAACATTTGCTAAAAGCGAACCATTGGTATCACATTAAGATAACAAATGAAAATAATAGGATTAGTTATTACATAGACGGCAAGCGACTGGTGGACTTCCGCGATGCCGAACCTCTGACAGAAGGATGGTTCGGCTTTCGTACCACCTTATCCCGTATCCGCATTACAAACTTCCGCTATGAATGTTTACCACCCCAAACGTCTACTGTTCCTTTACATTGGATCGGCAATACTCCTGAACAAGACAAAGCTGTAAGCTTCGGAGTTCCTTTTGATGAAGGCTACCTATTTCCTGAAACTTCATTGCGACTAAAAACAGATAGAAATCAAGAGATTCCGGTAGATACTTGGCCATTGGCTTACTGGCCGGATGGTTCCGTGAAATGGAGTGGAGTTGCCGGAGTCATTCCTGCCGGAACAGAAAGACTGACACTGGAAAAAGTCCCCCAGAAAGTAAAAACTATCAATAAACAACCTAATGCTTCTATTGCTATAACTGAAACGCCTGAAAATATTCAAATTGAAACAGGCGTACTTTCTGTATTTATTCCCCGGCGAGGAGATTTCCTGATGGATAGCCTGCTCTATAAAGGAACTAAAGTAGGAGAGAAAGCGCGTCTTATTTGTAGTACTCAAAGCGAGCCGATTCAGGAAAATACATCTCAAATATCTTTTACTCGTTACATAGGAGAAATAAAATCAGTAACCATTGAACGTTTCGGCTCTGTACGGGCACTTGTCAAGTTGGAAGGTGTGCATCGGAACAGGAATAGGGAGATTGAAACGAGTCACGCTGAAAATAACCAAGTGAGTCACTCTAAAGGGAACCAAGTGAATCACTCTGATGAAAACAGTCTGAATAACCGTGAGTGGCTTCCTTTTGTGGTACGTCTCTACTTTTATGGTGGTAGTGAACAGGTCAAAATGGTACATAGCTTCGTCTATGACGGAGATCAGAAGAAAGATTTCATTCGTAGTTTAGGTATTCGTTTCGATATTCCTATGCGTGAAGCTTTGTATAATCGTCATATTGCTTTCTCGTGTGCGGATGGAGGAGTATGGAGCGAGCCGGTGCAACCATTGATAGGACGTCGCATGCTGACTTTAAATAAGGCAGATAATAAGAAAAACAGTCATGAAAAGAATGATACAAAACTGATACCGACTGATGAACCTTCTCTGCAACAGCAGCAAATGGAAGGCAAACGTATTCCGCCTTATGAATTTTTCGATGAAAAGAACCGTTCTCTGCTCGATAACTGGGCTTCATGGAATGACTACCGTCTGTCTCAACTCACTGCTGATGCTTTCTCCATTCGTAAACGCGCCAATAACGATAATCCCTGGATAGGAACCTTTTCCGGCACACGTAGCGATGGATATATTTTTGTCGGAGATATTACCGGAGGATTAGGACTTTGTATGCATGACTTTTGGCAGTCTTATCCCTCTTCTATTGAAATTTCAGACGCACGAACCCCGGTAGCTACCCTTACCGCCTGGTTGTGGAGTCCGGAGTCCGAGCCTATGGATTTACGGCATTATGATCGTATAGCTCATGACCTGAATGCCAGCTATGAAGATGTCCAGGAAGGTATGAGCACGCCATACGGCATTGCCCGTACAACTACATTTACACTTATCCCACAAGGTGGTTATATCGGGAAAAAGGCTTTTGCTGATTATGCCAAACAATTTTCTAGCCCTAGTCTGTTAATGCCAACCCCGAATTATCTTCATGCCCGCCAGGCTTTCGGAATATGGAGCCTTCCTGACCGCAGCACTCCATTCCGTACTTGTGTAGAAGACCGCTTGGATGCTTACATTGACTTCTATCAGAAAGCAATCGAACAAAACAAATGGTATGGTTTCTGGAATTACGGTGATGTGATGCATGCTTATGACCCCGTTCGTCATACCTGGCGTTATGATGTCGGAGGATTTGCCTGGGACAATACGGAACTGGCTTCTAATATGTGGCTATGGTATAATTTCCTGCGTACCGGGCGTCTTGATATTTGGCGTATGGCTGAAGCCATGACCCGGCATACGGGTGAAGTCGACGTTTACCACGTCGGTCCGAATGCCGGATTGGGCAGTCGCCATAACGTAAGCCATTGGGGCTGTGGTGCAAAAGAAGCGCGAATCAGCCAGGCCGCTTGGAACCGTTTCTACTATTACCTTACTACGGACGAACGTTGCGGTGATTTAATGACTGAAGTAAAGGATTCTGACCACAAACTCTATGAATTGGATCCTATGCGCCTGGCTCAACCCCGCAGTGAATATCCTTGTACTGCTCCCGCCCGTTTGCGTATCGGTCCTGATTGGCTGGCCTATGCCGGTAATTGGATGACGGAATGGGAACGCACCGGCAACACAATGTATCGTGATAAAATCGTAGCAGGAATGAAAAGCATTGCCGCCTTACCTAACCGTCTCTTTACCGGGCCAAAAGCTTTAGGGTTTGATCCGGCAACAGGGATTATCACAACCGAATGCGATCCTAAACTGGAAACAACCAACCATTTAATGACCATCATGGGCGGATTTGAGATTGCAAATGAAATGATGCGTATGATTGATATACCCGAATGGAAAGATGCTTGGCTTGACCATGCCGCACGTTACAAGAAGAAAGCATGGGAACTTAGTCACAGCCGTTTCCGTATATCCCGCCTGATGGCTTATGCGGCTTATCATCTGCGTGATAGACAAATGGCAGAAGAAGCCTGGACGGACTTATTCACCCGTTTGGAACATACACCTGCACCCTCTTTCCGTATCACGACCATACTTCCGCCGGAAGTACCGGCTCCATTAGATGAATGTACAAGCATCAGCACGAATGATGCTGCCCTTTGGAGTCTCGACGCTATTTATATGCAGGAAGTTATTCCAATGGATAACTGAAATAGTGTAAAGTAGCATTAGTTACTTCCTAATCTATTAACAGCAAAGTTCTTCCGCATTAAGGATAAACTTCCTTTCCTTTATACCAAACTTACAATCAATTTATAGTTTACTCTTAAGCAAATGAAACTTTGGTACTAATCCAAAAGATGTTTGCAAAGGGATAAGAGTTACTTTTCTATTAATAGATTATAGGACAAGTAGTATACTCTATACTTTACGTTCTTACTTTAAATAATTCTTTAATGGACAATCGGTCTTTTTCAACCCTTCAGCAATGCTTTTCGCATTCATGTGCGCTCCTTTCAAGGAAGTGTGCGTATGATCATGATTATAGTAGGTAACCGCTTTCTTGATGCCAACCTTTTCCAATTTATCGGCACTAATTTTATTTAAATCAATGAAATAAGCCCCGGTAGCTTCAGCTGCTTCACGTGTCCATTTGCCGAAAGACTCTGTGTTGCGTTCTATCTTTCCCTCTTTCCATTTGTTGCGTGGAGTATGGCTTAAAACGATGGGAATGGCGCCTTTCTCCTGAACGTCCATAATGAATTTCCGAAGATACCAGCCGAATGTATAAATCACCTGATATTTCCCTGTTTTCTCCATCAAAAAGACTTTGCTCTCGTCACCGGAACCACGCAGTTCGGCACGGGCTTTGCCTACATTAATGTCTCCCGCATCATTATGTCCGAACTGAATCAGCACAAAATCTCCCGGCTGCAAGGCATTATAAACCTTATCCCAACGACCTTCGTCCAGGAAAGTGCGGGCACTGCGTCCTGCCATGGCACGGTTTTCTACAGATATTTTATTCAGATTGAACTCGTCGGCGATTACGCTTCCCCAACCCCACATACCATTTTTGTCTTTATCCTCATTTCGGACCGTACTGTCTCCGATGGTAAACAATACCGGACGTCCATCTTTACGGCTGGAACCTGTTACAGTATCTTTCTCAATGGGCTTTAGATAATTGGCCAATTCCAGTCCCTCATAAGCACGTATTCCATCCGCAGCAGATTCCGCATTGACTTTAGCACCGAAAGCACTTGTGTGTATACGGTCGATGTAGAACATATATTTCACCTTATTCTTACCGAACTTCTCGAATTTGCGGGCACTGATATCATTCAAATCAATAAAAGGAACCCCCTGTTCTTCGGCTACTTGCTTTGCCCACAATCCGAAAGTCTTGTTGACACGTGTGATGATGGTGCTGTCTTTATCTTCCCAGGCATTGCGGGGAGTAAGCGAGAATAGGATCGGATGAGCACCTTTTGCTTTTACATCGTGGATAAAACGACGCATATATTCCCCGTATGTATATACGGTTTCTTTCACTCCGGTTTCTTTGATGGTTACGTTCAGTGTATCTTTGCCAGTTCCCGGAATAGAGGCGCGGGCACGTCCGCTGTCATAAGGACCATTGTCATTGTGTCCCAATTCGATGATAACCCAGTCTCCGGGGCGTACACCTTTGATTACATCCGGCCAAAGACGGTTGTAGAAAGTACGGCTGCTGGTACCTCCCAACGCATGATTCTCAACAGTAATCCGGTTGGAATCGAAATATTCACCAGCAAAATAGCCCCATCCCCATTGTCCGTTGTTGCCATTGCCTAAAGTTCCGGTACGCATGGTCGAATTACCTACCAGAAACAGAACAGGGTTGTCACCTTTCCGGCTGGAACCGGCTTCCGGTCGCGAGGTACGTGTTTTATTCAGGCTATCCAGCGTGTTGTCAACCACCTGATTGACATCTGCCATGGGAGCGGAAACTTTATTTTGCGCTTGCAGTTGCAAACTGAATGTAATGGCTGTCAGCCAACATATATACGGGAATAATTTGTTTTTCATGAACTGTTTTCTTTAAAATCCCTCACTGACCGGTGTCTAAACAGTCAGTGAGGGAACTAGCTACTAACTAACCTCTAACTAAACCTAATGAATGATTATCTTTAAACCTAATGAAAAAACTGTGTATGTTATTTTAATTTATAAACTTCTGTTCCGGCAAGCAGGAAACAACCGACTCCATAATCTTCAAAATCAGGTACACTCTTGTAAGTAACCGGCTGTCCGTCTTTAGGCTCCTTACCTGTTCCCTGCACATATCCCAGAAATCCATTCGGGTGTACGGCATCTTTCACCATAGCGTTCCATGCTTTTAAAAGGACGGGAAGATACTCTTTACGGTCGAGCAATCCGTTGCGGACTCCCCAAGCCATACCATAAACAAATAAGGCTGTACCGGAAGTCTCTTTTCCTCCGAAGTTCGTCGGATCGTGAAGACTGACATTCCAGAAACCATCTTCACGCTGACATTTCTTCAAAGCCTTGCTCA
>OMEQ01000906.1_pt1 | contig 16076 bp, 10 predicted proteins | sample 1645451 | NCBI WGS metagenome assembly OMEQ01 (sample SAMEA103958142, study PRJEB25191) | human gut metagenome | biome: human-associated habitat [ENVO:00009003]; feature: intestine environment [ENVO:2100002]; material: feces | place: Germany | collected 2013/2015
GCCGCGGGCGGCAAGTCGTTCCTGACGATGCAGGAGACGATCGACCACTACGTGCGCTCCGTGCGTGAGTTCGCCGAAGAGGGCCGTCTCGGCTGACGGCCATGGACGATTTCCGTCTGAAAGTCTTTATCACGGCGGCCCGGACGCTGAGTTTCACGCGGACCGCCGAACGGCTCTATATCTCCCAGCCCGCCGTGAGCAGGCATATCGGCGAGCTGGAATCGCGTTACAGGGTTCCCCTCTTCGTCCGCCGCGGCAGCCGCCTGGAGCTGACCGCTGCCGGGCAGGTGCTGCTCGAGGCCGCCGGACGCATCTCCGACGACTACCGCCGGCTGGAGTACGAAATGAGCCTCTGCGTGAACCAGGCCGAGGGCGAGCTGCGCCTCGGAGCCAGCACGACCATCGCACAATACCTGCTGCCGCCGGCGCTGGCGCGCTTCACGGCGCGTTTTCCCGGCGTGCGGGTTTCGGTCCTGTCGGACAACAGCGGCCAGATCGAACGGGCGCTGGCCGACCGCGAGATCGACCTGGGCATGGTCGAGAGCGTCAGCCGCCGGCAGGGGTTGCACTACACGCTCTTCCGGCCCGACGAGCTGGTGCTGGTGGCGCGTCCGGGCGGGAGGTTCGCCCGCACGGAATCCGTGACGCCCGAGGCGCTGTGCCGGATTCCGCTCGTGCTGCGCGAGGGCGGATCGGGGACGCTCGAAGTCATCAAGGCGGCGCTGGGGCGCGCGGGCATCCGCATTCCGCAGCTCAACGTGGTCATGCGGCTAGGCTCGACCGAGGGGATCAAGGCTTTCGTCCGCAACAGCGACGCCATGGCCATCGTTTCGGTGATCTCGGTCGTGGACGAGCTGCGCAGCGGCGTGCTGCGGATCATCGACCTCGAAGACCTTCCCCTGCGGCGCGATTTCGCGTTCGTGCACGTCGAAACCGAGCCGTCGGCTCTCGTCCGGCAGTTCATCGAATTCGCAAGGGCCGACTGCTGATCGGACGGACTTTCTGGCGCAGCCTCGACGAGCGTATTTGTTGCAGTTTTAGTGGCGGTTTCAGCGTTGCGGTTCCAATCGTGGTTTTCAGAGGAGGTTCCAGTTTCGGGTTTTGGTTCCGGTTCTGCTCCCTGTCCCGGTTTCCGTTGCAGTTTCCGTGACACTTCCTGCCGCCGTCCCCGCCGCCGTTTCTGCTGTCATTTCTGCCGCGATTCCGCAGCCGCTGTTTCCACCGCGATCCTGCCGCGTTCCGGTCGTGCTCGCGTTGCGGTTCCGGATTCTGTTTTCTCCCTTCTTCCTGCCGCCGCTTCCGGAGACGATCCGCCCGTTTGCTCTTTGGTATAACTTTTTGTTATGGTGTATAATGATTTCTTGTTTCATATTCCGTTAAAAGATGCGACCTTTGCCGGCGGAATAAAGAAAAAGTTATAGTGACCATTAAAAAAATACAAGCATATGTTGGAAAAAGGTAACAGGGCGAACACCCTGCACGGAATTCTGCTGATCGCGCTGTTTTCGTTCGCGGCCTTCTACATCGCCGGCTTTCCCATCGTAAAAAGATTGTCGTTCAGTCCGCTGATCGTGGGTATCGTGCTGGGTATGCTCTACGCCAACAGCCTTCGCAACAAACTGCCCGAAACGTGGGTCCCCGGCATCAAGTTCTGCACCAAGCAGCTGCTGCGCTGGGGCATCGTCCTGTACGGATTCCGCCTGACGCTGACCGAAGTGGCGGCTGTCGGCATTCCGGCCGTCGCCGTCGATCTGGTCATCGTGACGGTCACCATTTTCGGGGGAGTCCTGCTGGGCCGTCTCTTGAAGATAGACCGCGACACGGCGCTGATGACCTCGACGGGCAGCGCCATCTGCGGCGCGGCCGCCGTGCTGGGCGCCGAACCGGTCGTGAAGTGCGAGGGTTACAAGACCGCCATCGCCGTCTCCACGGTCGTGATTTTCGGAACCCTCTCGATGTTCCTCTATCCGCTGATGTACCGGATGGGGCTGCTCGATGGACTTACGGACACGGGCATGGCCGTCTACACGGGCAGTACGCTGCATGAAGTGGCTCATGTGGCCGGAGCCGGCAATGCGATGGACCCGACCGATGCGTTGGGAATCGCGGGAACGGCCACGATTACCAAGATGATCCGCGTGATGATGCTCGCGCCGGTACTGGTCGTCATGGGCTTCGTGCTGGGCCGCCGGAAGAGTTCCGGAGCCTGCAGGGAGAAGAGCAAGATCGCCGTGCCGTGGTTCGCCTTCGGATTTATCGGGATCATCTGCCTCAATTCGCTGCTGCAATACCTGTTCGGCGCGGAGAGCGTCCGCGAGATTCCGCTCAACGGCGCGATCGAATACGCCGATACCTTCCTGCTGACGATGGCCATGACGGCGCTGGGTACCGAGACGAGTATCGACAAGTTCCGGCAGGCCGGGGCGAAACCCTTCGTCTTGGCGGGCCTGCTGTACGTCTGGCTGGTGGCGGGCGGTTATTTCGTCACCAAATATCTGGTCGGAATCTTGTAAACAGGTCTGCCCGGAGCCTCCGTTTTACGGTAATTTCGGCAGCGTGGGGGCTTCGTGCTCCGAATAGCCGAGCACCGTCTCCCGTACGAAGTCCGCGAAGCCGCGGGCTTCGTCGTATGTCAGGGGGCCGGGATAGCTCATCAGGATCAGCTGATGGGGCGTGAAGGGTTTGCGGAACGAAGGGTGGATGTACTCGTAGGGGTTGGCGACGAAGCCCAGCCGTTCGTAGAAGTGACGGCGGCGGATCGAGATGTCGTCCACCGGCGGGTCGATCTCCAGAATGACGCGGCCGACCTTCCGGCAGAATGCCGTAAGTGCCTTCGAACCCATGTTCTGACCGCGCAAGGCGGGCGAAACGGCGAGATGCTCGACGTAGCGGTACGCTCCGGCGTTCCAGTGGAACAGGATGCCGATGAACTCTTCGCCGCGCCAGATGCCGTCGGCTTCGAAGCGCGGATCGCCGAACGCCCGGTCGTACCCTTGCGCGTTCCAGCGTTCGCAGCGGGGGAACGACTCTTCGTAAAGGTCCCACGCTTCGGTCCAGCCTTTGTCCGAACGGGATTCGAAAGGTATGAATTGCAGCTCCTGTGTCATTGTCGTCGTAATTTTGCGCAAGATAGTGCAAATTCCGCGCATTGCCAACTCCTGCGGCTCTCTGCGGCTCTCTGCGGGCGTTCCGGACGGCCGGGACGACGAAAAAGGGACGCCCGGTCCGGACATCCCTTCCGGCGCCTTCCGGCGCGAACTTTTTATTTTCTTTATTCTTCTGTTTTTCCGCCGGTTACCTCGTCCGGAATGCCGTCGCAGCGCACGAAGACCTGTACGTCCGAGCGGTCGTCCTTGGCTGTCCAGACCATCGAGGTCTCGGTGAAGTCGGTCACGATGTAGCGGTGCGCCCAGTCGCCTGCGCCGTAGTCGTAGCTGCCGCGGATGACCGCACCCAGCTCCGCGTCGTTGTCGATGACGAAACGGCCCGTCAGCTTGCGGGTGCCGAAGCTGTCGAGGTTCTGGTACATGACGTACTTGGCGTCCTTGCGGATGAATTCGATGTAGACGAAGCTGCCTTCGGCGAGCGGCGCGCCGTTCCATTCGGCCAGCTGCCACGTACCCGCGATGTTGTTGTTGGTCACCTCCAGCGGAGTTACGTACATATCGTCGTCGCAGGCGCCGAGCAGCGCAAGGGCCGACAAAAGGGCCGCAAATCTCAAAAATCTTTTCATATGACTTGTTTTTATCCTGTTTCTTATTCTGTTTCCCCGAACTCGATCCACAGCATGCGCTGACTCGGCGGTACGTCCGGTCCCCCGACCGGCAGGGGAGTCCGCCGGAGCGGCTGCGGGGCTTTGGCCGGGTCGAAGCGGACGACCAGATCGCCTTTTGCGCCGGGTGCCAGTGTCGCCGGTTCGCAGGCGAAGCTCAGGCCGGTCGCCGCGAACCCCTCGTCGCAAGCCGGGGTCAGCGGTTTGTCGCCCGCGTTCAGGCACTCGATACGCTCGCTCTGCACCTTGTCCGTGCGGCCGAAGCGGACGGTCCGCTGCTTGAGCCGCAGCGCGCCCATCGCATGGGGATAGTCGTCGTCCGTGCGCACCGAGGCCGTGACTGCGCCCCGGAGGCTGAGGATCGCCGTTGGCTCCTTGTCCGAGAGCTGGGTGTAGACGAAAATCCGCCGGTCGAAAACCCCCGGATGTCCCTTGGGACGGTAGGTCACCGTCACGGCGCCTTCGCCGCCCGGTGCGACGGGCTTTTTGTCCCAACTCGCCGCGGCGCAGCCGCAGGTGGTCTGCACGCGGGTGACGACCAGCGGCTTGCCGCCCGTATTCCGCCACCGGAAGGTGTAGACCGGCGGGAGGTCGTCCTCGCCGATATGCCCGGCGTCGATCTGCGTGCGTTCGAAACGCATAGCTTCGGCTCCTCCCGCGGCCGTGGCCGGGTGGGCCAGACTGTCGAGTTTGGCGCGCGGGACGATGCGGATCTGGGCGCGGAGCGGCGGGGCGGAGAGAGCCGCCCACAACGCTCCGCAGCAGAGAAGCATGCGTGTTATCGTCGCTGTTTTGCGCATCGTTGCGGGTTTAGAGCCAGCCGTTGCCGTTCGCGACCTTGCGCACCGTGATGTTGAAGGTGTGCGTCTCGTTGCCGCTCGACGTGATGCTGGCCTTGGTCGTGCCGCTCCTGAGTCCCTTGACCGTCAGTTTCCTGCCCTCGACGGAGGCCGTTGCGACCGTCGTGTCGGAGATCGAGACCGTATAGGTCATGGTCTCGCCGCCGAGGAAATAGTTGGCCGGTATGGCCGTCACTTCGCCGCCGAGGTTGATGTAGAGGTTGGGGAACGACACCTGCGTGCCGTTGCCGGCAACGGCGTTGAGCAGTTTGGCGGCGTTCGCCTGACCGGCGCCCATCTGTCCGCGGTAATTGGATTTGTTGAGCTGCATGGGCTGGTTCAGCCCCACGTCGGCCACGTAGCGGTAGTAGAGTTTCATGCCGCTCATGTAGTCGTCGATCGGCGTCGCGGTCTCATGCAGCAGGGCCTTGAATTCGTCGGCCGTGAAGTGGCGGCGCAGTTTGGCCGCGTAGGAGAGTCCCAGCGCCGCGACGCCCGAAACGTGGGGGCAGGCCATCGAGGTGCCCTCCATGTATCCGTAGCCGCTTTCGCTGACGTTGTAGGGCAGCGTCGAGAGGACGCAGCCGATCTCGCCGCGCTTGTGGTCGTCGTCGAAGTATTCGTAATAGTAGTCCTGATCGCCGCCCGGAGCCGCTATCGTGATGCCCGGACCGTAATTGCTATAGACGGCGGGGGTGTAGTCGGCGGCCGTCGCGGAGACCGAGATGCAGTAGTCTGCGGCGCCGGGGAATCCGGCCATGGGGGCGTTTTCGTTGCCGCCGGCGAAGATCGCCAGACCTCCCTCGATCGGGCCGTTGGGCGACCCTGCGTTGTGTATGAAGTACTCCAGCGCCTCCTTTTCGAGCGGGCAGGCCTGCTCCCACTCTTCCTGCGTCTTGAAGCCCTGATCGCCCCATTCGTAGCTGTTGGCCAGTCCGGAGACGTAGCCCCAGCTGCACTGCAGGACCACGGCGCCGTTGTCGGCGGCGTATTTGATGGCCTTGACCGTGGAGAGGGCGTTGCCGGCGGCGTCGCCGGAGAATATCTGGCACGACATGATCTTCACGCCGGGGATGCTGCCCCGGCCTCCGGCGATCGAGCTGATGCCGATGCCGTTGTCGTTCTGCGCGGCGATTACGCCCGCCACATGCGTGCCGTGGCCGGTGTCGCTGACGTCGTCCCACGAGATGACGCCCGTGTTCTTGACGAAGTTGTAGCCGTAGACGTCGCCCTGATAGCCGTTGCCGTCGTTGTCCTTGTGCGAGCGGTAGATTTCGTTCTCGTTGACCCACATGTTGTTCTTCAGGTCGGGGTGCTCGATCATCACGCCCTCGTCGAGGACGGCCACGACGATCGACTCGTCGCCCGTCGAGAGTTTCCACGCCTGCTCGCACTGCACGTCGGCGTCCACGATGGATTTCCCGCCGAACATGTTGCCGCGGTTCACGAGGTGCCACTGCTGCGGGAGCAGCACGTCGTCGAAAGGATAGGCCGAGGCTTCGCCCGTCCGGGTCGCGCGCTGCTGCTGGATGGCTTCCAGCGTCTTGCGGGAGAGGGGCGCCGCCTTTTTGCCGGCGTTGTAGGCGCGGTGGATGGTGCGGTTGACGCTGACGTGCTGCACCTCGCCCAGCGCCGAGAATCTCTCGGCGACCTCGGCGGCGGTATACTCCTCGCCGAAGCGGACCACGTACCACAGGTGCAGTTCCGATTCGCGGGTGCGCTCCTCGTTGCGCGGGTCCACCGGGAAGACGCGCTCGATCTCGTAACCGCCGACGATGTCCAGAATCTCATCGACGGAGAGAATGCCCGAACGGGTCGCGGGGCCGCCGCTGCGGGTGATGCCCTCCCGGTCGAGGATGTCGCTTACGTAAGGTGCGAATTTCACCAGCACCTCCCCCGAACGGTATTCGGCCGGAACGTCCGGTGCCGGAGCCGGCTCCGGGGCGGACAGCTCCTCTTTGGTGCATGCGGTAAATGCCAGTAAAGCGGTGGCAAGAATGCCGTATAGATAGTTTTTCATCGTCATAATTATTTGGTCGTCTCCTCCTCTTCTTCTTCCGTGCCGGGGTCTTTCTTGTATCCCTCGTAGAATTCGTAGTAGTAGTTCATGTTGGCGGGTTCGTTGGTGAATCCGGCCAGCGTGCCGCTCGCATCCTTGCCCTCCTGCGTGAAGACCAGCACGCTGGGGACCCACCAGTCGAGCGCCGGGTGGTAGAGCAGCCAGTCGGGCAGCTCGCCGGTCAGTCGGTTGAGGTTGATGGCGAACCGCTTGGTGTGCGGCATCACCTTCGGGGTGCCGATCAGCGCGCGGGGCAGCGTGTCGGCGTCGATGATGTCCTGCTCGGTGTATTTCTCCCAGTCATCCATCTTGGGCAGCGGTCCCTGCAGGTAGTTGACCGAGAGCACCAGCGTGTCGAGGTCCCATTCGATCATGCGGCGCGGGAATCCCTGTTCTTCGACAAGGCCGCCGTAGTTGGTTTCGACGGTGTTGCTCAGGTCGTAGATGTTCTTGCGCGTGTTGGCGCCCATGTTCAGCGTCCGGAGCTTGGGGAAGTTCGTCGGATTGATCTCTTCGGGAATCTTCTGGAAGTTGTTGCTGCTCAGGTCGAGGTATTCGAGGTTCTTGAGCGCCGTGAAGTTCTTGTCCAGCGATACCAGACCGTAGGCCGAGATGGTGAGCCGGCGCAGCTGCGTGAGTTTGGTGATGTACTCTCCCGTGGTGAGGTCCTTGAGGAAGGCGTTGACGTTGCTGTAGAAGCTCAGCTCGTCGGCGGCCGTCAGGTACTGCACCTCGAAAGGCAGCTCCTCCTTGGTGTTGAACATGAAGAACCGGGCGTATTTCACGCGGCCCTTCTTTTCGGGCGTGTAACCCTCCATGCCCTCTTCCCAGAGGATCACGTTGTCCCAGTTGTCCATGCGTTCGCCGTTTTCCCAGCTTACGTTGGTTTCGAGCGTGCGGGCGATGGCCAGCAGGGCGATCGAGTCGCCGCCGCGGGTGTTCTCCTCGATCGGTTCGGCAGCCTCTTGCGTGACGACCAGATTGTCGTGGCGTACGAGTTCGACCTCCTTCTTGGAGGCGAAGGTGACGTCGGCGATGCGCGGATTGGGCTGCGAGTTGATGTTCCAGTTGAAACGCACGGTCACTTCGCGCGGACGGATGCCGCGGTCGAATTCGACCGCCGGCTTCTCGAACTTGAGCCAGTTTTCGGCCGATTCGGGAACCTTGACGTCGAAATCCACGTTGGTCTTTATCTTGACGTCGAAGTGGCGCGTGCCGTACGCCGCGTAGTTGGCGACGGTGACCTCCTTGTCGTCGATGCCGATGAGGTAGTCGAAGCCTTTCTGCGAGACGGCGATCTCCTTCTTGACCCAAGTGTTCTGCTCCATGATGCGGATCACGCCGCTGCGGGGCTGGTCGGTCAGGGCCGAGTCGATGAGTACGCGGCATTCGGTCGTGCCGCGGCCGTTGGCGGGCGAGACGGTGATCCACGGCTCGTCGGTGGTGGCGACCCACTCTTTCTCCGCCGACACCCTGACGGTGTGGGTTCCTCCCGTGGCGGGGGCTTCGATGGCGTCGCTGTCGGTGCCGAATCCGACGGTTTTGGCGGCGTCGGAGCAGCCGCACAATGCGATCGAGCAGAGGATAACCGGTATGTAATTCGTTATTTTCATTGTCATTTCTCCTTAGTGGTTATTCGAGCATTTTATCGCAGTTCAGGATATTCTGGGTCTTGTCGTAAATCAGGTTGTAGGCGCCCTGCTGCCAGTAGTAGCAGATCGCCGAGGCATCGAACGTGATGTTGGGGTTGTCGCTGATGTCGAGGTGGTAGATCAGGTAGGAGATCGTGTCGTCGATCTTGCGCAGGTCGTTCGAACCGATGTAGAATCCGCGCAGGCCGGTGTGCTGGTAGAGTCCCGTGGGCCATTCGCGCAGGCAGCGGTTGCCCTGAGCGTCGCGCTGGCCGCGGATGGCGTAGACCGTCAGGCCCGCGCAGTTGAGCGGCGACCACGGGAACTTGTCGAACGAGTTGAACGAGACGTCCAGCCCGTAGAGGTAGGGCAGCTGCTCGGCCGTGAAATCCTTCGGCAGCTTGCTGAGCTTGTTGTAGGTCAGGTCGAGCGAGGTCATCGAAGTCGAGTACTTGCCGGAGAACGATCCTTCGGGGATTTCGTCGATCATGTTGCCGCGCAGGATGATGTACGCGACGAGCGATCCCGTCGTGCCGAGGCATTTGGGGAACTTCGTGAACTTGTTCGCCGCGAGCGAGAGCTGTTCGATGTTCAGGCCCCGGAAGGTGCCGTCCTCCTCGCCTTCGAAGCCGTCGATCTCGTTGTAGGAGAAATCGACCTCCCCGATGGTGAACTTGCTCTTGGCCGAGAAGATGTTGGGGAACTTCGTGAATTTGTTGTAGGTCGCCGAGAAGGTCTCGATGTCGTCCATGGTGCAGAAAAGCCCGTTTCCGTCGGCGGGAAGCGACGTGAGCTTGTTGTTGTCGAAATAGAGCTTCACGGGAGCCACCTCCTTGCCCAGCGGATGGATCGTCTCGATTTGGTTCTGGGCCAAGTCCAGCAGACCGATCTTCTTCAGGTTCCGGAACGATTCCGGCACTTCCCGGAGGTTGTTGTCGCGGACGTAGAGAATCTGTAGCTTCTCCTTCGCGGGACCGTTGGCGATGGCGTCCAGACCCTTGTAGACCTCTTCGGCCGACCACTGCGAGTTGTTGGAGATATTGAGCGATATCATCTCCGGGAGCTTGGCGAGCGCCATCGGGAACTGCGTCATCTTGGGGCAGTTGTATACCTCGACGTCGGTCAGCGACTTGAGGTTTGCCAGCTCGTCGGGCAGCGTTTCGATCTCGCCGTTGGCGATGAACAGGTATTCGAGGTTTTCGAGCTTGCCGATGGCCGGGTCGATCGACTTGAGTCCGTTGGTCAGCTTGCCGTGCACCACGTCGTAGGGGCGGATGCGCTTCTGAAGTCCGGTTTTGCGGTCGATGATCTCGTCCTCGGTGTAGTTCTCCTCGTAGAGCGAGATGCCCGGAATGGTCAGGTCGTGCTCCTTGAGCGCGCGGGAGATCGGCTCGGTGGTTTGCGTCGGCGTGTGGATCAGGCGGAGGAACTCCTTGTTGCGCTCCATGCGGGTGCGGTTCCGCTCGCTCAGGCTCTTGTCGGGCGCGATCGAGGGATCGTATTCGAGCAGGTTGGCGTCGTTGTGCGAACCCAGATAAAGCTCGATCAGCTGCGTGAGCTGGCCGATGGCCGCGGGCAGGTGGCCCCGGAATCCGAAGTCGCTGAGCGTGATCTTCGCCACGCGGCCGTTGGAGTGCACCTCCACGCCGGGCTGGATGCCCCAGAGGTCGGGATCCTTGTTGAAGTCCCAGTTGGTGCCTGCGGGGTAGTTCTCGCCGGAGAAATACCAGTTGGGACCGTCGAGCGCCTTCCAGATTTCGTACAGCGCGTAGTAGTCGCGGATATACTCGTCGGCCTCGTAGAGCGTGACGCCGACCTCCGTTTCGGTGGTCTTGTTGTCCTCGATGGCGAAGTCGAGGTTCTTGGGCCGTTTGTTGGTCTCCAGCAGCAGCTTGTTCTTGTCGTAGGTCTCGTACCGCATCATTTTGTAGCTGCCGGCCTTGAGCGAAAGCAACGTGTCGCATTCGAGCGACGAGGTCTGGTAGCCGAACGTGTCGTCGTCCTCGTCGAAGTGGATCGAGAACTTCGTGGGCAGCATCTTGAAGGTCGTCTGTTCGTTGGTCTCGCCCTGTTTTACGGTGAGGCTGATGAAGGCGATCTCGTCGAAGGTATACTGCCTGTCTGCCGCACGGGTGACGGGCGTCTCGGTGAAGCCCGAGAGGTCCTTGCGGATGGTGAAGCGCACTTTTCCGCGCGGTTCGACATCGACCGTCAGGTCGTGGACCTGCAGGCCGCCGGCTTCGACGACGAGCCGGTCGTCGAGGGGCATGCCGTTGTATATCAGCTCGTCGTTCGCGTCGTAGAGCGAGAAGGTGATGATCTGGTACTGCCCGGTCAGCAGCCGCAGCTTCTCGCTGCGCAGGCCGAACTCGGCGCTCTCCTTGTCGGAGGCCGAGAGTGTCAGCGTCTGGGTGACGGTCGTGCCGTTGCAGCCGAGCGACACCTGCACCTTGGCGGCTTCGTAAAGGTAGTCGAGCTGGGGTTTCTGCGCCCGGCTGACGGCGTCGTAGGACGCCTCCTTGTAGAGTTTGAACTGGACGTATCCGTAGTCGAGATCGCGGTTGTCGATGCCGTCGTCGTCGGAACATCCGCCGGTGAGGGCCGCTGCCAGTGCGAGAATCGCCGCTACGAAAATTTTTAAAAGTTTCATATCTAAAAACCTGTTCTGTATATTCTCCATAAATTGTAGTCGTATAGAACGGGTCCCCGCCCCTTCGAACGGGGACCTGTCGTGTGGGTGGTGTTTAGAACGCGGGCGTACAGTAAACGATGCATTTCATGTTCCAGCTGCCGTCCATGAACTGCAGCATGCCGTAGGAAGCCTGCTCCGCTTCGGGTTTGGCCATGGAGACCAGAATCTGCGTGTCGGAGAGGGGTTCGTAGTCGAGCCACTCGGCGCCCGACATCGGCATGAGCATGATCTGCTGGTAGGGCGAGACTTCCAGTACGGCGTTCGAAGGTTCGGCCGAGGTGTAGGTCAGCATGTACTGCGGAACTCCCATGCCGAGGTTCTCGGCGAACGAGGCGAGCAGGGCCGTGTTGCCGCCTGCGACCGTTTCGTAGTTCTCCTTCGTGATCTCGACCAGCGTCGCGCCGCTCACCAGATCGGGCATGGCGAACTTCACTTCGAAGCCCTCGCCGCCACCGCCGATCGGGTAATTCTCGTCGTAGATGCACTGGATGAGCGCAAACCGTCCGTCGGTGTCGGTGAAGACAGCGAAACCGGTGTGGGCGATGCCCTCGTTCGCCATCGAGCTGCCGCCGCACTTGTCCTTGGCGGGGTCCATGTCGACGATGATGCCCTCCGCGGTCTTGCGTACCGAGAGCCAGCTCTCCTCGCCGCTCATGGGCTGCAGGTCGTAGTCGAAGAAGGCGACGCCGGTATATTCGCGGTCCACGGTCAGCGTCGATTCGGGATCGTTCGACCACTCCTTCGTATAGATGAGCTTGTAGCCGTCCCTGACGCCGAATTCGCCGATGTACCAGTCGTCGGCCGGCAGTTTCTCGAAGGCGGCGCCGATTTCGGTCATGCCTGCGGGGTTGTTCGCCGAGATGGAGCCGGGATTGGCCTCCTGATTGATGGTGGTGACGAGATATTGTTTGTATTCGTCGCGGATCTCCGCGTCGATGAGCTGATAGGGGTCGGAGATCGTTTCGGCGACCGCCGCAGGCAGCGCCAGCAGGTATGCCTTGCGGGCTTCGCCGCTGTTCTCGGTCACGCCCACGGTGAACTGGCGCGACTGTACGACGTCGCTGCCGGGCGTGCTGTCCCACGGCTCCTCGGTCAGCAGGATCCATGCGAGGTCTTCGGCTTCGGCGCTCAGGTAGGGGTCGCCCCACTGCTGCGGGACCTCCGCGAAGAGGTAGAACTTCGCGCCGTCGATGCTCTGGACGCTGCCCATCGCGCTGCCCGGAACCCAGTCGCCGTTCATGCTGTTGAAATATTCGGCCTTGGCGTTGAATTTGGTCTCGGCGCTCATGCCGCTGACGGAGAAGATGTCGCGGCAGGCCGGAATCGAGATCGGAATCTCGTAGCTCACTTCGGAGTTGTTCTTGTCGGTGAATACCAGCGTCTCCTCGGCTCCGTCGAGCGGGTAGCGCGAAGCGTCGCCCTGCAGGCGCAGTTCGAGCTGCGCGCCCGGTTCGCCGATGGTCTTGGCCGGAATCTCAAGCCACTCCGGCAGTTTGCCGAGCACCCATTCGAAGTTGGCCTCCACGAGTACCGGCATCGAAAATCCGGTGCGGCCTTCGGGCCACGTCAGGGCGATGTTTTCGGCCGGGTCGGTGCCGTAGAGGTAGGTAAGCCCGCTTTCGGTGCCGTCGGGGTTGTAGATGAAGTCGCCGTACTCGTCCAGCTGACAGGTGCGGAGCGTGAAGCCGCGTTCGAGCGTGCCGCGCGTGATCGTGGCGATGACCTTGCTCTGTCCGCCCATGGTCATGGTCACCTCGCAGACGCGGTTGTCGTCGAACTCTTCCAGTTCGGCGGCGGCGATGACGATCCGGGCCGGACCCGCGCCGCCGCGCAGGGTCCAGACCTTCTGCGTTCCGTCCTCGATCCAGAACCATGCGGCCGTTGCGGTCGGGATGCTTGCCTCCCAATCCTGATTGGGGTCGATTTCGATCGTGAAGGTCTCTCCGGCTCCGATGGTCGGGGAGACCGCTTCGGGGAAGTTGGGGCTGGGAGCCTTGACCTCCTTGTCCGAATCGGAACACGAAGCGGCCGCCAGACATGCTCCCGCGAGCAGTGACATCACCAAGTGTAAATAGTGCCTTTTCATATCTCTTGTCTTTTTCTGCTTTAATGGATTTAGCGCGCGTGCGGCGTGATGACTCCGCCCGGTTTCATGCCCTCTTCACGCTGGAGCCGGTCGGCCTCTTCGTCGCTGACCCACTCGATGATGTTGTAGAAGTGGCCTACCAGACCGACGTTCTCGCCCATGTTCTCTACGTGGACCTTGATCCAGAGCGTGACGTATTTCTGACACGAATTGAAGTAGGAGTCGTAGAGCGGGCTGTTGGTGACCAGAATCTTGTTGTCGCCGAGGATCTGTCCGAAGACCGAGCCTTCGTCTGCGAGTATCTGGTTCTTGTCCATGGTCACCAGCGGTTCGGCCGGATCGGCCGGGTCGAGGCGGATCGTCACGTCGTAGCCCGAAAAGAGCCAGTCGTGAAGGATGATCATGTTCTCCTCGGTGGGGTGCTTCTCGGTGCGGATAAGCCGCTGGAGCGAAGTGTTCTCGATGCCGGGATACTGGTTGAGGAAGAGCGAGGTCACGACGCACCAGCCCGTGAAGTCGTTGACGTCGTAGGGGCAGCTCTTCATCATCACGACCTTGGTCTGGTCGTGGTACAGATTCCAGTTGACCTGTTCGGGCATGACCAGCTTGAGGATGAAGCCCAGCGAGTCGGTCGGCTCGATGTTGTCGTACAGGCCGCGCACCTCTACGTTGGCGGCGCGCTGGCCGGCCTTTATGGTGATGGTGTTCGAACGCAGGGCGTAGTGCAGCCCTTCGATGGCGTTGCTGCCCTTGTCGATGATCTCCACGCCGAACGTACGGTCGTAATCGCACGCGACGGTCGAGGTGACGGGAACCGAGAAGTATTCCTTGTCCTGAAGCACCATGTAGGTCGCCGCAGTGTCGGCGAACATGACGAACTCCCGGTCCGAATAGGTCTTGTACTCCTCCTTGCAGCCGGTGAAGAGGGCGGCGAGGAGTCCCGTTGCAAATAAAACCGTGATAATTTGTTTCATTGTTTATGGTCTGTTCGTTGTTGCTATCGGTTGCTTTCGTTGGGCAGAATCTCCGAGCCGGGAGACTCCAGCTCGTGCTGGGGAATCGGCCATACGAAGAGCGGGTCGCCGGCTTCAATCTTCAGGTCGTTGCCCTCGTCCTGGGTGCAGGACTGCGGCGTGCGCTCGAAGCCCAGCCCCCAGCGCTTGAGATCCTGCAGGCGGAAGCCTTCCATGTAGAGTTCGCGGACGCGCTCCTCGGAGAAGGTCTTCACGTCGGTGGCCCAGTCGCCCGTGAGGGAAATCGTGCCGCCGGATGCGAAACGGGTCTTGCGCAGCGCCTCCAGATCCTTCTGGGCCCGCGCCGGGTCGGGCGAAGCCTTCCGGCAGTAGGCTTCGGCGCGGATTAAGTATTGCTCGGCCAGGCGCAGCGGCTTGGGCATGGAAACCTGGAAGATGCGCTGCGGGATGAAGATCGCGCGGTTGCCGTAGTACTTCACCAGCAGCGGCCAGTCCAGTCCGTTGGCATAGCCGATCGTGATGCCGGATTCCGAATCCGCGAAGTAGCTGGTCGAACGCAGGTCGCTCTCCTCGTAGGCGTCGAGCACCCACTGCGCCGGCACGTAGTCGGGATAGAAGTAGGTGTAGTCGCGGTTGAAGTTGAGGAACACGGTTCCCAGCGCGCCGCCGTAGGAGGTGCTGGTGAAGCCGATGCGCCAGATCACCTCCGGTCCTTCGTCGTAAGCCCACATGTAGTCGAACGTGCTGGCCCCGTCGGCCGCGGTCTCCTGGAACGAGGCGAGGTGGAACGTGTCTTTCTTGTCGTCGAGCAGGATGCTCGAGTACTCGATGGCGGCGTCCCAGTCCTGCATGTAGAGGGCCACGCGGGCACGGATGGCCTGCACGGCGGCTTCGGACATGTAGTAGTTGTTGGGCGTGTCCTCCGCGTCGTCGAGCAGCTCGTCGGCGCGCGTCAGGTCGTCGAGCACGAACTTGTAGGAATCGTAGAGGGTGGCGCGGCGTACGGGCTCCTTCTCGAAATACTTCGTGCGGAGCACGACGCCCTGCTGCTGTTCGGCCGTGGCGGGATCGTACGCCTCGCAGAAGCATTTGAGCAGCTCCGAATAGCAGAGCGCGCGGATGGCGTAAACCTCGCCCGTGTACTGGTCGAGCGTTTCGAGGTTGGCGTCGATCCGGTCGAGGTAGAAGTTGCAGGCGCCGATCACGGCGTAGAGCTGGGCGTAAACGTCCTGAATGAGCAGGTCCGTGGGACGGATCTTCCAGAGCCAGAAATCGCCGTAGGTGTTCGAGTTGCCTTCGACGGCATAGGCCAGGTCGCACTGGATGTCGGGCAGCAGCGTGAGGTAGCCGCTGTAGAGAGCGCTGTTCATCAGGTGTCCGTAGATGCCGATCAGGTGCTGTTCGGCGTCGGCGAACGTCTGCATGGCATCTTTTTCGGGAATGGCGCTGTCGGGGTATTTGTCCAGACACGAGGTCGCGCCGACGAGCGCCGTCAGGGCGACGAGGCCGAGTTTTATGTGTCGTAATAACATATTGCGTGGATTTTCTTTAGAAGGTTAAGTCGAGACCGAAGGTGAACTGGCGCGTCATCGGGTATTCCGCCGCGTAAGTGTTTCCGTTGCCCTCGGGGTCGAGCCCGGAGAAGTTGGTGAAGGTCAGCAGGTTCTGCGCCTGCGCATAGATTCTGACTCCGCTGATGAAACGCGTCTTGCGCAACAGCTCCCGGGGGAAGGTGTAGCTGAGCATGAGGTTTTTCAGACGCAGGAACGAGGCGTCTTCGAGCAGCCGCGTGTCGAATTCGGTGTAAACGCCGTGGCGCGGAATGTCGGTGACGTCGCCCGGCTGTTTCCAGCGGTGGAGCAGCCGTTTCGACTGGTTGTAGGAGGCGAAGCGGCCGTTCGACTCGTCGAAGTAGCGGTCGTTGTTCATCACCCAGCGGTCGGCGATCCAGGAGAACTGGGCCGAGAGCGCGATGCCCTTCCAGCTCAGGTTCGTGCCGAAGCCGCCCTGCCAGGGTGCGATG
>OMEQ01000912.1_pt1 | contig 16041 bp, 9 predicted proteins | sample 1645451 | NCBI WGS metagenome assembly OMEQ01 (sample SAMEA103958142, study PRJEB25191) | human gut metagenome | biome: human-associated habitat [ENVO:00009003]; feature: intestine environment [ENVO:2100002]; material: feces | place: Germany | collected 2013/2015
CGAACGTCCAGTCCTCTTTCTCCTCGCCAACCGCCCAGCGCAGCAGCACCACCTCCGTCCCCTCAAAACGGTACAGCGTTTCTCTGTGAATGCCGCCCGCCAAGCCGCCGTTCACAGAACTCCTTACAATTTTGTGTTCCGCGTCAAGGTCGTAATTCGTGAACGTCAGCGGACAGAGAACATACTGTTCGCCATCAAAAATGAAAAACTGGTAGACGAAATTGCTCGCGCCGCGCTGTGTCAGTATCACCACATCGTTGATGCCGTCGAAGTTGACATCCGCATAGGAAAGGCACGGGTCTTTCTCGCCGGACACGAAGCAGAGTTCCTGCCCGTTGTCCGCAATCAGGCGGTGGATGTACTCGTTCTCCGTCGTCTGCCCGATAATTTCCGCGCGGACAGGGGCGATGGTCATCAGGAGAAGCAAGGCAAGCAGGCAGAAACGGGAAATACAGTTCTTCATAAAGAATACTCCTTTCGCATTGGTATGCTAATGAAAGAACGAATGCGGGGCGGCAATTCATCCGCAGAAAAAAAGGAAATTTCTTCATCGTCTGAAATGGAAATGCTTGCAAATTACTGATGTTTGCGTTATAATGAAAATGGTAATTTATGATTCATACTATTTCCAGATAAGAATGCGCCAAGATGCGCGGCGAATTTTTCATTCTGGCTAACGTGAATGGAACGCAGCGTAGCAGCGCTACGCTAAGTGGAATGAGCGGACGCCAGAAGGGAAAAGGCGCAAGCAGATGGCGCAGGTGAATCTGGAAATAGTATCAAGGTTTCTTGCTGGGGAAGCGGGGAAAGGGGTGTTTGCCACGGCGCACGAAGGAGCAGCGCAATACTGCCGCAAAGTGGACAAGCGTGAAATTCCGGTCTGTCCGATTTTAGGGGTCAATATTGCAGTCATCAACATGAATTGGCTGCTGAAATATTTGGCGCAGAATATTCATCAATTGCAGGGAGATTACATCTGCGTATCGAATGTACATACAACCGTCGTCAGTTACGAGGATGCGGACTACCGTGCCGTGCAGAACGGCGGTTTGATGGCGATTCCGGATGGCAATCCGCTGGCGCAGGAGGCGCGGCGGCGCGGGTATCCGCAGATTCAGCGGACAACCGGGCCTGACCTGATGATGGAGGTCTTTCGGCAGTCCACGGCACACGGCTGGCGGCATTATTTCTACGGCAGCACGCAGGAAGTGCAGGAGAAAATGATTGCGCGCCTGCAGCAGGAGTATCCGGGACTGGTAATTGCGGGCACAGACGCGCCGCCCTTCCGCGAACTGACACCGGAGGAAGATGCGCTTGCCGTGGCGCGCATCAATCAGGCGCAGCCGGATTTTGTGTGGGTCGGGCTGGGAGCGCCGAAGCAGGAGCGCTGGATGGCGGCGCACCAAGGGCGTGTGCATGGGCTGATGATTGGCGTCGGCGCGGGCTTTGATTTCTTTTCGGGCAACGTGAGGCGCGCCCCGTTATGGATGCAGAAGCACAGCCTGGAATGGCTCTATCGCCTGATGCAAGACCCGAAGCGGCTATTCCAGCGCTACTGGAGCACGAATCTGAAATTCATCTGGAACGCGACCATCAGGAGAAAGTAAATGCAGCAAGCGACAAAACAGCCCGCTGTACTGCTGGTACACGACTATTATCAGGTTCCCGGCGGCGAGGATGTCGTTGTGGCGAACGAGAAGCACCTGCTGGAAACGCACGGTCACGCTGCGGCGCTGTATGCGCGGCGGAACGAGGAGATTTCGCGCATGGGAGCACTGGAGAAAATCCGCAGTGCGCTGGGGATGTTTTTCAGCATCCGTACATACCGCGAGGTTCGGCGGAGCATCCGCGAAAACCGGATTTCGCTGGTGCATGTGCACAACACGCTGCCGCTGATTGGCCCGGCAGTATATTACGCGGCATTCCGCGAGGGCGTTCCCGTGGTGCAAACGGTGCACAACTTCCGTCTGCTCTGCCCGAACGCGATTTTCTACCGCGACGGCCATATCTGCGAGGACTGCACGAAAAAGGGGCTGCACTGCGCGGTGAAGCACCGCTGCTACCGCGGCAGCCGCCTGCAGACGGTGCTCTGCGTGCTCAGCACACGTTTGCACCGCGCCCTCAAAACGTACAGCCGCCTGCATTACATCACCCTGACGGACTTCAACCGGCAGAAGCTGCTGGCGCTTAAGCAGATTCCGCCGGAAAACGTGTCCGTAAAGCCGAACTTTGTGGAACCGCCGGAGACGATTGTGCCATACGCGGCGCGCGAAAATCAGGTGGTGTACATCGGTCGGCTGGATGCGCTCAAGGGCATTCGGCTGCTGCTGGAGGCGTGGGCGCGCTACGAGCGTTCAGGCGGGGGCATGAAGCTGATCATCTGCGGTACAGGGCCGGAGGAAGCATGGTGCCGCGAATATCTGACGCGGGAAAAGCTGAAGCAGGTGGAGCTACGCGGCTTTGTGCCAAATTCGGCGGCACGGGCGCTGATGGGGCAATCCAAGGCGCTGATTCTGCCGACACAGTGGTACGAAGGCTTCCCGATGACAATTGTGGAAGCCTTCAGCGCCGCCACGCCGGTGATTTGCTCGGATTTAGGCAACGCGGGTTCCCTGATTTCGGACGGCGTGACGGGCTTCAAGTTTCCGGCGGACTCGGCGGAACAGCTGGCGCAGACGCTCAACCAGCTGCAACACGCGGAATCCGTCAGCGAAGGCGCGCTGAAAACGTATCAGGAGAATTTCACGGCGGAAGCAAATTATCGTCAGCTGATGGCGATTTACAGCAAGGCGATGCAGAAAAGCGGCGAAAGGAACGAACCATCATGCGGCTGATTGTGGCAGATGTACGGAGCACCAGCACGGACGGCATTGCCGCTGGGCATTATTTCACCGTCGCGCAGAATTATCTTGACCTGTTCGGCGCGGAGATGGATGTGCGCATTGCGGGCGGGCCGGTGTACGGCGACCGCTTCGGGAATAAGCTGATTCGTCTGCCGCATGATTACATCGTGGGCAGTTCGGCGGTGCGCAACAAACGCGCCGTGTTCCAGAACGTGCGTGCGCTGCTTCGGGAAGCGCAGGATGACGTGATTGTCCTCCAGTGCAGCGCCGTCGCAACAGCGTATCTGGGGCTTGCACTGTTCAAGAAGAAAGAAACGCGGGTCTACGCCATCCAGTACAGCACCGACGGCGTCAATTCGCTGCTGAAACGGGGGCTGTATGCGCTGTGCAGGCGGAAAATCAGCGGCGTTATCTGCCCCAATGCAGCCATTGGCGCGGCGTATAGGCGGCCGATGTGCGTCGTATCCGATTACATCAGCACAGGAACGATGCAGCCGCCTGTGCCGTATGCGCAGAAGCGCTATGATTTCGGCATGGTCGGGCTGATTACGTCGGACAAAGGCGTCGTTGAGGCGGCAAAGCAGCTGCGAAACACGCCGTATCGGGTGCTGATTGCAGGTCGGGTGCAGGAAGCGCCGCTGGAAACGGAACTGCGGGCAGTCTGCGCGGGGGCGAAGAACATCGAGCTGCGGCTGGAATACCTGTCCGAAGCGGCGTATGACGAGGCGATTCGCCAATGCCGCTACTGCATCCTAAACTATTCGGAGAATTACTCCCTGCACAGCAGCGGCGTTGTATTCGATATTCTCTTCCGGGGCGTGCCGATTGTGGGCAGCCGCTGCGGGACGCTGCAAATGGTGGAAGCAAACGAATTGGGCAAAACGGTATCCAGCATGGCGGATTTTGCGCCGGAAAGGCTGCTGGATGAAGCCGTGCATGACCGCTATGTGCGCAACATTGCGCGCTACTGCCAATCGCAGGCGCAGGAGCGGGAAAAGCTGCGGGATTTTCTGACGCGGGGCGCAGCGGAATAACCATGCCGCACAGCGCAGAGTGAAAGGAGGGGCTGAAGCGTGAAGGTCATGTGGATGGGGAATATTATCCTCCCTGCCATTGCGGAAAAAGAATCGCTTCCCCCGGTGTATATCGTGGGCTGGCTGGTCGGGCTGTCGCGGCGGCTGACGCAGCTGCCGGATGTGGCGCTGACGTATGTGTTTGACGCGCCGAAAGCGCTGACGGGCGAAGTGGACGGCTACCGCTATTACGGGCTGGTCAACCCCACACGCCCTACGCAGCGGTGCGGCGAAGCCTACACCTGGCAGCTGGAGGAAATCCTGCGCAAAGAGCAGCCGGATGTCATTCACCTCTGGGGCACGGAAAATCAGCACACGCTGGCCATGGTTGATGCGGCGGAACACCTGGGGATGCGCGAGCGGATTGTAATTTCCATCCAGGGGCTTCTGTCCATATACGCGGAGCATTATCGCGCTTATCTGCCGGAACACGTCTGCCACGGGCACACGCTGAAGGACTTGGTGAAGGGCAATATCGTCCGGCAGGAAGCAATCTACCGCCGCGTCGGGCAGTATGAACAGGAAGCCCTGCGCAGGGTGCAGCACGTTATCGGGCGCACCGACTGGGATGCTGCCTGCATGGCGGAGCTTGCCCCGCAGGCGGCCTATCATTTCAACAACGAAACGCTGCGGGACGAGTTCTACACCGGCGAATGGTCGCTGGACAGCTGCGAGCCGCACAGCATCTTCTGCAGTCAGGCGCATGTGCCGCTCAAGGGGCTGCATCTGCTATTGCAGGCGCTGGCGATTGTCCGCAAGCGCTATCCCGATGTCAAGCTCTATGTAGGGCGCAAGGACTATGGGCGCATTCCGCCGCTTGCGCGCAATGCCTATGAACGGTACATCCACCGTCTGCTGCGCGAAAACGACCTCTACGACCATGTTGTTTTTACCGGAAGCCTGAATGCACAGCAAATGAAGGAGCGGTATCTAAAAAGTCAGGTGTTTGTGCTGCCGTCGAGCATTGAAAACTCCCCCAATTCGCTGGGCGAGGCGATGCTGCTTGGCGTACCGTGCATTGCGTCGGATGTCGGCGGCGTGCGCTGTCTGATGACGCACGGCGTGGAAGGGCTGATTTATCCGGCAGACGACCCGCATTTGCTGGCATATGATATCTGCGAGATGTTCGCGCATCCGGAAAAAGCGGCGCAGATGGCGCGCGCCGGGCGAGAACATGCCGGAAAAACGCATGATGCGCAGAAGAATCTGGAGATACTGCATCAGATTTATACGGAGATTGCACGATGAAAATCCGAATCACAAAGAACCATGTGGATGCACTCTGTGTGCTGATTGGCGTGCTGGGCATGGGTTCGCTGTATTTTCAGGTGTTGCGGATGCCGCTGATGGCAGCCATGCTGATTGCGTCGATTCTGCTGCTGACGCGGGCGCATCATCCGAAAATCAGCGCCCAGAACATACGCCTGACGCTGCTGCTGACGGCGGCGCTGCTGCTGACGAGCTTCGTCAACCCGCAGAATGGCATCCACATCAACGATATTGTCATTTGGCTGTGCAACATCGGCTATGTGCTGGTTCTGCAAAGCTGCATCGGGTATCGGACGTACATGCGGCTGTATACCAAAGTCATGCTGGCAGAGGCGGCCATCAGCCTGATTTCCTTCGTCATCGGCGATTTGCTGTCGCTGCCGCTGCCGCTGCTGCACTACGAAGTTTCCAGCGTCAACGGATTTTATCTGACGCCTTATTTCACCTTAGGCTGGCTGAACATCCCGGTTTTCCACCGCAATGCGGGTATGTTCAACGAGCCGGGCAGCCACCAGATTTTTCTGAACTTCGCGCTGCTGTTCCTGATGAGCGACGAAACGCGCATGGGCATGAGCAAGAAGAAATACTGCTGGGCAATTGCGCTGCTGATCGTCACCATCCTCAGCACGCTGTCCACAACAGGCTTTATTTGTCTGGGCGTTGTGCTGCTGACGGTGGCATTCCGCAAAAAGGGCAGGAAAATGGCGCGCAGCATCAAGATGGCGGCGTTCGTTGGGCTGGTACTGCTGTTTGTCATCGAGTCTGTCACGGGCGTGGTGGAACGCAAGATTGTCGGACGAAATTCCGGCGGTTCGTTCTACACGCGGTGGAACGACACCTTCAGCGGCTTTGAAATCGGGCTGGAATCCCCCATTGCGGGGCAGGGCGTTTTCTCGGAGCGAAAGGCGGAAATCCTGCTGGAACACAGGGTGCAGAACATTTCCAACGGCTTTGCCGCCTTCGTCATGGATACAGGGTTGATTCTCCCGGCAGTTTGGCTGTGGCTGACGTACCGCGGTATCCGCACCAAATTTGCCAAGGCGCGGCTGCTGTATGTGCTGGGCGTTTTCCTGCTGTATTTCCTGTGCATCAACACGGAGGGCGTTTTCCTGAACATACTGTTTTTGGGGCTGCTGGGCAAGTGGCAGCCGGACGCGGAGGACACGCCTGATCAGCAGGCAAATGCGCGCAGCCAGAAGAAGCGCAGGAGGCGCTGCACTGTGCCGCCGGAAAAACTGCGCCTGACGTTTAACACGCAGCCGGAGGACGCGGCGCAGGAGCAGACAGGCGAAACAGGCGGAGAGGAATCATGAACACAGCATCAAGGAGCGAAAACACGGCACGCAACATCGGTGTAGGCGCAGTACGGCAGGTGGTTACGCTGCTGCTGGCTTTTGCCGTGCGAACGGTGTTTGTGCGCCGGCTGGGCGCGGATTATACGGGTGTCAACGGGCTGTACAGCAATATTCTGGCCATGCTGTCACTGGCGGAGCTGGGCGTGGGCAACGTGCTGGTATACAGCCTGTACGCCCCGCTGCACCGGGGCGACACGGGCGAAATCCAGCACCTGCTGGGCTATTATCGTCGCATTTACCGTCTGATTGCGCTGGCGGTAGCGCTGCTGGGCGCGGCGGTAATCCCCTTCCTGCCGCTCATCATCAGCAGTGAGCTGCCGATAGCGCAGCTGATCGTCTACTATGTGCTGTACTTGGCGAACTCCGTGGCATCCTATCTGGTCATCTACAAAACGACGCTGATTCAGGCCGACCAGAAGGCATATTTGCAAAACATGGTTTCCGCCGCGGCGCTGGTGGTGCAGTATGCGGCGCAGATGGCGTGCCTGCTGATTTGGGGCAGCTATCTGGGCTATTTGCTGATTCAGATTGCCTGCACCCTCCTGCAGAATGCGGTGCTGAGCCATTTAGCGGACAAGATGTACCCCTTCCTGCGGAAAAAGCAGAAATGTGCGCCGATGCACCGCAAACAGGAGCTGAACGACAACATCCGCTCCATGTTTCTCTACAAGCTGGCGACAATACTTATCAACAACACGGACAACATTCTGATTTCCGTCATGCTGGGCACGGTGTTCGTCGGCTACTACTCCAACTACGCATCGCTGACGACGTATGTGACAACGTTCGTTTCCATCGTGATTACCGGCATTTCCGCCAGCTTGGGAAATCTGAATGCCGAGAAGAATTCGGAAAAGTCGTACGCCATGTTCCGCAACCTGATTGTCCTCTTCGGGGCGATTACGGGCTTCTGCGTCGCCGCGTACGGCGCGATTGTGCAGGATTTCATCCCCATCTGGGTGGGCGAAGAATACCTGATGGACACAGGGACGGTAGCAGCGGTGCTGTTCACATTCTACCTGAGCACCATCGTCGCGCCTGTGTGGATGTACCGCGAAACGCTGGGGCTTTTTCGGCAAATGAAGTATGTTATGTTTATGACGGCGCTGGTCAACATCCTGCTGTCCATCCTGCTGGGGCACTTCTTCGGCGTGGCGGGCATCATCGGCGCAACAGGGCTGGCGCGGCTCTGCACCATCTTCTGGTATGAGCCGAAAGTGCTGTTCCATCGCACCTTCGGGCGCAGCGCTGCCGCGTATTTCAAGGCGCAGGGAGGCTTGCTGCTGCTCAACGGCGCGGTGATGGCGCTGTCGCTGCTGCTGTGCGCGCGGATGGGGCATACGCTGATGTGGATTATCATCAAGGGCATCACCTGCGCGGCGGTGACGGCGCTCCTGTACACGCTGGCGCTGGGGCGGACGGCAGAATACCGCTGGATCCTTGAAAAAGGGCGGAGTTTCTTGCGCAAATGGAGGAAGAAGGCATGATCGATCAGGAAATGCAGCACTGCCGCAAAATTGTGCGTTTTGACCCTACCATCTCAACAGCGAATCAGGGAGATTTCATCATCCGAAACGCCTGTGAGCATGTGCTGCACGACTGCTTTCCTGTGCAGCTGTCCGTCGCCGTGCCGGTTCGGGACAGGCTGTCGAAAGTGTCGATGAAGCACATCGGCAGTGCGGATTTCGCATTTGTCTGCGGGACAAACCTGCTTTCCTCAGACATGCGCCGCCAAAGGATGTGGAATATCCGCCTGCGGGACGCGGTGATGATGCGCTGCGGCGATTTGCACAAGCGGGAGCTGCTGAATTTCCGCCTGATTCGTGAGAAATTTCAGCGCACGCATATCATTTTGCTGGGTGCGGGGTGGTATCAATATCAGGACGAGCCGACAGGGTACACGAAGCGGATTCTAAAAACGCTGCTGGATGGGCAGTACCTGCACGCGGTGCGCGACGAATACACGCGCCAGCGCCTGCTGAAGCTGGGCATCACGAACGTGCTGAATACGGCGTGTCCGACAATGTGGGGGCTGACAGACGACAAATGCGCGCAGATTCCGACGCACAAGGCGGAGCGCGTCGTGACAACGCTAACGGACTACCGCAGCAGCCCGGAGCAGGATGCGCAGATGCTGACCATGCTGCAAAAGCACTATCGCGAGGTGTATGTGTGGCTGCAAGCAGTCGAGGACTACGCCTGCCTGCGCCAAATGGATGCGCGCGTGACGCAGAATTTGCACCTGATTCAGCCGAATCTGCGAGATTACACGGCGCTTTTGGCGTCAGGCGGGATTGACTACGTTGGCACGCGGCTGCACGGCGGCATCCACGCAATGAACATGGGCTGCCGAAGCCTGATTCTGGCGGTAGACAACCGCGCAAGTGAAATCGCGAAGGACACGAATCTGCCCGTCCTGCCCCGCGGCGGGAATTTGGATGTGCTGGAGGAGCGAATCTGCTCCGTATGGGAGACGCAAATTGATTTGCCGACCACGGCAATTCGGCAATGGAAAAATCAGTTCCGCGAGACAGATGCAGAGAAAATGCCTTGATTTTCGTATAAAATGCGGCTTTCTGCGCGGTAAGTATTGACAGCCGACTTGTAATTTGTTACAATATAGCTGGAATTGGGAAAGAGATTGCTATATCCACCAGGAGCACTGCAGCTCGCCGCGAAAAGAAAGATGGAAAAACAGCAATCGCTTGCCATTGGCACAACCATACGTCGTGCCGGAAGATTGCACAGAACAAGGAGTGAGGACGATGAAGGACAAAAAGTGGATGCGAAAGGCATTGTCTTTCCTGCTGGCTGTATTCATGGTGACGGGCAGTATGGGAACAGTGCTGACGGCGGCTGCAGAAGAGCCGGAAACTCCGCCGACGGAAACGGTTGAGGTCGTGCCGACGGAAGCACCGGAAGCAACGGATGTTCCTAAGGTAACGGAAATCCCCGAAGTGACGGATGTTCCCGAAGCAACGGAAGCGCCCGAAGCGACGGATGTTCCCAAAGCAACGGAAGCGCCCGAAGCGACGGATGTTCCTGAAGCGACGGATGTTCCCGAAGCAACGGAAATCCCCGAAGCGACGAATGTTCCCGAGGTAACGGAAGCGCCCGAAATCGTGGACGAAGCAGCCGTAGATTACAGCCGCTCCGTGCTGGATAACGAGTTCTTTAACTCCGGCTTTGCCGCGACGTTCAGCAGCGCACAGCTGTACCTGAATCCGACGGGCGATGAGCTGGTTGGTCAGGTAACTGGCGTAGTGTATGTGACGCATCGTCCGCAGAAGGGTCAGCTGAATGAACGGATCTCCGTCTGCGTGTATGACAAGACGGCTGGCGTTGCATATGGCTATCTGGCGGCGGATGCAGTGCATCCTGTGCCGGAAGAGGGCATTGAGAATCAACGTCACACCGGTGTTTTCGCGAGCGGTGTGGAAATGCCCAGTGCCCTGCTGGTGCTTGCGGCTGCGACGGAAGAACCCGTGCCGACCCCTGCGCCTACGCCCGTGCCGACCGAAGAACCCGTTGTCGTCCCGACTGAGGAGCCTGCTGTCGTCCCGACGGAAGAGCCTGTTGTCGTGCCGACCGAAGAACCTGTTGTCGTGCCGACCGAGGAACCCGCTGTTGAGCCGACCGAAGAGCCCGCTGTCGTGCCGACCGAAGAGCCCGCGTCGACCCCTGCGCCTACGGACGTGCCGGATGACCTCGAAAACATCGACCGCGCGGATGTGATTATTCCGGGCAAACCGACGTTCGAAATGGACAAGGCGACGGCGGAGCTGGGCGAGAATATCACCTTCACCATCCACACAAAGAACGCCACCAAAATTTTGATGTACATTGACGGCAGCGTCAACCGCTACATCTACGACGTACCCACTGACACGTCGACGCTTACCATGTCCTTCTCCTCGATGGGAAGCAAGGGGGGCAAGCGCACCATCGCGTTCCAAGCCTACAACGGCAATACGCCCGGCGAAAAGTCCGCTGGACAAACGATTACGCTGACGAAGCCGTCTGTCAAGCCGCAGGTGACGGTAAAGAATATCGACAAGGCGACCGTGGGTCTGGGCGAGAACATCACCTTCACCCTGAGCGTCAAGAACGCCACGAAGGTGCTGATGTACATCGACGGCAGCGTCAACCGCCGCTTCGAGGACATCACCCCCGACATGACGGAATACACCTTCACCATGTCGTTCTCGTCGCTGGGAAGCAATGGGGGCAAGCGCGCCATTGCGTTCCAAGCCTATAACGGCACGACGGCGGGTGAAAAGACCTCCGAACGTGTTGTGACTGTCGCAAACGAAAGCCCGAACAAGCCGACCGTGACCAGCTGGAGTTTGAACAAATCCACGGTTGATTTGAACGAAACCATCACCTTCACCATCAACACCAAGAACGCGACGAAGATGCGTGTCTACATTGATGGCAAGCTGAACCGCTACATCTACGACGTGAAGGACGGCGCGACGACGTTCCAGATGTCCTTCTCGACGCTCGGTTCAAACGGCGGCGTGCGCACGGTGGCATTCCAGCCCTACAATGGCAACACGCCCGGCGCTATGTCCGACACCAAGACGATTACCATCAGCGTGGCGAACAAGCCGCGGGTTGAGCTGCTGAAAATCAGCAATCCGAACGCGACGCTGGGCGAAAATATCACCTTCACCCTGCGCATCAAGAACGCCACGAAGGTGCTGATGTACATCGACGGCAGTGTCAATCGCCGCTTCGAGAACATCACCCCTGATATGACGGAATACACCTTCACCATGGCGTTCTCTTCGCTGGGGAACAACGGGGGCAAGCGTACCATTGCGTTCCAAGCCTACAACGGCACAGTCGGCGGCGACAAGACCTCCGCAACCACCATTTCCCTGACGAGCGGTTCGTCTGCTGCCCCCGTGATTGCGAATGTCAAGATTGACAAGACGACCGCGGTGCTGGGCGAGCAGATTAAATTCACTGTTTATCTGGACAACGCGACGAAGCTGCTGATGTATGTCGACGGGCAGGTGAACCGCCGCTTTGAGGACGTAACGACCAGCATGTCGAAGTACGAGTTCACGATGTCGTTCTCGTCGCTGGGGAATAATGGCGGCGTCCGTACGATTCAGTTCCAGCCTTACAACGGCACGACGGCGGGCGAAAAGTTTAAGGCGTACACGATTACACTGACGACGACCGTGGTCAACAAGCCGGAAGTCGTCAACTTCACCATGAATCCCAGCCGCGTGAAGCTGAATGTGCCGGTGACGTTCACGGTCAACACCAAGAACGCGACGAAGGTCGTCCTGTATGTGGACGGCAAGGCAAATACCAGCTACCCGACGACTGGCGATGTGACGGTTATCGAGCGCGCCTTCGCTTCGCTGGGCAGCGGCAACGGTGTCCGCACGATTCAGTTCAAGCCCTACTACGGAACGACCGCTGGCGAACTTTCCCCGGCGCAGTCCCTGACGCTGTATGTGACCGACGATCCGCTGACCGTGACCGTTCCTGCCGCGAAGCAGGGCGAAGACCTGACGGTGACGTGGACGGCTGCTGGCGGCGCAACGAAGTATCAGCTGCTGCTGACCACGCCGGATGGCACGGCTGCGCTGCTGGGCGAAACGGCGGCGCTGAACTACACGGTGCCGGGTCTGAAGCTGCTGCAGCCGGGCGACTACACCATCACGATTAAGGCGCTGTCCGGCAATACGGAGTTGGAATCTGTCAACAAGGCATTCACGGTGACAGGCGACTTCGTGTTCGCGGTTCGTGACGACTCGACGGGCATTGTGGTCGTCAAGTACAACGGCACGGCATCGACGCTGACCGTTCCGAGCACGGTGGCGGGTCTGCCGGTGGTGGAAATCGGCGCGCAGGCGTTCGAGGGCAACACGAAGCTCAAGAGCGTAACCCTGCCCGCGACGATTGAAATCATTGGCCGCCGCGCGTTCGCGGAATGCAAGAACCTGCTGGAAGTCAAGTAAGGGTTCATTGGGATTACGAAAGCCGGGGATTGCTGGAAAAGCAGTCCCCGGCTGTTTTGCTGCGAAAAAAACATACTTGCGATTGACGTTTCCCTGCCTATCTGCTATCATAAGATAAGCGCCCGCTATATGCCGCACACAAAAGGAGGTATGCCCTATGGAGCAGCTTGAAGTTCTGACCGAAGTGCAGGATTTGCGGAAGGTTTGGCCGCATGAAGCACTGGATTTTACGCCGTGGCTGGCGAAGGATGAGAACATCGCGATTCTGGGCAATGAAATCGGCATGGAAATTGCAGTCGACGGAACAGAATCTGCTGTGGGCGATTTCAGCGTGGATATTATCGCGACCGATATTGCAACAGGGCAGAAGGTTATCATCGAAAACCAGCTGGAAGATACCAACCACGACCATCTGGGCAAACTTATCACCTACGCTGCTGGGAAAGAAGCTCGGACGATTATCTGGGTGGTAAAGCACGCACGCGAGGAACACCGCGCGGCGATTGAGTGGCTGAATAACCACACGGATGACGACATTGGCTTTTTCCTGTGCGAAATCCACCTGTATAAAGTCGGCAGTTCAAATCCTGCGGTGAAGTTCAGCGTGATTGAGAAGCCGAATGACTGGATTAAGAGCGTCAAGAAAAATCAGCAGCAGACAGAAAGCCAGCAGTTCCGTTTGGACTACTGGACAGCCTTCAATGAATATGCGTATGCAAACGCGCAGTTCGCAAGGCAATTTGGCAAGCGAAAAGCATCAAACAAAATGTGGATGAACCTGAGCATTGGCTCATCTGTTTATGATATTTGCTTACGCGCGGTTAAAACAGAAAATCTGCTTGTTGTTGAACTGTATATTCGCGGCGACAAGGATCTTTATCATCAGTTATTTGAAAAACAGAATGCCATTGAGCAGGAATTGGGCGTTACGCTTGACTGGCGGGAACTTCCAGAAAAGAAAGCAAGCCGCATTATGCTGACACGGCAGGTCAATTTCGACGACCGCAGCGCGTGGAATGCACAGTTTGACTGGATGATGGAAATGGCGCTGAAATTCAAGAAGGTTTTCAAGAAATACCTATAACTTAACTACCCCCCACGAAAAAATCCCCCGGAAGCCCATACTTCCGGGGGACAAACTATCTTATTCTGCCTTTGCGCTCTCTCTTGTATAATTCAGCAGCCCGCCATAGAGGATGCAGCCCTGCTGGCGCGCGGTCAGCGGCATCAGGACAACATAGTCCTCATCCTTCGTGTCATTATGCAGCACGAACGTGTCGCTGCCGCTTTCCACCGTCTCGCGGACGTGCGGCAGGCTCAGCGTGTCGCCCTGCGCGATGCGGTCGTAATCCGCCTCATTCTGGAACGTCAGCGGAAGAATGCCGTTGTTGATAAGGTTCGCCTGATGGATGCGGGCGAACGACTTCGCGACGACGGCGCGGATGCCCAGATACAGCGGGACAAGCGCGGCGTGTTCGCGGCTCGACCCTTGCCCGTAGTTCATGCCCGCAACGAGGATGCCGCCGCCTTCCTTCTTCGCGCGCGCCGGGAACGTCGCGTCCACGGGGGTCAGGCAGGAGTCCGACAAGTACGGCACGTTCGAGCGGAATGGCAGGAGCTTCGCGTCCGATGGCGCAATGTGGTCGGTGGTGATGTTGTCCTCCATCTTCAGCAGCACCTTGCCGGAAATGGCATCCGCCAGCGGCTTGCCCAGCGGGAAGGGCTGAATGTTCGGGCCGCGGACGACCTCCACCGTGTCCTCTTCGCCCGGCGCGACCGGGGGAATGACCAGATTGTCGTTGACGGTGTACGTCTCCGGCATCGGGATGTCGAGGTCAATGTCAAGGCAGCGCGGATCCGTCAGCACGCCAGTCAGCGCCGTGACAGCCGCCGTCTCGCAGGAGACCAGGTAAATACCGGCGGACTTTGTGCCGCTGCGGCCGTAGAAATTGCGGTTGTTCGTGCGAACGGAGACGGCGTTCGTGCGCGGCGACTGCCCCATGCCGATGCACGGCCCGCAAGCGGATTCCAGAATGCGCGCGCCCGCCGCAATCATGTCTGCCAAAGCGCCGTTGCGCGCCAGCATCGTCAGCACCTGCTTCGATCCGGGGCCGATGACAAGGCTCACGTCCGGGTGCACAGTCTTGCCCTTCAAAATCCGGGCGACGCGCATCATGTCAGTATAGGAAGAGTTCGTGCAGGAACCGATAAACACCTGATCGACCTTAATCGGGCCGCACTGCTTGACGGTTTCCACGATGTCAGGCATATGTGGCTTCGCGACGAGCGGCTCAAGCGCGGTCAAATCAATGTCAAGGATTTCGTCATACGCCGCATCCGGGTCTGCGGACAGCGGCACGAAGTCCTGCTCACGCTGCTGCGCTTTGAGGAACGCATGGGTCACTTCATCCGACGGGAAGATGGAGGTCGTCGCGCCGAGTTCCGCGCCCATGTTCGTAATCGTCGCACGCTCCGGGACACTCAACGTTTTCACGCCGTCGCCGATGTACTCCATTACCTTGCCGACGCCGCCCTTGACGGTCAGCCGACGCAGGACTTCCAGAATAATGTCCTTCGCCGCAACGCCGTAGGACAGCTTGCCATGCAGGCGCACGCCGACGACACGCGGGCACGCCAGATAATACGCGCCGCCGCCCATCGCGACCGCAACGTCCAGTCCGCCCGCGCCGATGGCAAGCATCCCGATGCCGCCGCCCGTGGGCGTATGGCTGTCTGAGCCGAGCAGCGTGTAGCCCGGCACGCCGAAGCGCTCCAGCTGTACCTGATGGCAGATACCGTTGCCGGGCTTAGAGCAGTAAATGCCATGCTTTTTCGTCACCGTTTGGATGTAATAGTGGTCATCCGCGTTTTCAAAGCCAGTTTGCAGCGTGTTATGGTCAATGTACGCCACGGACTTCTTTGTCTTGACGCGCTTAACGCCCATCGCCTCGAACTGCAGGTACGCCATCGTACCGGTGGAATCCTGCGTCAGCGTCTGGTCAATGCGGATGGAGATTTCCGAGCCGGGAATCAGTTCACCGCTGAGCAGGTGCGCGGACAGGATTTTCTGGGTCAGATTCATCGCCATGAGGAAAGGACTCCTTTCATAATATGCACAATGCCCAAACGGGCAGAAACAGCCGAATGAACAGCTTCATGATACAGGATTCGGCGCGGTGCGTCAATGCTTTCGGGCGGAAAGAACACAAAAAGCGCAGGCTATGAAAAACTCGCCGGATGTTTTAGACATACAGCCTCTTGACAGCAAAGCTCCTATATGGTATTATTTGAAGTAAACTACTATATAGGAGCATTTGCATGAAAATGAACGGCGGATTTCTTGTTACCAAAATAAAACAGCTTGGAGACCGAATCTTTGAGAAGATTCTCAGCGAAAAGAATATTGATGCGTTCAATGGAGCCCAGGGGCGCATTCTTTATGTGCTGTGGCAGGAGGATGGTATCTCAATCAGGTCACTCTCGACTAAATGCGGATTAGCGATAACATCTCTTACTACGA
>OMEQ01000936.1_pt1 | contig 15664 bp, 14 predicted proteins | sample 1645451 | NCBI WGS metagenome assembly OMEQ01 (sample SAMEA103958142, study PRJEB25191) | human gut metagenome | biome: human-associated habitat [ENVO:00009003]; feature: intestine environment [ENVO:2100002]; material: feces | place: Germany | collected 2013/2015
GACAAGGGGGCTTTGCGGTCGCCCCCTTGACCCCTTCGCAGCGCACCACCATGTTTCTTGGTTTGTATCGTTGCAATTTTTCGCGCCTGCGGGCGCTGGAATCAGCAGTCATCATCAATAGAAAGGAAGTCATTTTATGCAGCGTTATTCTTCCCAGCAGTTCATCCTTCTGAAAACCCCGCGTCCGGCGGAGCGCGAAGTCCGCTTCCGCCCTGCGCCGGACAAGAGTGTCCATCGTCCGTATAAGGAGGACGAAAGCCATGTTTGAGAAGGACAAGCAGCCCTCCCCTGCCCGCCAGCGGCAGCTTGACCGCTACGCTCGGCTGGTGGACAGCCTGTCGCCCAAATCGAAAATGGGGCAGGGGCTGATTCGCGCGTTCTGGGTCGGCGGGGTTATCTGCGTCATCGGGCAATGCTGCATCGAGGCGGGGCTGGCGTGGCTGGACATGACCCCTTCCACCGCATCGACGTTCGCCAGCATGGTGCTCGTGTTTCTGACGGCGCTGCTGACCGGGCTGGGTGTGTTCGACAAAATCGGACAGTACGCGGGCGCGGGCGCGTTCGTGCCCATCAGCGGCTTTGCGAACGCCATGGTGTCCCCTGCCATGGAGTTCCGGCGTGAAGGCATGGTGCTGGGGCTGGGCGCGAAGCTGTTCACCATTGCCGGACCGGTGCTGGTGTGGGGCACAAGCGCGTCGGTGCTGGTCGGCATCGTGTACGCATTATTCCCGTGGTAAAGGAGGATTCACATGGCTGAACGCCTGAAACGCATCGGCACGGGAACGATTCTGCTCCCGAACCGCCCCGGCATTGCCCAAACCGCCGCCATCGTTGGCAAAAAGGAGGGGGAAGGCCCGCTGCACAGCGAATTTGACGCGGTAATTGAGGATGATCTGTTCGGCGAAGAGACGTGGGAAAAAGCCGAAAGCCGCTTCCACTACACGGCGGCGGACACCTGCCTGAAGAAAGCGGGCGCAACGCCGGAAAGTGTGGACGTGACGCTCGGCGGCGACCTGCTCAACCAGATTATGGCCGCCTCCACCGCCGCGCAGAAGCTGCAAACGCCGTTTCTGGGCATCTACGGCGCGTGTTCAACGATGGCGGAAACGCTGTGCATCGGCGCAATGCTCTGCGACGGCGGGTATGCGCGGCGCGCGCTGTGCTGTGCCAGCAGCCACTTCTGTTCGGCGGAACGGCAGTACCGTTTCCCGCTGGAATACGGCAATCAGCGGCCGCCCACGTCGCAGTGGACGGTCACGGGCGCGGGCGCTGCGCTGCTGGACACATCGGCGCGCCGCCCGATTTGCCGCGCGACACACGTCACCCTGGGGCGCATCGTCGATTTGGCGATTAAGGACATGAACAACATGGGCGCGGCGATGGCGCCCGCCGCGGCAGACACGCTCCGGCGGCACCTCATGGACACCGGGCGAACGGCGGCGGACTACGACCTCATCATCTCCGGCGACTTAGGAAAAATCGGGCATGACCTGCTGCTGACGCTGATGATGGACGCGGGCGTTCCCCTGGACGCGGCGCGCTATGTGGACTGCGGAATGCTGATTTTCTCGCCTGAGCAGGATGTCCACGCAGGCGGTTCGGGCTGTGGATGTTCCGCGAGCGTGCTGTGCGGGTACATCATGCGCCTCTTCCGTGAGAAGGCGATTCACCGCGTGGCGTTCATGGCGACCGGGGCGCTGCTCTCCCCGACATTCAGCCAGCAGGGCGGTGCGATTCCGGGCATTGCCCACTTGATTGTACTGGAGGCGGACGAAGCATGACGATTGTGTGGAATCTCATCAAGGCGTTTCTGGTGGGCGGCGCGCTGTGCATGATTGGCGAAATTCTGCTGCTGAAAACGAAGCTGACCCCGGCGCGGATTCTGGTGGGCTACATTGTCGCGGGGGTATTTTTGAGCGCCATCGGGGTATACGCGCCCCTTGCGCAGTTCGCCGGGGCGGGCGCGAGCGTTCCCCTGACTGGCTTCGGTCACGCGCTGGTGACAGGGGTGAAGCGCGCCGTGCAGGAAATCGGCATCTTAGGGGCATTCACAGGCGGTCTGACGAACACGGCTGCGGGCATCAGCGCCGCGGTGTTCTTCGGGGTGCTGATGGCGCTGATTTTCCAGCCAAGGGCGAAAGAATGACCCAAGGTGCTTTGCCCCTTGACCCCACCAGAGGCTCTGCCTCTGGACTCCGCAAGGGAGTTTCTCCCTTGACCCTTCCGTGCGATTGAATTGAGCGCATTTTCATGCTATGCCCGCGTGCTGATGCAGGAGATTTCGTCTCTGCGCTTTGCAAGTGAAAAAGTCTTTTTCTCCACCTTGACAAAGACAATAAATTGGGCTATACTGAACTCGTCCGAGATGACGGAGAAGAGTATCCTGCCGAAGGATGTCCAGAGAGGCGCGGTTTGGTGAAAAGCGCTGATTCGGCGGCAGGGGAAGACCACCTCCCGATCGTACCGTGTGCCGCACGATAGCGCGGCAAAGAGAACCAATCAGGGTGGAACCACGGGCAGATTTTTCCGCTCGTCCCTCGAAACAACGCGAGGGACGAGCGTTTTTTCGTCCCAATCAATCAATCAATCTGGAGGGAAAAAGCATGAAAATCATCTACAATGACGGTCATGTGGACGAATGCCCCGCTGACGACGAGCTGCATGTCATCCGCCACACGGCGGCACACATCCTCGCGCAGGCAGTCAAGCACCTGTATCCGCAGGCGCATTTCGCCTATGGCCCGGCAACTGAAAAGGGCTTCCACTACGACGTCGATCTGGGCGACGTGAAGCTCTCCGACGAGGACCTCAAGACCATCGAGAAGGAAATGCAGGCCATCGTCAAGCAGAACCTGCCGATTAAGCCCTTCGCGCTTGGCCGTGAGGAAGCCATCAAGCTCATGCAGGAGCGCGGCGAAATCTACAAGGTCGAACACATCGGCGACCTGCCCGAAGACGCGACGCTGACCTTCTACCAGCAGGGCGACTACATCGACATGTGCGTCGGCCCGCACCTGTGCTACACCAAGGCGCTCAAGGCATTCAAGCTGACCGCCCTGTCCGGCGCGTACTGGAAGAACGACAAAAACAACAAGATGCTCACCCGCATCAGCGGCATCGCCTTCCGCAATCAGGAGGAACTCAATGAGTACCTGAAGATGATGGAAGAAGCCGAAAAGCGCGACCACCGCAAAATCGGCAAGGAAATGGGTCTGTTCATGCTCTGCGATGAAGGCCCCGGTTTCCCGTTCTTCCTGCCCAAGGGACTGCAGCTGAAGAACGCGCTGATTGACTACTGGCGCGATATTCACTACGCGGCGGATTATGTGGAAGTGTCCACGCCCATGATTATGAGCCGTCACCTGTGGGAGACGTCCGGTCACTGGGATCACTACAAGGACAACATGTACTCCACCAAGATTGACGACGAGGACTACTGCATCAAGCCCATGAACTGCCCCGGCGGCGTGATGGTCTACCGCAGCCAGCCCCATTCCTACCGCGACCTGCCCCTGCGTGTGGGTGAACTCGGTCTGGTGCACCGCCACGAGCTGAAGGGTGCGCTGCACGGCCTGTTCCGCGTCCGCTGCTTCACGCAGGACGATGCCCATATCTTCATGACCCGCGAACAGATTCCGGATGAAATCGCTGGCGTCGTGCACCTCATCAATCAGGTGTACTCCAAGTTCGGCTTCGATTATTTCGTCGAACTGTCCACCCGTCCGGCGGATTCGATGGGTTCGGACGAGGATTGGGAGGATGCGACCAACGGCCTCAAAACAGCGCTGGAAAAGCTCGGTATGCCCTACATCGTCAACGAGGGCGACGGCGCGTTCTACGGCCCGAAGATTGACTTCCACCTGCGCGACTGCCTCGGCCGTACCTGGCAGTGCGGCACGATTCAGCTGGACTTCCAGATGCCGCTGAACTTCAACCTGGAGTATGTGGATGTGGACGGCAGCCGCAAGCGCCCGATCATGATTCACCGCGTCTGCTATGGCTCCATCGAGCGCTTCATCGGCATCCTGACCGAGCATTTCGCGGGCAAGTTCCCGACGTGGATGGCGCCGGTTCAGGTGAAGGTGCTGCCTGTGTCCGACAAGTCGATGGACTACGCCAAGACGGTGTACGCCGCCCTGCGCGCGAAGAAGATTCGCTGCGAGCTGGACGACCGCAACGAGAAGATTGGCTACAAGATTCGCGAAGCACAGCTCGAAAAGGTGCCGTACATGGTCGTTGTCGGCGATAAGGACATCGAAAACAACACCATCTCTATCCGTAAGCGCAAAGAGGGCGACCTCGGCGCCATGACCGTAGAGCAGTTTCTTGAAAAAATTGTTCCGGATCGCGACAACAAGGTCATTGACTGATCGAATACAATATAATATAAGATAAAGAACACCGTCCGCTCGGAGCTTTTCCGAACGAACGGTGTTTTGTTATCTATGGATCGCGTGAAAGATATACGGTTAATCCTTCAGCTTGTCCCGCGAGACGATTTTCAGCTGCGATTTCTCTGCCAGCTGCCGGTATTCCGTCGGCGTGATGCCGAAGTACTTCTTAAATAACCGGCAGAACGCAGAAGATTCCGAAAAGTGGTACATTTCGGTCACTTCTTTCACGGATAACCCGCGGTGGATGTGCTCTGCGGCGGCGTTCATGCGTATACGGTTAATGTAATTGCTCGGGGTGGAACCGAAGTTATCTTGAAAATAATAGAACAGTGCGCGTTCGGAAATCGAAAGCTTTTTCGCAAGTTCCGGCACGCTGATCTTCTCTGTTGCGTGGTCGAGCAGGTATTGGGTGATTTTGTCCTTGTTGGAGAGGCCGTCGTAATTTTGCTTAAGGGTAAAAATGCAGTCCAGTATAAATCCGGAAAGAACTTGGTTCAGGCAGCACTTGGTATAGCTGCAAACGCGCTTTCTGAGGAAGTCGCTGTAATCAATCAGCTGTGTATTATAACCGACAGAGCTCAGCTTTCCGCACAAAAAGTCATTTAAAACATCGGCGTCTTCGCAGGAACAGTCGGAAACGCATTTCATTGTAAAGGGAAGCCAGAGAATCTGCATGTTGTCGCAGCAGCAGTGATTCCAAAGGATTTTATCGCTGCGGCGCACACAAACCACCCCTCCTGTGATTATATTAAAAATGTCGTTATTCAAATATAAATCGCTTTTTTCAGACGAAGCTTTGACGCAGAGCATCAAAACAAACTGCTGATTTTCGAACAATTCATCCAAGTTTTCGAAATCCGGGAAGCCCCAATGCACCTTTCCGAAGGCAATAGTAAAATTGTTCAAAATGGATGCGGTTTCATGCTCGCATTTTTGTGTGTCTAAGATAGTACTTTGTAACATATGCCCACCAACTTCACCGCAAAATTTACTTTTTGTACCTATATTGTACACGGTTTGCACAATTTGTCAATATGCTTTGCGCAATTTGTCCTTGAATTGTTACGAATGCGCGTGTATAATATGAACAATTCCTGAAGAAGTTGTTGCGGAGATTTAGACAAATTTGGAAACCATCCGAACATCGTTCAGGGCTTTCAACGAGAAAACCGTAAAACTGCAAAAGGCAGTCGGTTTCAAAAAAATTTTGGCTTTAAGCAGGCTTTGAGTTCTGCTTTTTGTAAAAAATTTTCCATCTTTTGTGGAAATGGAGCGTGATGAGATTGAAACAAGCACAAGCGAGTGGAAAGGCGGTCTCACGCAAAAAGAACGTCTTTTCCAGAATGCTTGCCCAGTGGGATCTGCAAATTTTGCTCGTTCCCGGTATCCTCTTAGTCCTCCTGTTCAGCTACGTACCGATGTACGGCGTGGTCATGGGCTTCCAGGATTTCCAGCTCGGTGATTTCCCGGGCTTCAGCCAGTGGGTAGGCTTCAAACACTTCCAGACCATGTTCGCCGATAAGTACTTCGGACTGGCCATGCGCAACACGCTGGTCATCAGCGCCCTTAAGATGTTCATTGGTTTCCCGCTGCCGATTCTCTTCGCAGTGTTGCTGAACGAAATGAACTTCCAGCCGCTGAAAAAAACGGTTCAGACTGTCAGCTACCTGCCGCACTTCATCTCTTGGGTTGTATGTGCAACGTTGATGTTTGACCTCATGTCCACTGACGGCGGCGCCATCAATGAGTTCCTCATGTGGATCGGCGTCATTAAAGAACCAATCGGCTTCTTCACCGAAGGCAAGTACTTCTGGGGCATTACATTGTGCACGGATATCTGGAAGGAGCTTGGCTGGAACGCGATTATCTTCATCTCCGCTATCACGAGCATCAGCCAGGATATGTATGAAGCGGCTGATATCGACGGTGCAACGCGCGCACAGAAGATGTGGCATATCACAATTAAGTCCATCAAACCGACCATCATCCTGATGTTTATCTTCCAGGTCGGCGGCATCCTGAATGCAAACTTCGACCAGATCATGATGCTCACCAAGCAGATGGGCAACTCCATGTTGAAAGAATACGCAGACGTGCTCGATACCTTCATTTATCGTTTGGGTGTCAGCCAGGGTCGTTTCTCCTTCGCAGCAGCGGCCGGTCTCTTTAAGTCTATCGTCAACTTCGCACTGCTCCTTGGTTCCAACTACGTAGCAGGTAAATTCGGCGAAGCACAGCTTTTCTAAGGGGGGAACAGAGAGATGGCAAAAAATCCAAACAAAATCCGCGCCAAGCGCGTGGCCAGCGACTACGTGATCGATATCATCATGATCGTCACCATCGTTCTGGTTCTTGTCCTTACGCTGTACCCGTTCCTGAATGCCCTTGCGATTTCCTTGAACGACTCCAACGATACCACCCTTGGTGGTTTGACCATCTATCCGCGTAAGTTTACGTGGAGAAACTACGAGCTGGTTTTCACAAACCAGAAGATCTGGATGGCGTACTTCATCACCATCGCACGTACCGTCATCGGTACGGTCGGCGGCGTGCTCATTACCGGTATGCTGGCATTCGCAATTTCCAGAACGAATCTCGTAGGCAAAAAAGTTTACGCAATGCTGTGTCTTATCCCGATGTACTTCGGCGGCGGCCTCATGCCGACCTACTTCTTGATCCTCAATCTCGGTCTCAAGAACAACTTCCTCGTGTACATCATCCCGGCACTCGTCAACCTGTGGAACATGATCCTCATGCGCAGCTACTTCCAGTCTCTGCCGGAAGCGCTTGAAGAATCCGCTCTCATCGACGGCGCAAACTACATAACCATCTTCTTTAAAATTTACTTCCCGCTCTCCACACCGATCATCGCGACGATCGCCCTGTACTTCGGTGTGCAGCACTGGAACGACTGGTTCCAGGCAAACCTGTACATTACACAGGATTACCTGAAGCCGATGCAGAACGTCCTTCTCGGAATCGTCAACGAAGCAAAGTTCGCAGAACAGATGGCCTCTGCGGGCATGGGCGTCACCATCGACGCCAACATGTTGAAGGGCAAGGAGACCAACGTGCGCTCCATCACAATGGCTACGATGTTTGTTACGATCATTCCGATCATCATCGTTTACCCGTTCCTGCAGCGCTACTTCGTAAAAGGCATTATGATCGGCTCCGTTAAGGGCTAATCATAAAATAAATTGTCAATGCAAGGTGTATTGACGAAGCATTCTTTAAGGAGGCAAAGTATGAAGTCCAGAAACTCTCTCTTGAAGGCTCTGGCAGCAGTCATGGCAGCATCCATGATTCTGACAGTAGCCGGCTGCGGCGGCGGCGGAAACTCTTCCACGGCTGAAAGCAGCACATCTTCCAAAACGGAATCTTCCGCAGCGGAATCCACAGACGGCGGTGACGCAAGCTCCGAGGTAACCGGTTCCTCCGGCCCGGACGACACCACCGAGCACTACGAATTTGATGCATATTACAGCTATCAGGGTTCCGTTAAGCCCTGGGGCGAAGACGCTGCATCGAAGTACATGAACGAAAAGTTCAACATCACGGTCAACTATTCCTGCCCGGAAGCCGATGCGGATTCCAGACTGAACCTGATGATCTCCTCCGACGACCTGCCGGATGTTATCATCATGGACCGTAACGCGAACTGGCAGAAGCTCATCAGCCTCGGCAAGCTCGTCGATATCAACACCTTGAGGTATGAAGGCTGCTCCTTTGATGAGGACATCCTCGAATCCTCCCAGAAGCTGCTGTCCGTTAACGGCGGTCTCTATGGTATCCCGAACTGGGCTCGTAAGGGCGCTACCGGCGGTAACGCGAGCTGGATGGTCAACCACGACGTTTATGAGCAGCTCGGTTCTCCGGAGCTCAAGACGCTCGAAGACCTGCACCAGTTCATGCTGGATGCTAAGGACAAGGGCGTTAAGACCTCCGACGGCCAGAGCATCTTCCCGTGGCTCCCGAGACAGGACGATAACGGCTTCAACACCGTTTCCGCTATCTATCGTTCCTACGGCAACCCGAACCTTGTTGATACATACTGGTCTCAGGCGGATAACGACATTAAGCTTGCTGTCTTTGACGACAACTACGTCTCCGCTCTGAAGATTGCTAACCAGTGGTTTAGAGAAGGCCTCTTCCCGGAAACCATTTATACCGACAGCAACGATCAGTACGTAGAGAAGCTCTCCAACGGCCGTGGAGCGGTTCTGTACTATGACTTCTCTCAGGACGATACCAACCACTTCCGTACCCTCCTTCAGGAGAAAGACGGCAACACCTACGATCTCCTCGGTTGGGAGCTTAAGGATTCTCCGATCTTCCCGCCGGCTGAAGGCGTAGATTGGGTATATGGCGAAGAAAACGGCACGCCTGGTAGCAACGTCAACTGCATCACCACAAAGGCTGAAAACCCGCAGCGTATCTTCGACCTCTATTCTTGGATGCTCACGAAGGACGGCTCCATCAACATGATGTACGGTCCTGAGGGCGGCCTCTGGGAAGGCAAGGACGAAAACGGCAACCCGATCCTCAAGAAGCCGGAAGAAGAGCTTAGCTCTGACGAAAAGAACGCAGCAGGTTGCTGGTTCTGGGCTCAGCCGGCTCACGCCGATAACGTTGACTTGACGAAGTATGCAGTTAACGATGCACAGCCGGAAGCATCCAGAAGCTGGGTTATCTCCATTCAGGCTCACGTCTTCACTCCGGAAGATTCCATCCATCCGGCAGTCCCCGGCCAGAAGTTCCTGACCGACGAAAACGCCAACCTCTCTCTTGAGATCGATCCGACCGAGGACCTCGGTATGGCAAGACAGGCTATCGCCGATGAGTGCAAGATGCGTATCCCGCAGATCATCATGGCTTCCGACGACGCAACGTTCGATAAGCTCGTTCAGGATCTGAAAGACTTTGCTGAGTCCAATCAGGTTCATGACATTGAGAAGATCTACACCGATAAGCGTGCATCGAACATCGAGCTCCAGGGCTACACCGCATATCAGGATTACTACGACGCACAGAAGTAATTTAACGGGTTACTTTAGTTCGTAAATTAAAACAAAACAGCGCCCCGCTTTCAATAAAAGGAAGCGGGGCGCTTTCTTGTTTCCGGTTCTTAACCGAAAATCATATCCAGTACGCCGAGGTGCTCTAACAAAATTTTCACACCCATCAAAATCAGCACGATGCCGCCGACAAGCTCTGCTTTCGATTTATACTTCGCGCCGAAAATGTTGCCGATGCGAATACCGATCGCCGAAAGAATGAACGTCGTTGCGCCGATAAAGCTGATGGCCGGTACGATTTTAACCTGCAAAAACGCGAACGTTACGCCCACCGCCAGCGCGTCGATGCTCGTCGCCACCGCGAGCGGCAGCATCGTCTTAAAGCTGAACGAATCGTTGAGGTTCTCCGCTTCCTCGCGCGATTCCTTTATCATGCTCAGGCCGATCAGCACCAGCAGCACAAACGCGATCCAGTGGTCGAACTGCTGAATCATTGACTGGAACTGTATACCCAAAATGTACCCCAAAAGAGGCATCAGTGCCTGAAATCCGCCAAAATAGGCACCCACAATCAGCATGTGTTTTGCTTTCAGCTTTTTCACCGAAAGCCCCTTACATACCGAAACCGCAAATGCGTCCATTGAAAGGCCAACTGCCAGAATTAAGAGTTCCCATAAGCTCATTTTGATCACCGTTTTCCGTTGTTTTGTCATAAAAATATACGTGCGCGGGCAGTAAAAAAGACTCACCCGAAAAGCCGGAGATGCCTTTCGGATAAGTCTCGTCATTTCATGCATAGCCGTGAGTTTCCTCAAGTGTGTCGACCATACAGCGCTTTGCGCCGACTACTCCCTTATCGCAGTGCCGCTTTGCGGCATCGATACTCATGTTTGCTTATTAAACCACAAATATGGACTTGTGTCAAGCTAAAGTCGCGGCTAACCTATAAGAACTTTTGAAAACGGCTTAGTTCAACATCTTTGTATGCAATTACTGAAAATAAGGATGTATTTTTGCGGAAATTGAGTCCTTGTTTTTCATCTTCATATCTGATATTCTGTGAAATAGAACAAAATGCCGCAGCTTTACGCGGCCGGAATACGAAGCGGCAAAGGAAAAAGCCGCACGTGCAAACGCACAGAAAGGAACGGAACATGAAAATTCAGAGAATGAAAACAAACCGTATCGTCAACCCGCTCGGTTTTGATCTGAAAACGCCGCACGTCTCGTGGACAGTCACGGATACCGAAGCGAAAAAGCAGCTTTGGGCGCGTGGAGGTTTCCAAAACGGAGAATTTTGCCGACGTTATCTTTGATACCGGCGCGTGCAAAACCGCGTCGTCCCTCGGTGTACCGGTGGAAATCGCCCTCGAGCCCCGCACGCGCTATTTCTGGCGCGTTACCGTTATGGGCGATAACGGTGAATTGGTCACAAGCGACACTGCGTGGTTCGAGACCGCAAAGCTCGACGAGCCGTTCACGGCACAGCGTATTTCTCCGTGCCTTGCGCCGGACACCGCCCCGTACATGCGCCGTGCTTTTGAGATCACCGGCGAAGTTCTCTCTGCCCGCGCGTACTTCACGGGCCTCGGCATCTACGAGCTCTATTTGAACGGCGAAAAGGCGAACGATGAGTACCTTGCCCCCGGTTGCACCGCCTACGACAGCTGGATTCAGTACCAGACCTACGACGTGACCGACCTCATTCACACCGGCGAAAACGTCATCGGCGCCATTTTGGGCAACGGCTGGGCGAAAGGCCGCTTTGGTTTTGACGGCGTCGTTGGTGATTACGAAACGAATTTCCCGGGAAAACCTTGCAACATGTACACAGAGGAATACCTGCTCTTCGGTGAACTGCACGTCACCACCACGCAGGGCGAGACCGTCATCGTCACGGACGAAAGCTGGCAGTGCGCGCCGAACCCGCTGACGTTCGGCAACATCTACGACGGCGAGCGCTACGATGCGAACCTTGAAATCGAAAACTGGTGCGCGCCGTCCTGCACCTATGCAAATTGGCAGCCGGTGAAGCGCAACACCACGACGAACCTCGGCGCAATTTCCGCGCGCCTCTCGCTGCCCGTAAAAGCAAAGCATATCATCACCCCGAAGCAGATCACCACGCCGAAAAACGAGCTTGTGTTCGACCTCGGCCAGAACATTACGGGTTGGTTCACGTTCATGGCCGACCTGCCCGCAGGTGTTGAGCTGCGCGTGCAGACCGGCGAGTTGTTGCAGGATGACTGCTTCTATCGCGATAACCTGCGCACTGCGCTTTCCGAATACCGCTATATTTCGACAGGCAAAAAAGCCTTTATTCGACCGATCGCGACCTTCTACGGCTTCCGCTACATCAAATTCTCCGGCGTGGCAGACCTCACCGGCATCACGGATATTCAGGCGTGGGCGCTTTATTCCGACCTCGAGCAGACCGGCGAGATCACGACCGCAAACGAGAAGGTCAACCGCCTGTACCTGAACTCCGTCTGGAGCCAGCGCGATAACTTCCTCGACGTGCCGACCGACTGCCCGCAGCGCGACGAGCGCATGGGCTGGACGGGCGACGCGCAGGCGTTCTGCCCCACGGCGAACTACAACATGGATTGCGGCGCGTTCTATACGAAGTATATCCGAGACCTTTTGGAGGAACAGAAGCGCCTCGACGGCAAGGTGCCGGATGTCGCCCCGCTGCTCATCAGCCGCAAGCCGGGCGAAGCAAACCCAATGCTCGCAAACGGCGGCGGTCACTGCGGCTGGGCAGACGCCGCAGCCATCGTCCCTTGGGAAACCTACATTGCAACGGGCGACATCAGCGTGCTCAAAAACGGCTTCGAGAGCATGAAGCTGTGGGCAGATTGGATCTACCGCTACGACGAAGCGCACGGCGCAACGCGTCTGTGGCCGGGCATTGAGTTCCACTTTGCCGATTGGCTCGCACTGGACGGCCCGGAATCCGGCTTCAATCCCGAGTCTGTTCTCGGCGGCACGGACATCACGTTCCTGTGCTCCGCCTACTACTATAAGAGCACCATGTGCGTTGCAAATGCCGCACGCGCGCTCGGCAAAACGACCGAGTACGACGTCTACAAAAAGCGTGCAGACGAAATTCTCGACGCCATCCGCCGCGAGTTCTACACGGCGGGCGGCAGATGCGCGGCCGCAACGCAGACCGGCAACGCCATTTCGCTTTCGTTTGGGCTTGCGCCGGAGTTCGCGCGCGAGAAGATCACCGAAACCCTGCGCGGCTTGCTCGCAATGAATAAAGGCAAGCTGAAGACCGGCTTCCTCGGCACGCCTGTGCTGTGCCGCGCGCTCTCCGATAACGGCGCGAATGAAGAAGCCTACACGCTGCTTTTGAACGAGGAAAATCCCGGCTGGCTGTATGAGGTCAACATGGGTGCCACAACGATCTGGGAGCGCTGGAACTCCGTCAATCCGGACGGCAAGATCAGCGGCATCGGCATGAACTCCATGAACCACTACGCTTACGGCGCGGTGTTCGAGTGGGTGTATAAGAACGTCTGCGGCCTGAACCCCGTGCCGGACGTGCCCGGTTATAAAAAGGCCGTCATCCGCCCGCAGCCCGATGTAAGACTCGGCGCGGCAAAAGCCAAGGTCAATACCGCCGCAGGCTACTATGAAACCGGCTGGCAGTACGAGGATAACGGCGAAGTGACGTACACCGTTGTCATCCCGTTTGACGCCGAAGCGGAAGTCTATCTGCCGAAAAAAGACAGTACCACGGAAGAAATGACGCTCACCGCGGGCACGTATACGTTTACACTGTAAGTGAACGATAGCCGAGCAAACGGCAATCATAGCGTAGCGACGTAAAAGTTTTTGATCGACCTTTTTTCAAAAAGGTCGTGAGGTCTCGGGGCAAAGCCCTGAGCCGCCATTCGCAAATGGCGGAACCTTTTTGCCTAACGAAAAATCAGGACGGGAGGACGGAACTTCCAGTGGACGTTCCGTCCGTGGGAGACCCTATTAAGGGGTCTCCCGAAGGGCGGCTAAATGCCGCCCTTTTTATATACAAAGATTTTGGTGGAAAGAGAAATACTGTGGGGTTGGTAGATCGCTGTCTCTCTCCCTTTCCCTTAGTCAGAGGGAGCCTGCGTTTACGGCAAAGCTTGCGGAAACGAAAAAATCACCGAGGAAAAACTCGGTGATTTTTTCGTTTAAGGTGTGGATTTATGAAAAGGGGCTTGTACGCAAATTATGGGGAATTTTGCTTCTACCATTATCATACTACCGGTAAAACGCAGAGTCAATAAACCGCGCGTAAAAACCGTATGTCATTTCGGAAAAGATTTCACCGCCAAATGTCGTTTCAGTTTGTGAAATCAGCACAAAGTGTAGCATTCTATGACTTTCAGCGGTTATTCTCTTTAATCACCCGCACGCGCGCGAAAAGCTCCCGCGCGGCAGCTTCGGGATCTGCACTCTTCATGATGGCCGAAACGACCGCTATGCCGTCAATGGGACTGCCATTCAAAACATCCATGTTCCCGGCATTTAAACCGCCTATGGCCACGACCGGGATCGGCACGCTGCGGCAGACATCGTTCAAACGCGAAACCGGCGTCAGCACGGTTTTCACCTTCGTGGTCGTCGGGAAGATCGCGCCCGTGCCGAGGTAGTCCGCGCCTTCGCGGTACGCTTTCTGCGCCTGCTCCACGGTTTTTGCCGTTGCGCCGACGATTTTATCTTCACCTAAAAGCTTTCTCGCTTCACAGACGGGCAGATCACTTTGACCTACGTGTACGCCCGCCGCATCTGCCGCCATGGCGATGTCCGCGCGGTCGTCGATGATAAGCGGCACACGGTAGCGGCCGCAAACAGCTTTTGTGAGGCGCGCAAGGCGCAGGTATTCACCGCCGCCGCGCTCTTTTTCGCGCAGCTGCACCAGCGTCACACCGCCCGTGAGTGCCCTTTCGAGGATGGAAAGAAAGTCATCGTCCGTGCGGCCGGTGCTGTCGGTCACAAGGTATAAGGTAGGATCGAATTTCATAGAAAAACTCCTTCTTTTAAACTTCGCACAGCTGTAATAAACGCGTGTAATCATCGTCCGAAAGCAGCGAAAGCGCGTCCAAAAGCGCGATGCGGAACGACCCGAGCCCCTCGGATTTCCGTTCGGCCAGCTCACCGCAAATGCCCATGGTGGAAACAGCTAAAACCGCAGCCGTAAACGGATCCGTCACGGCGCTGTATGACGCGCACAACGCGTGTACCATGCAGCCCGTACCGGTGACGAGCGACAGGCGTGGTGTGCCGTTTTCGCACAGCTCAGTTGTTTCGCCGTTTGTGATAATGTCCGTTTTGCCGGTGACGAGCACCACGCAGTGCAGGGTAGAGGCGAGCATTTTTGCAATTTCAATCGTTTCCGCCGTGTTCGTCCGTAAAACATCGATGCCGCGACTTTCAAAATGCGCGCCCGCAATGGCGCGAATCTCCGCGTCGTTGCCCTTCAAAATTTCCGGACAGGCCTCGCGCAGCAGCGTGTGCGTCAGGTCGCGGCGCAGGGCGCTGCACGTCACGCCCACCGCGTCAAAAGAGACCGGCACACCGGCCGTTTTCGCCGCCTTGGCACTCGTCAAAACGGAGGTGCGGCGCGCGTCTGTGATGTTGCCGATGTTTACGCCGAGCGCGCCCGCTATGCACGTGATTTCCTCCACCTCGTCGGGATGCTCCGCCATGATAGGCTTTCCGCCCACGGCGAGGATCCCGTTCGCGCAGTCGTTGATCGCAATCGGATTCGTGATGCAGTGGATGAGCGGCGCCGTCTCGCGCAGATCATTTCGTGCTTTGAGCAGCGCGTTTTGCAGCTGTGGTGTCATAGACCTTCGCCCCCAAATCATGCTGGAATTTTGCAAGCAGTCCGTTGCGGCGCAGCGCCATGAGGAACACGAACGCAATGGAGCCGCCGATCAGCGTGCCGCCGATGAACGACGGAATATAAAAAGCCCATGTCAACCCCTCGCGCCCGACGAGGTACGTCATCACCGGATAAGAAGCCAGCGCGCCGATGACGCCGGTGCCGAACACTTCGCCGAGCACTGCGCAAAGGATCTTGCCGCCCGAAAGACGGTAAAATACGCCGGAAAGAAACGCGCCGAACACCGCGCCGGTTAAGGCAAGCGGCGGAATGCCCATCAGCGTCATACGAATGATGCCGATAAGCGTGGCGCACAGCAGGGAATACCATGGACCGAGGAAAACGGAGCAGACAATGTTGATGAGATGCGCCAT
>OMEQ01000939.1_pt1 | contig 15606 bp, 8 predicted proteins | sample 1645451 | NCBI WGS metagenome assembly OMEQ01 (sample SAMEA103958142, study PRJEB25191) | human gut metagenome | biome: human-associated habitat [ENVO:00009003]; feature: intestine environment [ENVO:2100002]; material: feces | place: Germany | collected 2013/2015
CACTTCAACTATCGCAACTGGGAGGGGATGTTCAATCCTTTCAGTGTGCTGAATATGCTCTCGACGGGTCGAAAACGGTACACGATCCTTGTCCGGCAGGCTGGCGTATACCCGCAGAAGCAGATCTAAAGGTGCTGGCCGGTTATAATAGCAGTATTCCAGCCACTGCGCTGTCAGATGGAGGAATGTTGCTGAAGTATGACGCAACGGAGAACCGCACTTATTTGAGGTTCACCGGATATCCGATAATATAATCGCGGTTGCTGGATAACAGGATTATGATGCGCACACCACCCGTTGTGTACAGGAATAGGAACGGAGACTGATTACCACAAAGTAACACAGAGTCGATCTTGTAGGGGTCCACTCCGTGCTACTCTGTGATGAAAGCATTAAAACAAATTGTCTTTTGAGCAAAATTCATCTTCAGTTGTTATTTACAGATATAAAGATAATCCATACATAAAATTAATATCATGGAGAAGAATATTTTTCAGTTAGATAATGAGCAACTCAAAGAAATTGCCCGTTCATTCAAAGCAAAAGTAGAAGAGGGATTGAACACTGAAAATGCAGAGATACAATGCATTCCAACTTTTATCACTCCGAAAGCAAGTAGTATTAATGGTAAATCGTTAGTGCTTGATTTGGGAGGAACCAATTATCGGGTGGCAATCGTTGACTTCAGTAAAGTTCCTCCAACTATTCACCCCAACAATGGTTGGAAGAAAGACATGTCGGTTATGAAATCTCCCGGCTATACCCGCGAGGAATTATTCAAAGAATTGGCAGACATGATTACCGGAATAAAACGGGAAAAAGAAATGCCAATCGGATATTGCTTTTCTTATCCGACAGAGTCTGTGCCAAGCGGAGATGCAAAACTCTTACGCTGGACAAAAGGAGTTGACATAAAAGAGATGATCGGAGAAGTGGTAGGGAAGCCTTTATTGGATTATCTAAACGAAAGAAATAAAATCAAGTTTACGAATATAAAAGTACTTAATGACACCGTAGCCAGTTTATTCGCAGGACTTACCGACAGCAGTTACGATGCATATATAGGTCTGATTGTGGGAACAGGTACCAATATGGCTACTTTTATTCCGGCTGACAAAATTAAGAAGTTAAGTCCGTCACATAAGGTTGATGGCTTGATTCCCGTTAATCTGGAGTCAGGGAACTTCCATCCGCCATTCCTCACCGCAGTAGATAATACGGTAAATGTAATCTCCGACAATCCGGGAAGACAACGTTTCGAGAAAGCTGTATCCGGCATGTACTTGGGAGACATTCTAAAAGCGACTTTCCCTCTGGAAGAATTTGAAGAAAAATTCGATGCACAAAAGCTTACCTCTATCATGAACTATCCCGATATTTATAAAGAAGTGTATGTGCAGGTAGCACAGTGGATATATGGCAGATCAGCGCAATTGGTTGCAGCTTCACTTACAGGGCTTATCATGTTGCTAAAGTCATACAATAAGGAGATAAGGAGAATTTGCCTGGTTGCCGAAGGAAGTCTTTTCTGGAGCAAGAACAGAAAAGATAAAAACTATAATATGATTGTCATGGAGAAATTACGGGAACTCTTCAGTTTATTTGGTTTGGAAGACGTAGAGATCGACATAAAAAGTATGAATAATGCCAATCTGATAGGAACAGGTATTGCGGCATTATCCTGACACGTTCTAATTTGTCATTGCATGGCAGGTCTTCAATCAACCTGTTCATAAAAATTCGATGCTGTATCAAATTTACTGAACAGCATCGAACCTATTTCAAACTTATCAAATCCGGTTCAATATTTAGATAGAATATAGAACCTAAAGTAGCTATTATTTGATCTTCAGTGCAAAACCGCCTCCGGGTGCCAAATGAATCTTCAACTTACTGTCATTCTTTATCCGGAAAGATTCACATTTATAATCACGTCCAACCCGGTGGGCATTCACTCCATCTTTAAATAATGTAGCATCGTATGTCTTGTCGCCCAAGAAGGAACAATCGACTTCAATGTCACGTGCCGTCCAATCGGTAATTCCACCTACATACCAGACATTTCCTGCCCGGCGTGCCGTTACGATGTACTCTCCCATTTTACCATCAAGCACGATACTTTCATCCCATACGGTCGGAATATTGGCAATAAATTCGGTCGATTCCGGTTCGCGCATATAGTTGCTTGGCGCATCGCACAGCATATTGAAAGGAGACTCGAATACCACATACAGAGCAAGTTGGCGACAGCGAGTTCCCTGGCTCATAGGTTCCGAGTTACAAGGATAATAGTTACCTTTCGAAGCATTACGCATCGCGCCTTGGGTGTAATCCATCGGACCGGAAACCTGACGGGTGAAAGGCAACAGTACGTCATACTTCACCTGATCGACCGAAGCCGGACTCCATTTCATCTGTTCCAAGCCATTAACCCCTTCAAAGTTCAACACATTCGGATAGGTACGATTCAAGCCGGCCGGTTTATGCGTTCCATGCAAATCGAGAATCAATTTATATTTAGCACACATTTCGGCAGCCCGATAATTGAATGCTGTCATATACTGATCGTCACGATCCATAAAATCGACCTTAAAGCCTTTGACTCCCATGTCGGCAAAATAACGGCAAACGTTCTCCATATCACGATCGAAGGCATAATAACCAGCCCAAAGAATGATACCTACATTTTTGGAAGCTGCGTAATCTACCAGTTCTTTCAGATTAATATCTTTCACTACTTGCATCAAATCCGCCTGCAGGTTGACTGCCCAACCTTCATCAAGGATTACATATTCTATTCCGTTTGCAGAAGCGAAATCAATATATGCTTTATAAGTCGGATTATTTACTCCGGTGATAAAATCAACGCCATCCAAGTTCCAGTTATTCCACCAATCCCATGCCACTTTACCGGGCTTGATCCATGAAATATCCGTCAGACGGGAAGGAGCAGCCAACAAATAGCTCAAGTTGCTTGCCGCCAAATCTTTATCGGAAGTGGTAACAATGCTCATTCGCCATGGAAAACTTCGGGGGTTATCTACTTTGGCAATGTAAGCTTCACGCTCTTTCACCAACATCTGAAGTTGATTGTGTCCGCCCTGCACCGTCTTCTTGGGATAAGGAGCGAATTGACCCGTCAACCGTTTTTCCCCTTCAGCAGCAGATAAATAGAGACCGGGATAATTCTCCAAACCGGATTCTGTGATACAAATCTTGACACCTTCACCAGCATCCACTACTAACGGCAGAAACATCAAACGTTTTTTATTCAGTTTCGATAATCGATCAGTAGTATAAGTGTTCTCGAAAGAATTGAAATATTGGGATTCGTAATCACCGTCTTTCCCCGCTTTTACATACGGAACAGAGGCTACCATATCGGACGGGAAACGGTAATCTACAGTTTCATCCACTACATTGAAAGGTTTCTTCGACCGGCTGACAAAGCGATATGCAATACCATCATTGTAAGCACGAAACTCTACGTTCCAATCTTTCTTAAACCGGAGAGTCAGTTCATTATAGTAATCTCTTAGTTCGTTGGCGCGATAGAAAGGAGAAGGAACCATCTGATCTACTTTTTTCCCGGAAGTGCCGACCAACTTTGCTTTCTCTCCCCAAACTTCTCCATTCTCCAATGTCATTGAAATTGGAGAAGAAGCCAGTATCTGACGTCCGTCACAATAGATGTCATAAGTCAACTTATCACCGACGGTAATAGTTGTTTGGAGTTTCCCATCCGGAGAGTTCAAGGTAAATTGTTTTTGTGCTTGTACCGTAAGCGTACATGCGACAACACATAGAAATAATAAAATCTTCAGTTTTTTCATGGTTTTAATTATAGTAGTTATCAAATCATAAGAAGAATGATGCAAAAATAAAATAATATATGGTAGTAACCTATATGAAAACTAAAAAACAGAAATGAAAAATGAATACGGGATTCTATCTTTTTCCTGTCAGAGATTTTATGCAATCGACTTCTTCCTGCTGAAAAGGTACTCCGTTAGAACGATAAATATCATGGAACCATAACTCCGTCTCTTCTCCCGACGGAATCACTTCATCCCAAGCAAAAATAGTATTTGTCTTTCCTGCAACAAATCCCCAATTAATAGCTCCGGTCTTTTCTTTTTTCATCAGAGGAAGGACATTGCAAAAACGGCTGTCATTGCGGCGGGCCATATATTCGGTACAGATCAACGGACGGTTAAGCATCTTTAGAAATTTGATGCACTCGGCATGCCGTGCCTCATTATCGTAATTATGATAAGAGATAATGTCCGAATGATTCAGCATAAATGCATTCAGAACATTCTTGCGGGAAGAATTATAGTCCCAGATACCGGCAGTAATCGGTTGTGACGGTTTACAGTCGCGTACCCAGCGAAAAACATTGGTCAATAAAGACAAAGAGGTTTCCTCGTGTTTACTATTTCCGGGTTCATTATACAAATCCCACATCAATATCCGATCATCATGAGCGTAAGTGCGTACAATATCTTTGATATACTCTTGTAGAAAAGGATACAAAGTCAGCGTATCCTTGCGCAAGCTGCATGAAGGGTCCTGTACCCATCCGGAATTATGAACTCCCGGCTTCGGCTCCGGTTGTTTGCCATAAGCCGACTCTGGATTCCAACAATCATCAAAGAACACAAACATAGGACGGATTGAATACTTCCGACAAATATTCAAGAATTCATCCACACGTTTTTTCATTCCTGTTGCATCATTTTGCCATACAACACTGCTCAAGAAAACGCGTAAGGTATTAAAGCCCAGTTCATGTGCCCATGAAAGTTCTTTGTCTATCTGCTCAGAATCGAAAGTAACCGCACTCCACATTTCTATCTGATTGATTGCCGTTGCCGGAATATAATTGCAACCTACCAACCAAGGCTGATTGTCATACCATTCCTGTATCTTCTCTTCCGACCAACGGCTGTTGTTTGAAGAATTAGAATCCTGTGTACAGGCGCATACACATATCCCCAAAAAGAATAAAAACACAACATTAACACACCATTTATTTTTCATGCTATTTCAATTGATTAATATATAAATCTATTTGTTCATTTTTTATCTTAAGATCAAACAAAGAGAGTAAACCCGTAAAGGGTATAAAAGACCAAATTCTTTATCTTCATTTTTCCTGTTAGCTGATTATTTATGCCTGTTGTCTGATTTTTCTTTCCACACCACTACTCCCGCAGCTTCGAGGCGTGCACTGCCGATCAGTATCTCCGCCTTGTCGGGAATGGCTATTTCCTGAACGTCCGATGTATAATTTAAAGCGATGTAAAAACCGTCGCGCCATTCTTTCACTACTCCGTACGGCAGATCTTCGGTCGATACTCCTGCTTCCGTATATACACGACGCACTACCTCTTTTTCTAGTTTGCCGTCATCGGTATCCGTTCCGATATAAGTGACCGTTCCTTTACCCAGTTTGCGGTGTATCACGGAAGCAGCTCCCTTATAGAACTGGTCTGTATAGACAGCCCACACATCTGTTCCGGCAGCCGGTGTCAGTACGTCTCCCCAATTATTCCAGGCAAATTCCTTACCCTCGAAATCGATCTTTCCGTACAGATTGTGGGGCAGATGGTCATAATACAGGCTATTTATTCCGGCTAGTTGATGAATCGGAGCAGCCAAAGGAGCCTCCCACAGTTTGGCGTCACGGTCTTTCTGACCGGTACGGCAAGTCAGGATCAGATGTCCTCCCTTCTTCACATATTCAGTCCAACGTTCCACCAGCTTGTTGTCAAGCAACTGATAGGCAGGAGCTATCAAGAAAGGATAACCGGAAAAATCCTCTTTCTCCGAAATCACGTCTACCGGAGCTGCAAAAGATTTTAGCAGATTGTAATATTTATGCACGTGAGCCATCGTCCGCCATTGATCCGTCTGCCGCTGAAACTCCATTTCCCAATAATTACTCATATCGAAAAGTAAACCAATACGCCGGGAGGCCAGTTGACCGGGCATACGATTTTTCTTATCGTAGGCGGCACGCAGTTTTTTCATCTCCTGCGTAATACGTACATATTCTTCACCGCCCGGAGAAAGAGTTACTCCATCAGTCATTATCATACCGTAATGATATTGCTCACTGCCTTTCAGAGGTTGACGGAAACGGTAATTGCATACGAATTTTCCACCACCTGCAAAGACGTGATACACCCACATACGGATGGCACCGGGTAAAGGTTGGGGGTTATACACTCCCCAGTTCACCTGCCCGGGTTGGAGTTCCATAACTCCAAAAGCTTTACCTACGCGATTACGGAACTGGTCGTTTGAGAAACCGAGATCTTCCGGAATACCCATCCGGAAACCCTGGCTGCCTATTCCCTGATTATGTCCGGTCACCAGATAGCGGGTGTAGGTCAGGAAGTCCGGATGATCGATCCGTACCGGATCGACCGGATTGAAAATAGGTATCAGGTTGGTAGTGATCCATTGGTCTTTGTGGATATGCCGCCGAAGGATGTCTGCCTGCATATTGACAAAGCCTGCCAGTTCATCCGCCATAAAGCGGTTCAAATCGAGCATGGCGTGAGGATTGGCCTTATCAGGTACTTCCTGCTGGTTGGGAAGGCGAACCTGCTCGAAGTTCTGATAGGTTTCACTCCAGAAAGAGGCACCCCAGGTATCATTCAGTTTATCAATAGTGCCGTATTTCTTCTGTAACCAGATACGGAATTTGGCTTGTGCATTTTCACTGTAATCTACCACCCCGTAGTGTCCCGGTTCATTGTCAATCTGCCAGCCGATAACAGTGGGATTATTGCCATAATGTATTGCCAGGCGGGAAACGATATTTTCTACATAATGACGGTAGCGATCGCTACTCCAGGAAGCGTGCTGACGTCGTCCGTGTTGAATGGTCACTCCATTATCCCGTTGAATCAGTATGTCGGGATATTTTTTCGACAGCCAGACGGGAGGCGTGGGGGTAGGTGTACACATGATTACTTTCAGACCATACTTCTCCGCCAGAGAGACTGCACGATCCAGCCATTCAAAATGATATTCTCCCTCTTCCGGTTCCATCATAGACCAGGCGAACTCTGCAAAATGGGTGAATTTGATGCCCATTTCCGACATTTTCTTCAAATCACGCTCCCATTGGGAGGAATCCCATTGCTCGGGATAATAGTAAGAGCCCAAAGCAAACAACTCTTCCGGAGGAAAAGACTTATCGACCGGAGACTGGGAAAAGGATGATAATGAAAACAATAAAGTTAAGACAAATAGGAAATTCTTCATGAATATTATTTTTAGAATCTATATGATAAGACATTTCTGAAAGAAAAAGCCACATTGCTATTTGTATAAAGAGGTCGTGTTTCGGTGAAACCCGGCCTCTTTATCTTATGTAACACTAATACCTATGTCAGACTATTATCTCTTTGTAAACGTACAGGTATTTGTATTCATATCCAGTTTGACATGATATATACCGGCTCTGAAATTATTTCCCGGTCCAAAGTTCTCTGTTTCTTTCCATTGATCTCCATCCCAATAACCGCCCCGGGCTATTAAATCACCTTCAGATACGATGGTCACATCAAACGAAGTAATTTCATTATTCCAACCTTTTCTTTTATAAAATCTGAACATGAAATCGTTGTTTAGAAGGAGGTTAGTTTCATATACACGATCTCCAGTCTTCACACAACAAATAAAGTCTTTTGGATTATCCCATCCCCAGTTTCCAATGTCATCGGGAAGGAGGCCGCTGATTTTAGGATGGCCGAAGGCAGCTCCAGTTATCCATACTGTTTCCGGGAATTCCGCATCGGCCGTTTTCTCTACATATATAAGTTCTCTATCCTTATTATATGAAATCCGATACTTACCGTCCGGAGCGTTAAACTTATATTGTCCATTTTCATTCGTAAAGTATTCCGGTTGAAGCATATAGTCCAGATAACTAAATCCTTCGAAATCGACCACTTGTCCTTTCGTGAGGTTTAACTCTACAGCGATATAGCTTGGATTAGTAGATTGAGTCAGTTCCGTACCATTTATTTTATAAGATTCCGGTCCAAGTTGTCCTTCATCCACCTTATCAATAAACATACATATATTCTTATTCAAATCTATCCGGACACGATATACTCCCGGTGTGAAATCCGGTCCGGCTACAAAATCACCGGTAAAATGTCCGCCACCAGTGCCACCTGTTGCCGGATCACTGTAATACCATCCCTTACCCAATAAATTAACAGGTTGCGTATTGACAATAGTACTAGCCAGTTCACCTCCCCAAGGACGTTGTTTGTAGAATTTAAACTGGAAATCTTTAACCAGATAAAGAGTGGTTTCAAAAATATTGTCTGCTACCTTCACACACTGGAATGCATCACTCGGCAAGTTGAAAGTCCATGCACCGACAGTCACCCGTCCGGCTTGAGGATGTCCGAAACTGGATCCGCAAACCCATAACCCATCCGGATAATTCACCGAGCGGTTTTCCAGATATGTCAGTTTGTTTATCGGATCATAATACAATTTATAGTTTCCGTCTACTCCTATAAATGTAGCTTTATCTTTTGTTATGTTTTCAAAGAAATCCGGTTGAAGCATCTTTCTCACATCACCAAAATTGCTGAAAGTCACTTCATCACCTTTATGAAGTTCCAAAGCAATGCCCAGAAAAGATGAAGCCTCTTCTAATATACCCATTTCCTGACCGTTAACCAGGAAAGATTGTTCTTGAATATTCTCATCTTTCGCTTCAAAAGCACAAGTGTTATTGTTCAAATCGAGCGTGATAAGATAAACTCCGGGTTGGAACAGCGGTCCCGGAATAAAATCTCCTCCCGTCTTTCCGGCAACCAAGAAAGGGGTAGTTAGAGTGATATTATCTTCGGGAAGAGTAGTGATCTCATTGTCTCCCTCTCCCCAGCCTCTATGCTTGAAAAACTTAAATGAGAAGTTATTAGCCAGATAGAGAGTCAGTTGAAAAACATTGTCGGCACTTTTATAACAATAAAGCACATTGTTAGGTCCGTCCATACTCCAACCGCTTGTGGTAACCAGCCTCGCTTGAGGATGTCCCCAGTTGGCTCCGCAGAACCATAATCCGTCCGGATAGGTCGCCCCGGCTTTTTCTATGTACAAAAGCTCATTAGCAGGATCATAAAGCACACTATAATCAGCCGTCTCTCCTTTGAAACGGGCCTTATTTTCGGACACATATTCAAAGTAATCCGGTGAAAGAATGGATTCTATTTCGTCAATCCCCGAAAACTCGACTTCCTGTCCTTTTTCCAGATGAAGCTTTTTTCCCTGAAAATTAGAGTAAATCTCTTCATCCAACACTTGACCTCCTACAGAAAGAGGAGAGGCAAGTTTCCATTCCGGCCATTGATCCCATTTCTGTACGTCATCACTGCAAGATGCCGTTAACAGCAACAGAAGGACCGTATATATATAATATTTCATAATGCAGTCATATTAAGATTATACATTTATTTTTTATATGCTTTCAGCAGAGCTTGATAAACTGTTTCGTTCACCTTCACAATACAGCCGTGTCGTGCGCCGGGTCTGTCCGTACCATCCTTTACATTAGGTCCGGAGAAAGTACGTTCTTTCCATGGCCCGTCCATAGAGGTCGACTGAAACAAATGATACCCATAAGGTTTGGCTGCATAAGATTCCGCATAAATAAACCAACCGCTATGATTCGGCCGTTCGATAAAAATAGGTGCTTCACGCATCATATCATTCGGAGTGACAGGTGCTCCCGGATTGGTATAGGGACCAGTCAGATTGGAAGAGGTGGCAATACGGACTGTTTTCCCTGTTTCCGGAGCAACAGCCGGATCGCGTTCGTCTTTCATGATCGCATAATAAACACCGTTTACTTTACGGATAATAGCATCGATAATAGCCATATTCTCATCCGTACCAGTAAAATTGAATAATTTCTGTGGTTCCGTATAGGTCTCGAAATCCTTTGTCAACACATAGAGAGTGCGCATGCTGTCCCAATCGTCCTTATCCGGATCGTTGCAGGCATGCCAGCTTATAATGTACTGTTCGCTATCCTTGTCATAAAACATTTTGGGTGCTCCCCAATAATAGGTAGTATAGAATCCCTGTGCATTACTACGATTAAAAATCATTTCATTCAACTGGGTAGATGTCCATGTCACCAGATTTTCCGAACGCCACAAAGCCAGCGGATTGACTGCAATCATATAGAAAGCTCCGTCATGTCCCTGACAAATATCAGGATGTCCAATGTAAGCGCTATTGATGATCCGGCCTTTATTCAGTGTTTCCCAGTTGATGCCATCCCGGGAAACAGCATAATATAACTTTCCATAATTTGCATTAGTCATGTGGGCGAACAAATATCCGCCATCAGTTTCCACCGGAATTTCTTCTCTGCCTGTTTCTGCATCATCCGAACACGACCAACTCATTAAAGACAATAATAGACCAATTATATAGTAACTCATACGTTTCATATCTTTTATTCAGTTAATAGGTTTAATTTATACTTTGTTGCGCTTTGCTCTTATCCTCCGCCCAACCCGGACGTTCCCAAGTCTGCTTCAGCTCTTTTCCATAAGAAATGGCCTGTTCGACTGCATAGTTAGGAATCGGCATGTACTGATGCGTCGGCATTATGCCTTTCGCCTTATACATTTCTTGCGCGTATTTATTAAAACGGATCAAGTCAATCTTTCGATTACCTTCATAGAAAAATTCATGTCCCCGCTCTATCAGAATAGCGTTTAAAAAAGCGTCTTTTGTATTGGTTGTCACACTCGGCAAGTCCGACAGCCCAGCTCTTTTCCTCACCTGATTCACCGCATTTATAGCAGCTACGGAAGGTACAGTTCCTGTTTTACGCACTTCTGCCTCTGCATACATCAATAATACATCGGCCCATCTTGCCAAAGGAATATCAGTACCCTGGAAAGTAGTCATCGTTTCCTGCGGGAATTTATTTATAATATATCCGTTCCATCTCACCCCCAGATTATCTTTGTTGATAACGACACCATTCTTGTCCTTATAACTGGTTACAATGGTTTTCAGACGACCGTCGTTGCTTTCGAAAGCATCGTAGTATTTTTTATCCATACTGAAAGCCTGGAACCATCCACCTCCCATTGGAAAAGGATCCCCTTTTGCCACATCAGAAGGTAAAGCCCACATCAGGAAAGGATTCGCATTTCCATGCTTCGGGTTACCATCAGCAGTAGGGCTACAACTGACAGCCATAATCATTTCTTTATTGAATTTATTGGCATTCTTGAACAGGTCAACGTACGGAGTACTTCCGGTCTTAAACAAATCATATTTGCCCGTATTGAGTTCATTATACATATCAATCGCTCTCTGATAATAACCTTCCATGTGTTCACCCTCGTTCAGACAGTGTTTCATCAGGCAGAAGCGGGCATAGTCACGCGTATAGCGTCCCAAATCCGGGGCTACTTCGGGAGCATTCTTTGCGGCAAATTCCAGATCATCCGTAATCCATTGAGTCATTTCATCCAAAGAAGGGCGCACGGTATTCGACAACGCTTCCGGATCAATTACTTTTTCGGGATCCAGGATTACCGGTACGGGACCGTAAACATGCAACAGGAAGTACATCATCAATCCACGACACAAACGTGCTTCTCCAAGTAAATTATTCTTCTTTTCTTCCGTAAGAGCAGTCAGGGGAGCTTTTTCCAACGTTCCAATCACTTCAGTCATACGGGTCACCTGGGCTGTTTTCGGGAAATGATTCAAGTTACCACCGTCGTCTACATTTCCACGCCAGTAATAAAAGCAATTACTGTAATCTCCTTTACTAAGGCGTTCCCAGTCTGCACCTACTGTGGTAGCAGGCGCACATATATCAGAAGCAGAATCAAACATACGCACCGCTCCTCCAGACTGTATATGAATACCATGTTGCAAACCACCCGAACCCATATCATACGTCCAAACCGTAGTATAAGGCAGGTAGCAAACCATCATATAGGAAACATACTCTTGCTCTGTGGAAGGATATTCTCCCTGTAACAAAGCTCCGTAAATATAAGGATCAAAATTATTCTCACAACTACCGAATAAGAGTTGCAAGGAAACAAGCATCGGTAAAAAGAACTTCTTTTTCATACGACATAATTTGTTAGATTTCATAGCTTGAAGTTTAGAAGGTTAATTTTGCACCTATTGAATAAACTCTCATTTGAGGATATTGTCCTCCGGTCAGATTCGAAGAAGAAGTGTTGATTTCAGGGTCATATCCTTTGTATTTGGTAAAGGTCAAAGGATTCTGAAAGTCGACAAACACACGTATTCCTCTAATATACCCTTTAAATATGGATAATTCTTTGGGACCCAGGTTATATCCCAATGTGATGTTTCTCACACGCACATAAGAGGCATTTTCTCTTGTATAATCAAAGCCCAGATTTTCGGGTAAAGCCACTGATTTACTGATTGCGATACCCGGGAAATGTCCGTTCGTGTTTGTCTGGGTATTCCAGATGTTATAAGAATAGATACCAACATTGTGCGCATCCACTCCTCTGGAGAGATTTCCGGCATCTGCACTATAACTATATGCGTCATTCCATTTCTTTACACCTAATTGTCCGTACATAAATATATCCAGATCAAAGTTTTTCCATGTAAATGTATTGCCAAAACCAAAATATAATTTAGGAAGCATGTTATCCATGTAAGAGTCATTCACGTCAATAATTCCATCACCGTTTTTATCTTCGACAATAGGATAACCCGGCATACAGGCGGCAGGTCCCAATGAACGTTGCGATTCGGGCATATTACTCTTATCCACATCGATAATATCGGTCGTTTTATAATAATAGAATGCATTCATCGGTTCATTTTTCCTTTTCTGATATTTCTGATAATCATAGTTAGGCATACGTTCTATCCATACTGCGTTATAATGGGACATCGTAATTTGAGAGGTCCATTTAAAATCATGTGTCTGGAGATTCAATGAGTTCAGACTTACATCTACTCCGGTACGTTTATAATGCCCTCCATTAATTGGACGTGTTCCGTGCATTCCCAATAATTCTGTCGGCGCTGTTCCCAACAAATGGGTTACGTCGTTACGGAATACATCTACACTACCCCAGATTCGATCTCTAAAAATAGAAAAATCCAATCCGATATTTTTCATGACTGTCTTTTGCCAGGTGACATCTTCATAGTTAGCGCCGGACAATATGTAGGGAATGTAAGTTACCGAGTTATTATTGAATTGAACATCCTCGCGGGTTGTCGTTACAATACCGTATAGTGTTGTACCCAGGTTATCGCTACCTGTTTCACCGTAACTGGCTCTTAATTTCAACATATTAATCCAGGAGATATTCTTTATAAATGATTCTTCGTTCATCTTCCATGCAAGAGAAACAGATGGAAAGAAGGCGTATTTCTTACTGGGAAAGAATTTATCCGTACCGTCACGACGCAATGAAGCGGATACTACATAGCGTCCGAATAAGTCGAAACTTCCTCTGACAAACTGTGATCTCTTTTCATTCTTATATTTATAGGAAGTCGGATAGAAAGGACCGTCTGCCATACCTACGCTACTTCCCTGTATATGGTCATTGGCATTTTCATAAGATATATCCGAACCATCGCCACTATCAAGATAACGTCCCATACCGGCCATCAAATTCATATCCAATAACTCTCCAAATTTATGTTGGAATGTTAATGTACCTTCGAGAGTGCTTTGCTGCCTTTTTCCATATCCTAAGTTTCCTCTGGATTTACGTTGCAATGCGTAGTAAATATCAGAAGGAATGTTTTCCTTGTTCAAGCCATACAATACTTTGGCTGAAAGCATATTCTTGATAATATCGACATCCAGTGAGAAGTTCATGTAGTAACCATTTTGCTCGGATTTGTCATTAATATCTTGCATGGAAACGGGATTAGGCGTCCGGCTGAATACATTATATTGTCCTTCGGCATCGTACACGGGAAGATAAGAGGGATAGAAGATTGCTCCGAAAAGTGCTCCGGCTCCCTGATCTCTTAAGTTTCCGACATCTCCGCCGACAGTAGAGTTCGTGTAATTATTCTGATTCAAGTTGACAATTGTTGTCAGTTTCAGGAAATTAGTCAGCTGGGATGTGATGTTTGTACGCAGGGAGTATCGCTCCATATCCGAATTATAAACGGTAGCGTCTTCTTTATAGTAGTTAACGCCCAGATAGTATTTAAACTTTTCCGAACCACCGCTAATCGTCAGATTATGATTGGTCACTGCACCTGTTTTCAGTACCTTGTCCAGCCAATCCGTAGTCGGGGCATTGGCTATTTGTGTCGGTGTAAAGATAGGTGTCCATTTATCGTCATAAGCGGCATTTCCATAAGGATACTGGCCTTTGTCATATAAATAATTCTCTTTACTGAACACATTCACCATGTTCATCAGTTCGGGTCCGCTCAATACATCCAGGTAAGGATAATGTTTTTGCACGGAATAGCTTCCTTCATACACGATGGTCGGTTTTCCCTCTTTTCCTTTTTTGGTAGTCACCAGAATAACACCATCCGCTGCTCCGATACCATAAATTGCTGCAGAAGCATCCTTCAGGATTTCAATGGATTCAATATCATTGGGGTTTAATCCGGCCAGTCCGGCACGATTGACGGAAGAAGGAAGTGACGTACTTCCCGTGCCGACTTCAAAAGAGCCGCTAGGCATAACTACTCCATCCACCACATATATCGGTGTACCACCTCCACGAATGGAGATATTAATACCTCCTCCCGGCTGGGGACTGGCAACGGTTGCCTGCAAACCGGCAGCACGTCCCAGCAACATTCCTGAGATATTGCTAGTAGCCGCTTTGGATATTTTTTCTGTTTTTACGGTAGCGATAGAAGTAGTCAGGTTTTTACGGGAGGTTGTACCATACCCCACCACTACCACCTCGTCCAATATTTGCTGATTTTCAGCCAAGGTGACAGATAAAGATACCCGGTCGCCCACCTTTACTTCCTGTGTCTGATAACCGATATAGGAGACTTCCAATACAGCTCCCGGTGACACTTCCAGAGAGAACTTAGCATCCAAATCAGATGCGGTTCCGTTGGTTGTTCCTTTTTCCTTGATGGTAGCACCGATGATCGGTTCACCGTTGGCATCGCTCACTGTACCTGTGACTTTACGCTTTTTAGTGTCTTTAGAGGTATTCTGCCGCGCTTGCCCTTTTTGGACAATAATATTCTTGCCCTTTACCTCATAAACAACTTCTTGCCCGTACAATATCTGATCGATAGCTTCATTCAATTGTTTTGCCTTTACACTTACAATCTTCCTGGTATCCAGGTCTCCCACTTTATATACGAAAGAATATCCGCTTTTATTCTTCAATTGCGTCATTGCTTCTTTCACTGAAACATTATTCATTTTCAATGAAACGGCCTGGGCTAGCATTGCTATGTTAAGGCAAAAGAGAGCCACGACCATTAATATGGCCTTCTTCCTGTAATTCATAAAATAAACAAATTATTTAATTAAAACTTGAATAACTCGTTTTAAAAGAGATGTATTTTGCTAACTTTGCA
>OMEQ01000940.1_pt1 | contig 15601 bp, 9 predicted proteins | sample 1645451 | NCBI WGS metagenome assembly OMEQ01 (sample SAMEA103958142, study PRJEB25191) | human gut metagenome | biome: human-associated habitat [ENVO:00009003]; feature: intestine environment [ENVO:2100002]; material: feces | place: Germany | collected 2013/2015
ATCCCGGGCCTCAAGCCGATCTCGACGCTGCGTCACCTGGAGGTGCTGCCCGAAACCTTCGCCGTGACGCTGCCCGAAGAGCTGGTCCGCGAAGCGAAGGCGCACCCGGAGCACGTGCGCGAAGTGGGCGTGGAGTGGACCGTCGCCCAAAGCCGCGAACTGATGGCCGCAGGCGTCCCCGTGCTCCACTACTATACGATGAGCCGCACGACCAACATCCAGCAGATCGTGAAGGCCCTCTTCTGAGAGGGTCCGGCCGCAAAAGAGACGACAGACCAAACCGATACGAAATGACACCCGTCGAATTCCGCCGCCGGCTGCACGCGCATCCCGAACTCTCGTTCCGGGAGGACGGCACGGCGGCATTCATCGCAGAACAGCTCGCAGAGCTGGGCATCGAACACCGCACGATAGCCCGGACGGGCATTCTGGCACGCATCCCGGGACGCAGGACGACGCCGGGCGACCGGCGGGCCGTGGTGCTGCGCGCCGACATCGACGCCCTGCCGATCGCCGAGCGGACCGGATTGGCGTACAGCTCCCGGAACGCAGGAGTGATGCACGCCTGCGGACACGACGTGCACGCGGCGGTGCTCTTCGGCGTCCTGCAACGCCTGGCCGCCGATCCCGACTTCGGCGGCACGCTCCTCGGGCTGTTCCAGCCCGGCGAGGAGTGCAACCCCGGAGGCGCCTCGCTGGTGCTGGCCGAGGACCCGTTCGGGGAGTACGACATCCGGGCGGTGATCGGCGAGCACGTGGAGCCGCAGCTCGAAGTCGGCACGCTGGGATTCCGCGCCGGGAAGTACATGGCCGCGAGCGACGAGCTGCGCCTCCGGGTCCGCGGCACGGGCGGCCACGGCGCGCTGCGCAGCCAGCTCAGGGACCCCGTGGCGGCGGCTGACGCGCCTCGTCGCGCTCAACGGCGAGGAGTGCGTGCTCTCGGTGGGCCGCGTGCAGGCCGACGGGGCGACGAACGTCGTGCCCGACGAGCTGTACATGGAGGGCACGCTGCGCACCTTCGACGAACGCGAGCGCGAAATCATCCACAAACGCATCCGCAACTTCGCCGCGGACATCGACAAACGCCACGGCGTGCGCACCGACGTCGGGATCGGCCGCGGCTATCCGTGCGTGGTGAACGACGAAATCCTCGTCAAACGGGCCGTGGCGCTGGCCCAAGAGACGGGGCTGAAGGTCGAGATGCTCCCGCTGCGCACCACGGCCGAGGATTTCGGGTTCTACTGCCGCGTCTATCCGTCGCTGTTCTACCGGCTGGGCGTGGGCGCCGCGGCCGGACGGCCCCATACGGCGACGTTCAACCCCGACGAAGGGGCCATCGACACGGGCATGGACTATATGAAACGTCTTGCCCTCCAAATTCTGAAGAAATGAAAAAGCAATCACAAAAGAACCGTCCCGCAAGGGGCGCGAAAAACACGGACCGGGCGGCAGTCATCCTGAGTCTCTTCCGTGAATTCCCCAATAATAAATTCTCGCTCAAACACCTCGCGTCGGCTTCGGGCGGCGCGACGAAAGAGGGACGCCGCGAGACGTTCGAAATACTGGGACGCCTGCACGACGAAGGCATCGTCGAGGAGTGCGCCCGCGAGAAATACAGGCTCACGCACAAGCACCTGCCCCACTTCGAAGGCATCGCCGACATGACGGCGAGCGGTTCGATATACGTGCGGGTCGAGGGCGAGGAGAACGATATTTTCGTCAATCAGCGCAACACGGCCAACGCCCTGAACGGCGACCGCGTGGAGGTGGTGGCCATCCACCGCGGCCGCGACGGGAAATTCGAAGGCGAAATCACGCGCATCGTCGAACGCAGCCGCAAACCCTACGTCGGCGTGGCCGAGGTGGGCGCGCACCAGATCTTCGTGCGGGCCGACTCGCGCCGCATGCCGATGGACATCTACCTCTCGAAAAAGCAATACCCCGACGTGAAGGACGGCGAAAAGGTCGTGGTCCGCATCGCCGACTGGGCCGAAGGCAGCAAAAGCCCCGTGGGCGAGCTGGTCGAACGGCTCGGCATGGCGGGCAACAACGACACGGAGATGCACGCCATTCTGGCTGAATACGAGCTGCCCTACCGCTTCGACCCCGAAATCGAGCAGGCCGCGGAGGCCATCGACGGCAGCATCACCGCCAAGGAGATCGCCGCACGCCGCGACTTCAGGCAGGTGACGACCTTCACGGTGGACCCGGCCGACGCCAAGGACTTCGACGACGCGCTTTCGGTGCGCAGGGTCCGGGACGGCGTCTGGGAGATCGGCGTGCATATCGCCGACGTGACGCACTACGTGCGCCCCCAATCGACGATCGACGACGAAGCCGTCGAACGCGGCACCTCGGTCTATCTGGTGGACCGCACCGTGCCGATGCTGCCCGAACGGCTTTCGAACGAGCTTTGTTCGCTCCGCCCGCACGAAACGAGTCTCTGTTTCTCGGCGGTCTTCACCCTCAATGAGAACCTCGACATCCTCGAAGAGTGGTTCGGCCGCACGGTGATCCACTCCGACCGCCGCTTCACCTACGCCGAGGCGCAGGAGGTGATCGAGACGGGCCGCGGCGACTACGCCGAAGAGATACTGACGCTCAACCGGCTGGCGCAGGCGCTTCGCCGGCAGCGGTTCAAGAACGGCGCGATCAGCTTCGACCGCGAAGAGGTGAAATTCAAACTCGACGAGACAGGCAAACCGCTGGGCGTCTATTTCAAGGAGCAGAAGGAATCGAACCAGATGATCGAGGAGTTCATGCTGCTGGCCAACCGCCGCGTCGCGGAGTTCTGCGGCAAACGCAAGACCGACAAGGGCCGCACCGTCGAACGTCCGATGGTTTACCGCGTCCACGACTCGCCGAGCGAGGAGAAGCTGGACCGCTTCCGGCAGTTCATCCTCCGCTTCGGGCATATCTTCAAGGCCACCAAGGGCCGTGCCGTGGCCAAGGAGCTGAACAAGCTTTTCGCCCAGATCAAGGGCACGACCGAGGAGAACGCCGTATCGACGATGGCCGTACGGTCGATGGCCAAGGCGTATTACACGACCGACAACATCGGCCACTACGGACTGGCATTCCCCTATTACACGCACTTCACCTCGCCCATCCGCCGCTACCCCGACATGATGGTCCACCGTCTGCTGGCGCGCTATCTCGCCGACGGCAAGGCGGCCGACAAGACGATGCTCGAAGATTTGTGCTTCCGCGCTTCGGAACGCGAAGTCATCGCCGCCGAAGCCGAACGCGCGTCGATCAAGTACAAGATGGTCGAATTTATGAAGGAGCACATCGGCGAAGAGTTCGAAGGACATATTTCGGGACTCACCGAGTGGGGAATCTACGTCGAGCTGGACGAAACCCACATCGAGGGCATGTCGTTCCTGCGCGACATCGACGGCGACTTCTTCCAGTTCGACGAGGCCAACTACCAGATCATCGGCCGCTCGACGGGCCGACGCATGACGCTGGGCGACGCCGTGCGCATCCGCGTCAAACGCGCCGACCTGCAGAAACGCCAGCTCGATTTCGAGGTGCTGCTCGACGGACTCCGCACCCCTGCGCCCGCCGAAGGGCAGGGGCCGCAGGTACGCCGCAGCAACCGACGCAAAAACCGATAGGCCGTGCAGCGCATCTACGACAAATGCCGGCGGCGGGAGCCGCTCTCGCGCGAAGAAGCCTACCGGCTCTACGACGAAGCCCCGCTGCAGGAGCTGGCGCTGGTGGCCGACGAGGTGCGCCGCGCCGTGGTTCCCGATCCTCAGGTCGTGACGTGGCAGATCGACCGCAACGTCAACATCACCAACGTCTGCATTTCGGGCTGCAAATTCTGCAACTTCCACTGCAAACCCCACCAGACCGACCGGGCGTTCATCACCACGCTGGAGCAGTACTGCGAGAAAATCGCCCGCACGCTCCGTCTGGGCGGCGACCAGTTGCTGTTGCAGGGCGGCCTGCACCCCGGACTGAAAATCGACTTCTACGAACGGCTGTTCAGCGGGTTGAAATCGCGCTACCCTTCGCTACGGCTGCATGCGCTGGGCGCGCCCGAAGTGGCGCATATCGCCCGCATAAGCGGGCTGACGACGCTCGAAACCCTGCGCCGCCTGATGGCCGCGGGACTGGATTCGCTGCCGGGCGCAGGAGCCGAGATACTCGATTCAGACGTGCGCCGGGCCATCTCCCCCGCCAAACCCTCGGTCGAGAAGTGGCTCGACGTGATGCACGAAGCCCACTGCCTGAATCTGCCGACCTCGGCGACGATGATGTACGGGCACGTCGAGACGCCGCACCAGCGCATCGACCACCTGTTGCGCATCCGCGACCTGCAGACCCGCTGTCCCGAAGGCAATTACGGCTTCATCGCCTTCATCCCGTGGATTTTCCGTTCGACGGGCACCGAGCTGGAACGGCAGGGCGTGGAAACCCGCTTTTCGCCGCTCGAATACCTGCGCATCATCGCCGTGAGCCGGCTGATGCTGCACAATATCCCCAACATTCAGGCTTCGTGGCTCACCGTAGGCAAAGCCACGGCGCAGGCGGCCCTGCACAGCGGGGCCAACGACATGGGGTCGATCATGATCGAAGAGAACGTCGTATCGTCGGCCGGGGCGCACAACAGTTTCGACGCCGAAGGCATTCAGTCCGCCATCCGCGAAGCGGGCTTCATCCCGCGCCTGCGGGACCAGCTCTACCGGATGCGGAAGTATGCGCCGCAAACCGGGGAGCTTGCGACATCGCTTCAAGACGCCTAACGGCGCATCACGCCGCAGTGCCCAAGCACCTGCCGAGGCGCAGTATACACCACCGCAACGGCAACAGCCGCACTATTATACGGCCACGGCCGCTACACAATGCGGCCGTATCCGGTACGCGCCCGCATCATCTGCAAGTCGCCGCAAAATGCGTCCCGCGGCAACGCACGCCGGCAAAACGAATCGCCGCAGAACGCGCACACGCTGCAAAGTAAAAGGAGATGCCGAAAAGCATCTCCTTTTTCATAATCCACGTCTCCGGACACGGAGCCAAAGCCCCGCAACCGCCATAAGACCAAGTGCAGGAAAGGGTTGAAAAATCCCGCCCCGCTACTCGATCACGGCCGCCCAGCCGCCGTTGCGAACCATCTCCACCTTCACGACGGTCGAAGCGTCCACCTCGCGCACCCGTTTTCTGTAGTCCGTGGCCTGCAGGTCGGCGTTCACCCCGTCCTCGAACGAAGTCATCGTAAAGGTACGGCCCGCAGGCAGAAAGTCGAGCGCGATTTCGGTCGTATAGGGCCGGTCGTTCGTAATGCCGCCGACATACCACTTGTCGCCCTTGCGGCGCGCCACGACGACCTCCCGGCCGCATGCGGCGCGCAGGACGCGCAGGCTGTCCCACGTGGTGGGAACCGCGGCCAGAAACTCCGTGCAGGGATGCTCGCGGCGGTAGAGCACCGGATTGTCGGCGAGCATCTGCAGCGGGCTTTCGAAAACCACGTACAGCGCCATCTGATAGGCGCGCGTCCCCGTCCCCATCGGATTGGCCCCCGTCGAACGGTTGTCTTCGGGCTGCGCCGAGAACATCGAGCCGGGCGTGAAGTCCATCGGTCCTACGGCATTGCGGATAAAGGGCAGCCAGTTGCTGTTTTCGGGCTTGCAGCGGGCCCCCTGCTCCATGCCGAGCACCCCCTCGTAGGTAAGCAGGTTGGGATAGGTGCGGTAAAGCCCCTTGGGTGTATAGGAGCCGTGCATATCGACGAAAAGGCGGTGCCGGGCTGCGCACTTCATCACCCGTTCGTAATAGCCGACCATCCACTGGTCGCTACGGTCCATGAAGTCGATCTTCACTCCGGGAATCCCCCACTCCTCCAGCGTCGCGAAGAGCCGGTCCATATCCTTCTCGACCGCCAACCACGTCAGCCAAAGTACGATCTGCACGTTGCGCTCCCGGCCGTAGGCGATCAGCTCCTGCAGATCGAGATCGGGATTGGGATGGAAGACGTCGGTCGTCGAAGCCGACCAGCCCTCGTCCATGATGATGTAGGGAATACCGTATCGGGCGGCGAAGTCGATGTAGTAACGGTAGGATTCGGTATTGCGCCCGGCCCGGAAATCGACGCCCGTCAGGCGCATGCCGTTCCACCAGTCCCAGCTGACCAGTCCCGGTTTCACCCAATCCCAGTCGGCGTCGGCCGCAGGTTCGGCGAGCAGCCAGACCAGCTCGTTCTCGATCAGAGCAGCGTCCTTTTCCGCAACGACCGCCACACGCCACGGGAAGGTGCGCGTCCCTTGGGTGCGGGCGATATACGGCTCCTCCGCGACGATCTTCAGACTGCGGTCGCCGGCGGGGGCATACTCCTTGGGCACACGCGGAAACAGCGATTCGAAGCCGCCCGCGCCGTCGCCCCGGACGAACATGCAGGGGTAATCGCGCACGTCGGATTCGGCCAGCAGCACTTTCTTACCGCCGGGCATGCCGACCAGCACGGGCAGGTAGCTCATACGGTCCGCCGAATCGTATTCCGCCGTCGCCACACGGGTATAAGGCTCCTCGTACATCGACCGGAAACCGTCCACCTCGGAAAGCCACGCTTCGCTTCCGGCGGGAAATCCCAGCCGGCACGCCTCGCCCATGACCTCGACCTCGCCCGGAAGCGACGTCACGAAACGGTAGGCCGCACCGTCGTCGAACAGCCGGAACTCCACGGCGTAACCGCCTGCGAAATTGAGCCGCACGGCATTGTAACGGTTGCGCACCGAAGCGTTCTTGGTCGGATTACGCCGTTCGAGCACCTCGTCGGCCGACGAACGCTTCACGCTCCGCAGGCGGGGCTTTTCGCCCAGCGTCCTGTCGGCAAGCGTCAGTGACAGCGTACAGTTTTCCAATATCTTGTCCTCCCCGGACCAAAGGCCGTAAGTGATCCGGTCCGAGACATCGACCGCAAGTCGGAGATTTCCGCCGGGCGACGCGGCCTCGACGGTTTTGGCTTCGGCGGCGCAGGCCAACGTCAGCGCGCACAACAGCGTGAATAATCGTTTCATCATCATTCGGGATTAGCGGAACGCCATAAAAAAAGAGGGCCGCAGTCAGACCGCGGCCCTTCGGAAATTAACCTATTTAACCTCTATCGAATTCAGCAGATCGGTCTTGCCCTCGTTCACCAGTTTGAGAATCAGTTCGCCGAACAGCGTGTTCTGCCATGCGAACCACGAGCGGGTGAAGTCCGCGGGATCGTTCACGTTGAACGACTCGTGCATGAAGCCCGTTCCGGCGTCGGTGGTCATCAGCATCTCGACGCAGCGTTTGATCTCGGCGTCGTCCTGCGACGTGAAAGCCTTCATCATGATGCTCATCGGCCATGCCATGTCGTAACCGATATGCGGACCGCCGATGCCCTCGCCCGCCGTACCGCGGAAGAAGTAGGGATTCGCCTCGCTCCACACGAAACGGCGCGTATTCTGGTAGATCGGATCATTCACGTCCATATCGCCCAGATAAGGCATCGCCAGCAGGCTCGGCACGTTGGCGTCGTCCATGAGGAAACGGTTGCCGTATCCGTCCACCTCGAAGGCGTAGATCTCGCCGAATTCGGGATGGTCGTAGGTGGCGTATTTCTTCAGGGCCGCCTCCACCTCGTCGGCCAGCGACTGGCACTCGGCGGCCATCTCCGGCCTGCGGTTCACCTCCGAGAGAATCTCGGCGGCCTTGCGCAGCGAAGTCACGGCGAAGAAGTTCGACGGCACGAGGAACAGGAACGTCGTGGCGTCGTCCGAAGGACGGAACACCGAAGCGATCAGCCCCACGGGATTCACCGGATTGCCGTTGCCGACGTTGCACACCGTGTCGAGCTGGCGGTCCGTGACGCGCAGGAAGGTATAGGGTCCCACGCCCTCCTTGCGCTGCTGCTCGCGGAAGGTCTTCAGGATATTCTTGATGGCGGCCATCCAGTGCTCGTCGAAAACCGAAGCGTCGCCCGTCGTCAGCCAGTACTGATAAGCCAGCCGCAGCGGGTAGCAGAGCGAGTCGATCTCCCACTTGCGCTCGTGGAGTTCGGGGCGCATCTCGGTCTGGTCGCTCATCCACTGGTGGTCGGGATTCGGATCGTAGGGATCGAGGAATGCGTTGGCATAGGGATCGAGTTCGATGCACTTGAACTGGCGGCGGATAACGCCCGCCAGCATGCTGCGCAGGTGCTCGTCCTTATTGGCCAGCTGGAGATAGGGCCACACCTGCGCCCCGGAGTCGCGGAGCCACATGGCATGGATATCGCCCGTATAAACGATCGTATCGTCCTTGCCGTTGGCGTCCTTGCGGGCGCGGACCGTCGTGTCGAGCGTATTGGGGAAGCAGTTCTCGAACATCCACGCCAGCTTGGCGTTGGTCAGCACGCCCTTGATGCGGGCGATCTCCTGTTCCACGGCTTCCGAACGGAACAGACGTTCGGCTTCGGCGGGACGGTTCGTCGCGGCATATGCGGCCGGCGTCTGCGCTTTGGTCTTCTTGCCGGGCTTGGCCATACGCGTATTGTCGGCAGGCATCGGAGCTGCGGCTTCGCGCGCAGCGGGCTGCGGGGCTTCGGCGGGAGCGGAAAGGCTCACCGTGCGGGCCGAGACACCCTCTGCGGCGCACACCACGGCGGCCGCAAGGCAGATGTTAAGGATTTTCTTCATTTTCATTTTGTTGCAATGTGTAAGTTGAGTATGGTTATTTTGTCTGATCCAGTTTCACGCCGCTCATGCGTCCGTACATCTCGGCCATGGCGCCCTGCGTCAGCAGCCACTTCTCGGACTGCTTGTCCGCCCCCGTAAAGTCGGTCTCGAACAGCCCCTGCGCATCGCGGGCATGCTCCCACGCATAGTCGAGCGTGCGCTGCACGTCGCCGAGGTAAGCCGCATTGCCGTCGATGGCGTAGAGTTCGGCCAGTCCGCGCACCATCACCGCCGAGAACCACACGTTGCCCTTGTTGATGATGCGGAAGGTCTCGCCGCCTTCGGGCGTGAACTCCCCGAAGAAGCGGTCGTAGCAGGCCGCCGCCGTACGCTGGGCGTCTTTCAGGTAGCTTTCGTCGCCCGTCGCCTTGTAGAGCAGCGCCCCGGCCTGCACCATCTGTCCGCTGTTGTAGGCGAACTTCGCGCGGCCGATCTTGCCGTCGAGGCCGATGTTGTCGAAATAAAGGCCGTCTTCGGGATCGAGCAGGTGTTCCTTGGTCCAAGCGTAGAGCGCCTTGCCCTGCGCGAGATAACGTTCGTCGCCCGTGGCGGCGTAGAGTTTCAGCGCGTAGACCGTACCGGGTGCGTTCGAGCAGGTATTCTTCGAATGTTTCTGCTGTTCGCACCAGTAGATGCCGCCGCCCAGCACGTCGTCCGTGCCGCTCTCGATGAATTTCCAGATCATCTCGGCGTCGGCGAGATACTTTTTGTCGCCCGTGGCTTCGTAGATATCGCAGAAATCGATGCCCAGCCAGACGTTGTCGTCGTAAAAGCGGTCCGAAGCGGGAGCCGTATTGATATAGGAGGCGTAAGCCGCGGGCATGCGCGTCGTGTCGAGGTATTCGGCCAGCCCCGGCAGTACGCTCCCGTCGAGCACACTGCGGTACGACGCGTCGGCTTCGAGAATCGTATTCACGGCCGAGAGGGTTCCCGAAAAGGGCCAGAGGTAGGAATAGGGATTGGGGCGCGCCTGATCCGCCGAAGCGAGGTAGCTCGCCGTATAATCCACATTGAACGGATAGTTCTCGCGCAGCAGACGGTTTTCGGCCACGCCGTAATGCGCATATATCGAATCGAGCGTCGCCTTTGCGCGATCGAGGTTGCGGGCGTCACACGCCGCGCTTCCGTTGTTGCAGCAAGCCGCGAAAGCAGACGCGGCAAAAGCCATAATAAGCAGTTTCTTCATCATTTATCGGTTATTTTGCAGGCAATACGGTTGTATACCATGTTTTCTGAACGCCGAGCGCCCGGTTGATGCCTTCGACGACCAGCGGCTCCATCCGCAAATAGCCGGAAAGAACCGGATGGCAGCCGTCTTGGGAGAGCTCTTCGGACATTCCGCCGCTGCCGTTGTCGAGCGCCCGATGGTAATCCACATAGGGAATCTTCTGCTCCGCGGCATAGCGTTCCAGCATCGTATTGAGTCGTCGGACCTCCTCGGCAGGATCCATTTCGGGCCGCCACGAGAAGCGGTCGCAGGGCAGCAGCGAGCAAAGCACCACCTTGATCCCGTTGTAGCGGGCCAGATCGCACATCGAGACGATGTTGCCGAAGACGTTTTCGAGTTTTATCGGGCCGTTGTTCCGCGCGATGTCGTTGATGCCCGCCAGAATGACCACGACCTGCGGTTTCAGGTCGATCACGTCGCTGCGGAAACGGGCTAGCATCTGGACGGTCGTCTGCCCGCTGATACCGCGGTCGAGGAACCCGTTCCGTTCGAAGAAATCGGGATCGACGCGAATCCAGCCGTCGGTGATGGAATTGCCCATGAAGACCACCTCGACGGGCCGGTCCAACACGGCATTCTGAAGTTCGTAACGTCCGTACTGCGCCCAGTCCGCCGGTCCTTCGGCACGAAGCGCCGCCACGGAGAAAAGAGCCAGCGACAAGAGTACGATCTTTTTCATGCAGGTCATACGGGTTTCGGGTTTTCGCTAACAAAATTAGAAAACGCCGGGGAATCGGCAGTCCGTATCCATGAAGAAATAGTACAGATACGTGCCAAACACCCCAGAGCAGGCATTTTCGCGCTTCCGCCCCCGCATATCGGGGCGTCGGGTCCGGTTTTGCAACCGCAAAAATACGATTTTTGTCTGTTTTCAGGTCGTTTCGCCACAATATTTATCCGATTTCAGCCGTATTTTGCATAAATTTGCACAAAAGAGTTCAAACCCACACAACCGAAAGTTCCCATGATACGAAAAACCGGTCTCGTCTGGTTGCTCCTGCTGTTCTGTACGGCAGTCCGCGCCAGCAACCTGCGGCAGATATCGAGCCGCGAAGGCATCTCGAACAACGCCATACTTTCGCTGGCTCAGGACAAGCACGGATTCATCTGGGTCGGAAGCTGCGACGGCCTTCGCACAGTCTTATGGCTGGCAGGCTGCAGCCATGCCTGTCAGGGCTGCCAGAATCCGGTGACATGGGATGTGAAGGGCGGACTTCCGTTCGATGAGGCAGCGAAAGAGGAGCTTTTTGAGGCACTTTCCCCAGCCTGGATCTCCGGGGTGACCTTTTCCGGCGGTGACCCGCTCCACTGGCAGAACCGGAAGGAGACAGGAAATCTCATCGAGGAGATCGCCGTCACCACGGACTCGCTCTTCTGGATCCGCACCAACTACGGACTGGACCTCTTCGACCCCGACAGCAAGCGGGTCGAACGCCATGCGGACTTCCAAGGGATGTACAAAATCGTGACACGGCGCAGCGACGAAGTGCTCGTCGTCACGCAGGACAACAAATTCAGCTGTTACGACCCGGCGACGCGCCGGTTCAGCTCCGTACAGCCCATGCCCGGCATCGACTACGCCGACATCCTCGACATGCAGCTGGACGATGACGGCGCCCTGTGGGTATTCTCCCGCAAAGGCATCTTCCGCATACCGGTCGCATTCCCGGACAAAAACAACGACCGGATCGGCATCGGACGTCCCGAACGGTTTCCCACGGTCTCGAATCCCGAATATGCGTTCGCCGAAAACGGCAGCGGCTTCTTCATCGACGAAAAGCACATATTCTACGAATTCGACATCCGGGAGCGCCGTCTGATCTACATCAAGGAGATGAGCGACGAGATGGCGCGCATGGGCAGCGTGTCGAGCATCGTCCGCGACGGCGGCGACTACATCGTCTCGTTCTACACCAACGGCGTCATACGGCTGCGCACCACGCCCGAACAGAGCGTGAAATACGCCACCGAGCACATCAACATCCCCTGCGGCGTCTTTTCGCTGCTGCGCGACGCCCGGCAGGAGATCGTATGGATCGGCACCGACGGACAGGGACTCTACCAGCATACGCGCAACGCCACGGCGTTCCGCTCGATCACCTTCAACCAACTGCCCTACAGCCTCTCGAAACCCGTCCGCGCGCTCTACATCGACGACGAGCGGACGCTCTGGGTCGGAACCAAAGGCGAAGGCATCCTGCGCATCGCCGACTTCTACGACCGCAAGGAGTTCACCCCGGCGCACGTGCAGCAGCTCACGGCCGACAACAGCGAGCTGCTCGACAATTCGGTCTACGCCTTCGCCCGCAGCAGACGCAACCTGCTCTGGATCGGCACCGACGGCGAAGGACTGAACTACTATTCGTACGGCGACCGGTGCATCCGCACGCTCCGCACCCCGGCGCCGCTCAAATACATACACGCCCTGTACGAGACTTCGCCCGACACGCTGTGGGTGGCCACGGTGGGCTGCGGCGTATTCCGCGTAACGCTGGGCGGCACGGCGTCGCAGCCCTCGATACGCGGGGTCGAGCAACTGCATTTCAACGACGAACTGGAGATCAAGAACTTCTTCTTCACGCTCTACCCCGAAAACGGTTCGGCGATGTGGTTCGGCAACCGCGGCGGCGGCGCGGTCCGCTACGACATCGCCGGCGGCGGCAGCGAAGTCTTCAAGTTCGACGCGGGGCGCAGCGCCATCGCCAACGACATCTTCGCCATCCACCGCAGCGGCGACGGCACCATGTGGTTCGGCACCAGCGGCGGGCTGATCGAATTCCGGCGGGATTCGACCTCGCACGTTCCGGGCATCCGCAACACCGTGCACGGCATTCTCGAAGACCGCAAGGGCGACCTCTGGCTGAGCACCAACCGCGGTCTGGTGCAGTACTCGCCCCACACGGGCTACGTGGTGACCTACGGCTATTCGTACGGACTGAACACCATCGAATACAGCGACGGGGCCTGTTTCGCCGACCCGCGGACGGGCACCCTCTTCTTCGGCGGCATCGACGGACTGGTGACAATCGAAGATACGGGCTTCCGCGAGCAGGAGTACAATCCCCCGATGCTGTTCCGCGACATCCGGCTCAACGACGGCATCCGCAACATCGGCGACATGCTCTCCCGCGACGGCGTGCTGACGCTCAGACACGGACAGCGCATCTTCGAGATCACGGTCTCGGCGCTCGACTACGTGAACGGCAGCAACTACAGCTATTACAGCCGTCTGGACGGCTACAACGACCAGTGGACCGGCGCGTCGTCGCAACTCTCGTTCGCCGATCTGCCGGCCGGCACCTACCGGCTCGACGTGCGTTACCGCAACAACATCACCGGGGCCGAAAGTCCGGTCTATTCGCTGCCGATACGTCTCAAACCGGCGTGGTATGCGACCGCGGCGGCCAAATGTCTCTACGTGCTGTTGCTGCTGGCCGTAGTCGGGGGCGTCATCCGCCATTACCTGCTCCGCTACCGACGCAGACGCGCCGAGAAGCTGCAGCGGCTCGAAATCCGCCGCAAGGAGGAGGTTTACGAATCGAAGATGCGCTTCTTCTCGAACATCACGCAGGAGCTGTCAATGCCGCTGACGATGATCTCCGCTCCCTGCCAGCAGATACTCGCCTACCGCAAGGCGGACCCCTATGTGCTCAAATACGCGCAGACCATACGGCAGAACGTCTCGAAGCTCCACGACCTGATCTACATGCTCCACGAGTTCCGCGGCATCCGCACGGGGCAGAACGACGAAAGCGAAAACATCGAGCTGGTTCCCGTGGCCGAGATCGCGCAGAGCATGGTCGAGACTTTCGGCGAATATTCGCAGCAGAACAGCATCCACTGCCAGCTGGACATCGAGCGCAACCTCGTGTGGCCGACCGACCGCGACGGACTTTCGACAATCCTCAACACACTGCTGTCCAATGCCTTCAAGCATACGCCCTACAACGGCGCCGTAAGTCTCACGATCCGCAGCGACAACGGCAAGCTCCTCATCTCGGCCTCCAACGACAGCGTGGGCGTCAATCTCGAAGACATCGAAGCGATTTTCGACCGCTACCGCGTACTCGACTATTTCGAACGCAAGAGCGAGCGCGGCCTCTCGTTTCAGGGCGACCTGCGTCTGGCGATCTGCCACAGCATCGTGGTCCGCATGCAGGGCGAAATCAAGGTCGAAAGCACTCCCAACGCGCAGACGACCTTCACCGTACTGCTGCCGCAGCTGAAAGTCACGGCCGAAAACGCCCCGACCGCAGACAACATCGTACCCGCGTCCAAAGAATACGGACTGCCCCTGCCGACCGTGACACGGCGCGAATTCCCGTTCGACAAAAACCGCAGGACGGTGTTCATCGTCAACGACAATTCGGAGATCATGAATTTCGTGGCCGAGCTTTTCGCCGCGGACTACAACATCAAGATGCCGTCGGGCAAAACCGAGATGATCGAGCTGCTCAAGCAGATGCACCCCGACATCGTCATCTGCGACGCCCTCTCCGAGCAGTCCGACTGCCTGTCACTCATCCAGTTCATCAAGCAGGGCAAGCTGACCTCGCACATCCCGGTCATCCTGCTCTCGACGGCCCAGCAGATCGACGAGCGCATCAAGGGCGTGGAGTCGGGCGCGGACATCTGCCTGACGCTTCCGTTCAACGTCGAATACCTCAAAGCCGTGGCCGAGCAGCTGCTCCGCCGCAACCGGTCGCTCAAGGACTACTACAAGTCCTCGATCAGCGCCTTCGAGCTTTCCGACGGGCGCATGCTCCATCAGGACGACAAGGAGTTCATCGACCGGATGCTGAAGATCATCAACGACAACATCTCCAACACGGAGATCTCGACCAAATTCATCGCCGACGAACTGGGCGTGAGCATCCGCAACCTCTACCGACGACTGGAGGGCATCCTCAACCAGACGCCGACCAACATCATCAAGGAGTACCGGCTGACCAAGGCCGAACAGCTGCTCACGACCACGAAGCTCTCGATCGACGAGATCATCTACAAGGCGGGCTTCGTAAACCGGGGCACCTTCTTCAAATGCTTCTCCGCCAAATACGGCTGCACGCCCAAAGTCTACCGCAAGGAGAAACTCTCGCAGATCCGTCAGGAAGTGGGCGAAGAGAGCGAAGATGCCGCAGACCGGTTGGCGTAACGTCCGGCGGAGTCCGGCATAGCCCCCAGCGAAGTTCCGGCATGACAGCGGCCACAGCCACGACACGGCATCCGGCGAAGCTCCGGCATAACAGCCGCAACAGTCACGACATCGCATCCGGCGAGGCTCCGGCATAACAGCCGCCACAGCCACGACACGGCATCCGGCATAACATCCGGCGGAGCAGATCAAATGAAGAAAGAGCGGGCCGAAACCCGCTCTTTCTCTTTGCCTGTCCTGAGGACCATGTCCCTACTCGATCAGCAGCGCCATGGCCTCGATCATCGTCGAAGCGCTGACCTGCTCGTTCAGACGGCCGTCCCACGAAGATCCCGGCTCGCCCCAGAATCCGCCGAAGAACCACTTCGATCCCTCCGACTTGTCCACGCCGTCGCGCCAGCAGACCAGCCCGTTGTAGATCAGGAACTCCTCGATCTCCCGGCGCAGCCCCGCATCGGCCTTATCGACCGAAGCGTCCTTCCAGACGTTCATCGCATAGCGGACGAAAATCCCCTTGAAAAGCGCGTT
>OMEQ01000941.1_pt1 | contig 15595 bp, 9 predicted proteins | sample 1645451 | NCBI WGS metagenome assembly OMEQ01 (sample SAMEA103958142, study PRJEB25191) | human gut metagenome | biome: human-associated habitat [ENVO:00009003]; feature: intestine environment [ENVO:2100002]; material: feces | place: Germany | collected 2013/2015
TGCAGGTAAATCATCGATACTTTTTCGAAAAGTATCATGACAATCTATTATACCATCTTTAGCCGTTTCCGCACAATCTTTTTTGCATTTCTCACGTAGTTCTGCATTGGTATCTGTTCGTGTAATCACAACTTTATACACTCGACTTTTTTGTCGAGCCCTCATCAACTCTAATTTAGTAAAATCAGCATCTTTAAAAACGTCCCTGACCAGAGAAGAAATACGATTACGGTTAGTTTGATAATCATATCCTACTAAGACCTTTAACTGGGCAATCGCTTCAGTACAAGTTTCAATATCAAGCATTTCTTTCTTGAACAGTTGATATTGTTCTAGCTCTTCTTTAGATAATTTAGCGATTGCGTTTCGTTCTCTTCTCATCTCTTTCCCAATTTCTTTTTCTAGATTATGGTAGGCTTCCGAAGCAATAAAAAGATCAGCGGCAGTCACATCTTCTGCCTTTTGAGAGTAATCGTCAGCATCATTCGCCTGACAACTAAGTACTGAAATACTGATTAGAAAGGCTAATGCAACCATCATAAAGCCAAAATTCCACTTTTTCATAAGAACTACTTTTAGAGATTAATAATATTGAATATCTTTTTCAAGGCGACACCATAATATTAGTAGATAATCATTTGGCTCATTTTCCAGTTTCTTATATTTCACATAATTCACATAAGATAAGGAGCTGTATTTTTCCATAACATTAGTACGAATAAAAGTTCATCACTCTTGTTGTGACAAAGGACGACATTTATAAATTGGAATACAAATTTCAACCGTATACAAATGCGTATACACAGCCAATGTATACGCATTTAAATATGGTTTTTAAAGAAAGATCATTCTAAACGTAATGATTTAATAAAATCGGTAATAGATTTACAAGAAACATTCATCTTCTTTTTCAATCTACTACGGCGTATTCGAAAAGAGCTTCCTAGAATATGGAATAACTCTGAAATCTGCGCATTACTAAAATCAATACGTAACAAAAGAATGACATGTATATCATCTTCTGAAAGTACAGGGTAATAATGTCTCAACTTATAGATAAAACCATCTTGATGAAAATTTACCCAGAGTTCTAATTTATTCCAATTGCAATCGCTTATTGCGGATAAAGATGTAACATAGATTTGTACATCATAGGCAGTCTTCCACTCTTCTTCATCCATAGTTATTTTATCTATTACAACTATATCCTATTTCACCAATTCACCATTGATATAAAGGTTCTTGAAAGTTACATCTTTCGCCCCTTTAATATCATTTGCTCCTTTGGCTACATTATTAAAATGAGAATCCTCTACACTGATATTATATACATGTTTATCATCCTCCAATCCGATAATAAGCACACCCAATTTACTCTTCTCACAAGTTACATTCTTCAAATGCACATTACGGACAATCGGGTCAAACCCTCTCTTACATTTCTCCCGATTCTCATATTGCAGATTGATGCGAAGTACAGCTTCACGACATTGTCCTACCGTTACATTACGAACAAATACATTTTCTATAAGTCCTCCGCGGCAAGTACTGGTCTTAATACGAATGACACGATCCAGATTCGGGCTATCCATCCGGCAGTCTTCTACAAACAAATTGCGGTAACCACCCGAAATCTCACTGCCAATCACGACTCCTCCATGTCCATTTCTCATCATGCAACCACGCACGATAATATTCTCACTGGGAATATTCCATTTACGCCCGTCTTCATTACGTCCTGATTTAATAGCAATGCAATCATCACCCGTATCAAACGTGCAATTCTCTATTAACACATTCTTACAAGATTCAGGATCACATCCGTCTCCGTTAGGTCCACGATTGAAAACAGTCACTCCGCTAACAATCAAGCTCTCGCAGAAAAGAGGATGAATCACCCAAAACGGAGAATTCAACAAAGTAACACCTTCAATCAAGATAGTGTGGCAGGAATGTAAATTCAGTAGTTGCGGACGCATCCCGTCTTCCGGCTTCATCAGTCGTTTGTAAACGGGAGTCGATGTTTCACCATACATCAACAAGCGTTCACGACCTCCATTGCGTTGAGCCACCATACCTTCTTTCCAACCATACTTTACGGCTCCACACATAGGCCACCAAGTTTCCATGCTACCCTGTCCGTCAATAATACCTTTTCCGGTTATGGCAATATTGCTTTCACCATAAGCATAAATCAAGGGGTGAGCGTTATAGCAATCAATTCCTTCCCAACGAGTTAAAACAGCAGGAAAATAAAGGCTTTGATCTGTAGAGAATTTCAAAACAGCTCCCTCTTCGAGATGGAAATTCACATTGCTCTTTAGAGTAATAGGTCCGGTATAAAAAGTGCCTTTAGGAACAATTACTGTGCCACCTCCTGACAGACTGCACTGTAGAATAGCCTGATTAATGGCTTCATGGCAAGGATTAGCCTCATCATCTGTTTTTGCTCCGAAATCCGTTATAAGAAATGTCCGTTTCGGAAAAGAGGTCCGTTTAATCTGTTTTTCGATGCGGGCACTTTCTTTAAACGCCTTATCAAAATCAACAGTATTCGCAAATGTTACCTCTACCACAAAAAGCAACATCAGTAGTAAATTAATAGTTCTTCTCATCATAATTCTTATCCTTTTATTAATATGTTATTTTTATTTTATTGCAATGTAACTCCCATCAGGCCGATAACAACATCGTTCGAAAGTGTTTCCAACATCAGATGGCTTAATTCTTTAGAAGGATTCAGAGGCATATCCAAAAGTATGCCCGCTCCCCCCTCAATGGAACGTCCATAAACACCCTTTATTCCTAAGTCTTTTCCCAAGTCATTACTGACCAAACCTGTCTTGAAATGAATACGGTAAGGACGAGGAGAAGAGACAGTGAATGCCTGACCATCGACATAGAAATCCTGCTCAATAGGACACCAGTTATCCGGATTCACTAATTCCAGCACATCGGAAGTGCCATCCGTATAGAATACACGAATGATACCATTAGCAATACGGCACTGCATGTGGTTAGTACTACCTGCCATCATCAAATAGGCATGAGAAGCTCTACCAGAAAGCGGAATACTCAAACTATCCGGATAATTATCCCACAAAGAAGTGAAAGCTATATTGTTTCCTTGAGCCAATGTTCGGAATGAAGCACCCAATTGGGTAGTCAACACCTCATCACGTACCAGTGCACGCAAACCCGTATCGTCAATATCAGCTGTTAGTTTCGGGTGACACCACTCACCAATGCCCTGGATAGGAAGCTGTAGAGTGGTATAAGGTGAACGGGGAGTGAGATACTTATTCCGGAAAATATCAGTAACATTCGCATTGAACAGAGAATCCATATTTATCATCCGGCACTCTAATGTATTTACCTGTGAGAAAGGGAAAACGACCGATGATTTTTCTGATTCTGATATTTGTATATTCACAGGCTGCCACCATTCCATTTGTCCCTGTTTCATGCGAACAAAGAAAGTATGATGCCCTAAATGATCATTGACCTTACTTCTTATAGATGTATCACTAACATTCGGTTGTACCAAAACTCCCTGTGGATCATATATTTTACCGAATACGGCCCCTGAACTTGAAGGGATATTGATTTCCGCTAAAGCATCCGTCTGTATTTCAGGCAGAACCGAACATAGACGGTTTCCTCCCCACACAATTTCGACTGTTGATTTCTTAGCAGAAGAGGCAGGGATAATAATCACCGGATAACCGGAAGCCGCTTCTGCAAAACTCCAGTCAACCTCTCTCCCATTCACTTTCACCGAATGAATTTCTTCTCTCCCGGCATTCACTTGTAATGTCAATGCCAAAGGAGTTTCAAAACGTTGCTCTATTTGATAGGTATCGACATCTTTTTCCCGAATAAAGCTATAAGTCATATCCGGCAAAGAAATAGAAGCTTTTGACCATCCTGCAGGAAATCCCGGACGAATCACCATCTTCCCGTTCAATACATCGGGTAAAATGCCATACAATCCCTGTACCAGTAATCGGGAAGCTACCCCTATCGGATCTCCAAAGTCACGATAACACTCTCCACGGGCAGCATCATAAAAGCTGACTTGTCCCAAATTGCCGGGACTGTTACCTAAGTACATACCATCCAAGAATGAACTCTTCATCAACCGATATGCTTCCTCCGGACGTCCTGCCTGGAAATAGGCCAAAGCCGTATGCATCACCTCTGCAAAAGCCACATTATTGATACTCCAGGAATAAGGTAACCAATTAGTAGTGGCAATCGTTGCATACCCCTCTTCCAGTCCATCGGCATATACGGGGATATGTGGTATTTCCGTATCAACATACCGTGTAGCCTGATAAGCTTGAAAAGGATCGGCAACGTCGCTATCGAGTGCATGGTATATAGTCCATAATCCCGGACTTTCATGAAGCCGACGATGTCCCATGAAATCCTGAAACTCCGCCCAACAACCTTTACTCTGCATCCAAAGGTGTTTATTCATCGCTTTCAATATTTGTTCGGCTTCCTTCTGATAAGGTGAAGGGTCTTCGCCTATCAAAGAAGCAAGAAAAGCTGCCATTTTATTGGAACGATAGTTGTAAGCTGACGAATGAGTGACCGCACCACTGTTGTAATAAAGCGCATCACTTGCCCAAATACAAGCGTATGCATCATATAAGCCATCATTGTCCGGATCATAATTTAATTTTTCCCACGCAAGATGACGGGTAATAACAGGCCACATTTTACGGACATACGCAGTATCTCCCACCCAGTTGAAGTGCCATAACAGTTCATCCATATAACAAAGATTCATGTCATAGTGATGCATCTGGTTGTTACGTCTTGGATTCCGGCAAATATACCCATTGCTATATTGAGGAGTCCCCCAACGTTTTTCCGAACGTGCCAGATTCATTGTGGAGTCCTGTGCCGGATGAGGTATGGTATTCGGGACATCAGTCACCTGACTGGCTGCATAAGCATCAAAATGAGTCCGTGCCCGATCATGCCAGCCTAAGGCATCGCCAGTATATCCGGCTCTCCATCCACTCAACGGCATACGCCAGCCGATAGCACCATGCAACCAGACTTGTCCATCCCAAATTCCATCAGCAGCAGCGACCAATGCACCTCCCAAAGTGTTCAAATAAGGGTCCGGCGTTTCTATCTTCAAACGGGAAGCCAATGCCAAAGAAGCTGCCTCCGCTTGTTGATAAAGTTTACGGACATTATAGCGTTCGGGAACATCCCCACGTACCAAGTATACTTCTTTCTGCAAGGGAAGTTCACCTGTCACAAGGTCGGTAGCTTCGGCCGGAAGTTCAAAACAATCAGCCGGGTCTACCCCCATATCTCCATTACGACTCAAACGTTTTCCGGTAGCCCCCCCGTGTTGCCAACGAAGTATAGCCCCTTTAGGCATATTCGAAGGAGAAAAACGCCAAATAGCCCCATCCATATCAGCCAATGCCAATACAGAAATACGCAGTTCTCCTTTTCCCCAAGAAGGGTCTTTCAGATAATAGGTACGTTTTCCAGCCGAATAACGGGATTCACAATGTCCGGTGCGGTCAAGCGCCAATTCTGTTCCGTCACGAAGAATGACTTTGAAACTTATATTTCCTCCGCGTCCGTTATTATAAAAAGCAAAAACCGGTCGGTCACTTGTTTCTACGCGAAAGGGACTGTGACTGCCGTATAAAGCACGGGTGTACCGATTCTTACCATTGACACAAACAAATCCATCACCATCGGGACGATATTGCAACGTCCTTTTTGTACCTCGCAGATGTTCGTTCAAGGAGATGGATTCTTTAAAATCACCTATCTGCTTTGCCTCTCTTTGAGCATTTAATGGTATCGCCGACAACATTAAAAGACAACAGGTAGTCAGCTTTCCTTTTAAAATAAGATTCAGATGAAAATAATTCATATTTTTTGTGTTTGATTATGGTAATGGCTTCAATCCTTCCCAACGGACATTCCAAGTTCCATCTTTCGGGAATCCCGGATTAGTCTCCGTACATCCGTCCCAACCGGCACACATCATCGCAATAGCGGTCAGTAAACCACCATTACCCGGTAAATAAATACGTAAACGACCGTCCTGATAATTATGACCGTTCGGCAGGTATGTATTTGTGCGTTTATCCATCAATAAAGCTCCGACAGCCTTTTCCGGTTCACCCAAACGGGCAGCATTCATAGCCGTCATCGGATAATCCCATCCCCAGGTTTTACCCCAATTCCAGTTATCCCAGATCCAGTGCAATGTATTTTTCATATAATCTTCCCGGATAAGTTTATTCATCGGAAGTATACCAACTGCACCTAATACAGCCATGTGGTCGGAAGTATAACGAATGTCTTTATAGGTATCTGTAGCTGTTTCGGCAGCCAGATAAAGCCCTTCTTTATTAGATGCCAAAGGAGAAAGTTTGTCGATCATTTCATCCCATTCCAGACTACGTTGCTGTCCCATACGCTCACGCCATTGCTGGGCGGTCTGCATGGCAAAATGCCAGTAAGAAAGTTCGAAAGGAGGATTAATAGTTTCTGCTGCACGCAACGTTTCTTGTGCAGGAATAGCACCTTTCAATACGTAACGTCCTTCCAGTTCATCATAAGTAGCAAAAGAGTACATAAATTCTGCGGTCTCCTGTACCAAACGATTATATTTATCCAGTACTTCTTTAGTCGGATTGGCACGATAAAGTAATTCTGCCAGATAAATCAAATGAGGTTGTTGCCAAATCAGAAAACTTCCTACTTTGGAAGGGGCTTCTGTTCCTGAAGGATCGGTCATTTTCATCCAGCGAATGCCATCAAACCCTTGTCTTTGGGCTATTTGACGTGCTATCGGTTCTACTTTTTCATACCAACCTAATGTACGGTCAAGTAAGTTGCTACGATTCCAAAGAGCAAATTGAGCTTCGTGCCACCAGATCATTTCAAGATGGAATTTACCAAACCACGAATTATAAGTAAGTCCCGTCTCTTGCGGAGGAGTAGTACCTGCACTCTGAATAGCAAGCAAATATTGGCTAAGTATCACACGCCGTTCCAATTCTTTGGCGCGTGAGTCCGTACATGCCGAAAAGTCTACGGCCGCGCCTTCCTTCCAAAACGAGTTCCAATAGTTTTTTGCTTCTTCTTGAGTCTGTTCCACGGTGACAGTCTGTGTGGAAGGGGCTTCACTAGTAAAAGCACAAGTAAAAGCCAGATTATCGTCCATCGGGGTCAGGACAAAACAATGTTTAGCTTTCTCATTTAAAGCAGCTTTTCCTTCCCAATGCAAAGTTATATAATACTCTGTGCTATCTAAAGTATGCTTCAAAACTGCAGAAGATTCATTTTGAGTTACAATGGTCGTTGTATGTTTATCAACGGCCTCCCAATCACAAGCATCATCACAATGGGCACCCGTAGGATACGGAAAACGAAAACAAATCCCCGTATGCGCTTTAGAGGTAATATTTGCAGCAATCATATCACTAGAAGGATGACAGACTGTCTCCACTTGATAATCTTCACCATTTAATTTAAACCTGCTCTCAATTTTTCCATTCCACAAACAAAGTTTCTGATGAATATCAGTCACTTGTTCAATATCCGTATCTTCTTTCACGTCAAAACCGACAATCCCTAAATGAAGACGGTGTGGATTGACACGAAACCAGTTAGCGGCATCTTGCTGTCTGCCTTTCTCTTTGAACTGTGTAGCATAAAGTTCTTTCTTCCCTCGCCCAAAATCGTACTCTTTCAGGGTTTCTTCCGGAGTGAGATGTTCCGGATTGGCAAAGCTATGCCATCCCCACTGGCTTTGCGTTCCTAATGGAACACCTTTGCTGTAATTGTCCGGAAATGTCTGCAAACCGGTTATATCTACCGTATAAGCAAACTCTCCATTTCCTACAGAAAGGGAAGCCAATGAATCGAATGCCGTAACAACGGGACTATTTCTTTCTACCAGCGCCTCACGGTCAATAACGGGCTGTTTACCGTCTCCGCAAGCTGTCCAAACAAAAAGTGCTGCAATATATGCTGCTAATGTTTTCATCATTCTTTGTTATTGTTATTTGCAAAAGTATTTATATTTGAAACAATGACGCGGATTCTCATTCAAAAATCCGCGTCACCCCAACCTAATCCACATCAAAGGATGATTTGAGGATTTTTTATTTTAACTTCCATTTAATGAAATAACCTCCACTCATTATTTTGGAACGGATGGCTGCAGCATTGCCAGTACTTTCGTACTTTTCCGAAATATATTTCGCCATAAAACTATTATCTTTATAACGTTTCGCCATGCGAATCATAGCCGGATAAACTTTTCCTTCGCACGCCATTTCCAACATCATTTCTTTCAATATTTCTTCGTCATTGTTTCGTACATTAGATGTGAAGGTACGTGCTCCTAGGTTACTATAGCTTACTTCTACTCCACGAATCCCTCTGTCACCATATTTACGACTACCAATGCCTGTTGTCCCGTTTGAATAATAATATACAGTACTGTTATTCGTCCAATGAGGAGTAATACCATACCAATTCCCGGAATAAGTACCTTCTTCATCAATATCAAACTCACTAGAGTAAGCATTGACCCCTACATTAATCAGTGCGTCTACTACAGATCTTCTGCCCAATTGATTGAATGCTTCCGCCAACATAAAATAAAGGTCTGCACCGCGGTAAGTATATACGAATACATCATCGCGATAAGCGTTACGTACAGGTTTAGAAGTTGGACGGAATTTACTGATAACCCATTTACCATTGTATTCAGATACCGTATAACCCATTCTGAAATCTTTATCTTTATTGCCCAGCGGACCGAATTCATTATTTCTGAAACGTTCTACAGCAACCTCTGCTGGTGCCAGCCAATATTTATTCGGATAATCAGAGTCGAAATGCTTCAGCAGACTGTTCGTCTGCCTGTTTTGATAGTCATACATAATTGCAGATGCCGATTCATAGTCATACGGAGTCTCATTATTAAAGAAATTGGTATAATGGCTGAACAACATATCATTACGTAAGAAAGCAATAGATTGATTCGTGGTACTTTGATATATACTATTCATTTTATTAAGTATTAGGTTGATACATTGCTGGTATCTGCCTAACCACAAACAAATCTCTGCATATATAGCATAGTAAGGAGGAGTCATCATATCCCAACGACGATATTCACTATTTGCCAGTTCTGTATCCGGGTCCACCCAGTCTTTCCATGCTGTTTCGTAAGTCCCGTCAATGTTGTCATAACCGATATCTAGCAGATTCTTGCAAGCTACCATCGTTTCGTCAAGATTCAATATGTCAAACTGTGACAGATCTCTCAACGAAGTCATTGGTTTGTCCACCCATGCCACTTCTCCGTAAATTTTAGCGATTGTCATAAACATCCATGCTTTAATACGTAGCGTACTACTGACTAATGCTTTATAGTGGCTTTCATTAATAGAGTTCTTTTCTTCGTATGTTTTCAATTTCCGAAGATAATCGTTACAGGCATTTACTACTTCGTAGAATCCAGAAGGGTCTGCGTATGAATTACCGCTTAAATCATCATCGTAATTGTACAAATTGTAGAGTTCTGTGGGTGCCGTTGCAGTCGGCACCACCATTTCTCCTCGAAGTTCATTCAAATAAATCACTTTGTCTCCAATGGCTTGCATTTTGGTCATGATACCAATGTAGCCGGAGTACATCTCACTTTCTTCTGATATATAATCCTCATTATCCAGTGCAACATCTGTATCAGGATTGAAGAAGTCATCGCATCCTCCCAATAAGGTAACCGCCAGAATGAAAGCGGCGTTTAATAATATCTTTTTCATCTGCATCATTAGAATTTCAAGTTAATACCCAGTTTGACTGATTTCGGTTGCATCACTTTTGCATAATCAAATCCCTGTGTGGCACTGTTACCGGATGAATAGGCAAATTCAGGATCCATTCCTAAATATTTGGTAGCAGTAAGCAAGTTTTCTCCTGTCACATACAGTGTGCCGGAACGGAAAAACTTCCAAATCGGTTTGTCGAAACTATAGCTCAACGTAACGCTTTTCATACGTAGAAAAGAAGCATCTTCAATCCAACGGGAAGAGAAATTATTATTTCCAATAGCATCTCCATAGCTGGCACGCGGGATATTAGTCACTTGTCCTTCCACATTCCAGCGATTAGCTACTGCAATACTCTGGTTGGAAAAAGAAGAAGCCGATTCCAGCGTTCGTCTTACTGCGTTGTAAGCTTCATTTCCTTTTGAATAAGAAAACTCGGCAGACAAGGCGAAATGTTTGTAACGGATGTTGGTATAAAATCCTCCAAAATAATCTGGAGTGGCACTACCCAATGATACATAGTCTTTGGAATCGATACGACCATCGTTGTTCTGGTCTATGTAGTGTACGTCACCAGCGCTATATGCTTGATTACTGCTATTGAGTAATCCTGCTTCTTCAGCCTCTGCTTGAGTAGAATAAACACCAGTTGCCTGAAGTCCGTAGAATTCATAGGGATTACCTCCCACACGGCTCACCACCATAGAACCATCACTATATTCAACCACTTCCTGTTCATTACCACCTAATGACTTAATTTTGCTTTCTGTAAAAGCAATGTTACCTCCAACAATCCATTCAAAATCGCGCAGACGGATAAGTGAAGCTTGTAGAGAAAGTTCTACTCCATTATTATCTATCTTGCCGACATTTGCATAATAAGCAGACGTACCATAAACTGCAGATTTACCGATGTTCATAATAACATCTTTACTTCTTCCACGATAGTAATCGACTCCTACGCTAATGCGGTTTCTCAAAAGGTTTGCGTCCAGACTCAAGTTCATTTGTGAAGTTACTTCCGGTTTTAGATATGTATTAGGGATTTGTGTACGTATAATACCTGATACCGCCATATACGGTGAACTGCTATAATACGATTTTCCATAGTTGGAAGAGAAGCGACTGTTTCCAGTCAAACTATATTCTGCACGTAGATCCAAACGGTTTATCCAGTCTTTATCTATCAGAAAAGGCATGTTTTTGACCATCCATGTGACTCCTCCTGACGGATATACCTGAAAATGATTAGTATATCTTCCGTTGGCGGAAGAACCATCGATAGACATATTCAATGCAGCATTCAAAACATTATTGTAGGTGTAATCAACGTGACCATAGATATTAGCCCAGTTCCATTTATTCTGATAACCGTCGAAATAACGACCAATAGCATCTGCTGAACCCAATACTTGATAGAAATCATTGGTTGTGTTACGAGCATATGCTCCATCATACTCCTGTTGAGTCGTCAAGATTTGTACTCCTGCCAAGACGTTCAGTGCATGGCGGTTGTTAAATAGCTTGTTATAACATGCATTCAAGTTGTAAAATAAATTCGTAGCTTCCGCTACGCCCTCCCGTATTGTATTTTCCTCCGTACCATATGTATCGGTGATAGGAATGATAGTGAAATCCGTACGTCCGGGAACAAAGATGTGCTCTTTATTATAATTATAATATAAACCGAGTACACCATTTAGGGAGAATCCCGGAAATATTTTATAATTGAAACCAGCTTTGATGTTTACGTCATATTGGCGGTTGTTCGCATCCAGAGTATTGACAATAGCTGCCGGATTACTTACAGCGTAGTCCATGTTCTCGCTGATACCGTAATAATAAGTAGAATAAACCGAAGTAAATACTCCGTTATCAGCTTTCTGATAGGGAGCAAGTAGTGGAGATTGTGCATAAGCGGTGAGCAACGGATTGGTACGTGCATTCATCCCTTGTTCCTGATAATTACCGTTGATATATGCCAGTCCCACAGTGGCATAGACTTCAAAGTTCTTGCTAATCAAGAAGTTCCCGTTCAACTGTGTATGGTAACGGTTCTGTTGAGTGCTTTTCAATATTCCATCCTCTTTAGAGTAACCCAAAGACAAGTCGTATTTAGCAATAGCGTCACCACCTTCTACCCGAAATAGGTTTTCTGTTACAAATCCGCTCCGATAGATTTCATCCTGCCAGTTCGTATTATTATTGTAGTAATTAGCATATCTACTGTTGGTTGGGTCACTCATGAAAGGAAATTCGGTAAAGAACTCATCCATGTTTCCGAAATAGCTCATACCCATATCCGACAAATAAGAACGGTAATTGATTCCACTTAATAACGGCATACGTTTGTTATTCCAATTGACACCGAATTGCCCGTAGTAACTGATTTCTGTATTCATATTATCCGAATTCGCACCGTCCGTCTCAATCAGAATAACGCCATTGGCCCCCATAGAACCATACAAAGCAGCTTCTGCACCTTTTAAAACCGTAACGTTTTGAATATCATTAAGGTTGTAAGCCTGAAAGATATTGCGACTCAATCCGTTAATTAATGGAGAATCATTTACGTCCGGTATATAAGGAATACCGTTGATAACAACTAATGGGGCATTGTTACCTACAAATGAGCGTGTTCCACGGAGATTGATGAAACTTCCTTCTCCCGGCATACCACTTCCGCGAGTTACCTGTAAACCCGCAATCTGTCCTGCCAAGGCACGGTCTATCTTCATACCAGCAGGCACAAAGTCTTTCTTAGTAATGTTCTCGGCAGAAGTAGTAACTTCATTTGTCTCTACACGGAAAGGCAACACCGTTGTCTCATTGTACTTGTATTCTGATTCCGGAATCAGGATGATGGATATCTCTTTGCGATTATTTATCGTCTGAAGCACTGTATAATATCCAGCAGCCCATACTGAAATATTAGCTTTCTGCGGATCCTTACATTCAATTTGAAATACTCCGTTCTTGTCCGTAGTGACATCTTCACTTCCGGTGACGGATATTACCGCACCCTTAATTGGAACATTCAGGGTGGATAATACTTTACCGCTTATTTTGCCTTTTTCCTGCGCATACAGATTGGCTGCAGACAGGCAAATTAACAGGGTGAAAAATAAAACTTGTATCTTTTTCATATTGTCTTTATTTTCATAAGATTAATAACAGTCCTTAGTTGGTTTCAGACACCAATGATATAATGCCGCCCGTGCCAAATTAGAACCTGAGGCATTAAAACGTATCACAATTTCAGTCGCCTCGTCTCCCGGAATAGTGACTGTACCTACAGCACCACCGTCACGATCATATTTAGATTTATTTTTAAATCCTTGTGCAACAGCTTCGTCTATCCCTTCCGGATATCCACCTCCATTACGGTCATAGTGGTAAGATGCCGCATTATTTAATACCGATTGAGAAAGAGTATTGATAGGAATTTCTACTCCATCTTTGATCATTGAAATAGCAATCGCTCCCAAATCTTTTCCTTGCCGGAACCCCATGGTAAAGGTATAGGTTCCAGGAGGAATCTTGTAAGGAGTAGCAACATAGTTACTTCCCTTAGTTTCACCCCTGAACGGAGTATAATCTAATGTATAAGTCTGATTCTCTGCATCTGTCAGCGTATAATAAAGTACTCTGTATCCAATAGTCGGGAATCCCAACGCCGCCCATCCTGTACATGTTGCCTCATCCGTTTCACTGATTTTTTCAAATGAAAGATTTGTAGACTTGAAATATGCATCCTTCTCAGCTGCTCCCAAGTATTCGTAGTTCCTGAAAAGCTCCTTGAGACGGTAGATCAATACATTGGTAGGTATTTTCATCTCTGTAACATGGTAAGCTGTTCCGTTACTCATAGAGATCGGGTTGTCAAGATCTACTTTCTGTACAGTGGTACGCCATTGTTTGCTAAATATGGAAGTCAAATCTTCATTGTTTTCGAAATCTGCCTTGCTGTAAGTACGGTTAAAGAAAGCAGCTTGAAATACCCAATTCTCCAAAATACTATCTGCACGTGCCATATTCCAGTTGGCTAGATTCTGTCGTGCTGTGTTCAAAGCCTTATTAACGACATCATTGGAAGGAAGTAACATCGTAGCAGTTAGATTCTCTGACATGATATTAAACCCTTTATTCTCAAAATAAGGCGCTTTTACTGTAAATACCGAGTCATACAAAGTATTTCCGGTATTGTCGACTCCTACTATTTTGCTTGCATTTTTGTCAAATGTCAACACATAACGTGACCTGACCATATCACGGAAGATGGAATAATCATCCCCCAGATTCTCTATGATTTCATACATGCTTCTTGGAGATTCAATAGCTTGATCTAACAGATACAAATACCCATTGGTCAACTTAATAACCCGAGTCACGTTTGCATTATTGAAACGAATGCCAGTGGTCCCTCTTGTTTCAGGAGAAGTAACAGAAATATTCAGATACTTACCACTCCACATCAGGATACGTTGTCCGTCTTTCAGATTAGAAGGCGAGATAGATGCATCAGAGATATAGGTTTGAGCAGTGTATTTAGGGTCATCCCCCGCTACAATACTTGATTCTGCAGCCAGAATGGTGTACATCTGTTCTTTCGCCAATAATTGCTTTACCATGCCCGTTTCATTGAACAGTTGGTACATGTTGCTCAACGAAGGCTCCTGAGCTAGATAATCAGTAACGGTTGCATTAACTATAGAAATCTCCGTATTATTTACTGTACTGGAGTCTTGGGTATAATGCTCATTCCATGTATCGGTACAACTGCTTCCTATCAATCCGATAAGAGCTATCCCGAGTATATATATTCTTGCTTTCATGGTTTATTCGTCAAATATAGGTTCAAATAATAAGTAATCGATGTATATACGATAGCTGGCATTCTTACTTGCCGCAGGATCATTTATCACCAGTCGGAAAGTATGGGTAGAAGTTTCCAAAAATTCCAATTCATCATAAATCACATAAGAGTAACTTCCTAATGTATTCGAAGAAATTGTCGTATACGGAGCATGCGTGACAGAGTTTTCTCCATCAAAGCTAAAAGTCATTCGTCCTCCGTTACTCCCCCCCTTACTGTCTTGTGTTCTGATGAAATCCATGGATGTAGCGTATCCAAATTGCAGTGTCACTTTATATTTTCCTTTGATAATGGATGGCGTTTGCATGGAAATCCAACCGGTATTGCCTAAGTTTAACATCAGGAAGTCCATGTTATTCGCTGTGTTCCATCCATTATTAGTTCGGGTAGTGAAATAAGTAACATTAAAATAACTGCTAAAAGTACCGGAAGGATTATTGAGGCTATATTCATAGCAGTTGAGACCTGCAACATCACATTTTTTCTCTGCTGTTCCAAAAGATTCTTGGAATTTGATACCCTCTTCTCCATTGCCAGCCGCTATCCAATCACCGATTATAGAATAATTACATACGTCAAACAAAACAATCTCCGGTTCGGCTTCTGCTACAGGCAGATAAGAGGAAACTTGATGAATGTAACCGTTCTTAGCTTGCAAATTACAATAGTCTTCCAAGAAAATAGCCCGATTATCATCTCTGTAGTTAAGATAGTATATTCTGTCTTCCTTGCTGATTCTTACCACACTTCCTGTATTCAACGTATTCCATATTTTGGAGGTTGCATCTGACGTATCGAAGCTCTGTAACTTACTCAAATCGTAGCTTCCATCCAGAACATGGTAGGCTAAATATTGGTATAAGGCATTCTCTGGATT
>OMEQ01000952.1_pt1 | contig 15439 bp, 14 predicted proteins | sample 1645451 | NCBI WGS metagenome assembly OMEQ01 (sample SAMEA103958142, study PRJEB25191) | human gut metagenome | biome: human-associated habitat [ENVO:00009003]; feature: intestine environment [ENVO:2100002]; material: feces | place: Germany | collected 2013/2015
AACTGCCGCCTAAAACTCTCCGCTGATTTATGGATCAGTTAACCGGGAGTTCAGGCTAAAAGCATCTGAAGAGCGGAGAAAAATTTTCCCCGCCCGTCTTTACCGATTAGAAGGCCGGAACGACAGCGCCCTGATACTTCTCTTCGAGGAACTTCTTCACTTCAGGCGTGAGAAGCGCGTTCTTCAGCTTTTGCAGTTCAGGACGATTTTCGTCGCCCGCGCGGACAACGACCACATTGGCGTAAGGCGAATCCTTCGATTCAATAGCGATTGCATCCTTCGTCGGATTGAGCTTCGCGGCAAGCGCATAGTTGGAATTGATAACGGCAGCATCCACATCATCGAGCGCCCGCGGCAGCTGAGCAGCCTCAACCTCAACAATCTTCACATGCTTGGGATTGTCGACGATGTCTGCTGGCGAAGCCAGAATACCGGCTTCCGGACGAACCTTCAGAATGCCCGCGGTTTCAAGCACCTTCAGCGCACGGCCGCCATTGGTCGGATCGTTCGGCACGGCGATCTTTGCGCCGTCAGGCAGGTCTGCAACGTTCTTAATCGACTTGGAATAAACGCCCATCGGTTCAAGGTGAACCGCGGTGAGCACCGCGAGGTTCAGTTTGTGTTCCTTAGAGAACGTATCCAGATAGGGCTTATGCTGGAAGAAGTTGGCATCGAGCTCCTTCTCCGACAGCGCCAGATTGGGCTGCACGTAGTCGTTGAACTCAATCACTTTGACCTTTACGCCTTCCTTCTCCAGCGTAGGCGCGACGAAGTTGATGATGTCGGCGTGCGGTACGGGCGAAACGCCGATCTTCAATTCGACGGCGGCGGTCTGAGCCGGAGCGGCCGTTTTTTCAGCCGGAGCCTTATCGCCGCAGCCGGCGAGCGTAAAGACGAGGCCGCCGGAAACGGCGAGAGCGGCAAAGAGCTTTTTCAACTGCATGAGGTTTGTCCTTTGGAGAATCCTCTTTTGCACTGCTCGAAGAGCAGCACAAAAGAGGAACGGAATGCTTTTTGGATTGATGCAGAAATTAAATCATGAATCTTTCAGATAAATTTTCCGCATCATTACGTATGCGTAAAAGTGTACGTCTTCCGATTGCGTCCAGTTCTGAGGTATTACCTGCTGCACATCATTCCTTGAGACTCTTTGCAATCTCCGTGAGGTTACGCTTCATGCGCTCCAGATAGGAGAGCCCCGACTCGTTGCTTTCCATGGTGTAGATGGCCACAACCTTAGCGCCCGCTTCTTCAGCCAGCGTCTTTGACGCAGCCGGGCTCACGAGTTCCTCGGCAAAAACGGTCTTAACATTGTTTTTGCGGCAGTATTTGGCCAGTTCAGCGAGCGTCTTCATTGTCGGTTCGCCTTCGGCAAAGAGATCCTCAATGCTCTTTTGCTCCAGTCCAAAGTCACGCGCGAGATATCCGAAAGCAGCATGCCCCGTCACAAATGCACGGCGCTTTGCATCGGCCGTGTCCTTGATGAACTGTTTCTTCAGGACGTCCAGATCAGCGGCAAAACGTTCAGCATTTTGCTCATAAGTCTGCGCATGCTTCGGATCGCGCTTGGCGAGCGCCGCAGCAATATTTTTAGCTTCCAAGGACGCTCCGGAAAGCGACAGCCAGAGATGCGGGTCATTGGCCCCGTGCTCCTTCACCTCTTCAGGATCCGTGAGCTTTACGGGCGAAGCACCAGCCGAAGCCGTCACAATCGTTAAGTGATCGTTGGCCGCTGCCGCAGCCGTTTTTTCCGCCCAGGGCTCCATCCCAAAGCCGTTCAGGATCAAAAGATCCGCTTTCTTGAGCGCTTCTACCGTGCGTACCGTCGGCGTAAAGTCATGCGGCTCCGTTCCGCCCGGAATCAGCGTTTCCACACAGACATAATCTCCGCCCACCGCACGGGTAAATTCCGCCATGGCATTAAAACTCGCCGCAGCCACAATTTTTCCCTGAGCAGCTGCATCTTTGCAGACAAGATCGTCTGCCGGAGCCGCTGCAGCAGCGCCGGCACTCAGGCAAAGTACCGAACTCACTGCCGCAGTGAAAACTTTTTGACTCAACATGATCCTTCCTTTAATTTGAAAACGAAAACGTTTTTCGTTTTTAGTGTGGTGGTAGCATACTCTTCTTAAGCACGGGGAAACCCGATGTACATGCTTTGTTTCAAATTTGAAAATGGTTTCCATTTTTGACCTTTGCTTTTCCTATACGGAAGAGCCCCCCTATCTGCTCAATCATCTGAGTCTGGATATTCCTGCCGGCGCATACTGGTCGGTAGTCGGTCCGAACGGCGCAGGGAAAAGCACTTTTATCAAGCTTGTTCTGGGACTGCTCAAACCCACTTCAGGCCGTATCGAAATTTCAGCCCAAGGTGTCGGATACGTACCGCAGATGAGTGCGCCTGCGGCAGCGTCCTTTCCGATCACAGCCGAAGAAGTGCTCGACAGCTGGCGGCGCATGCGCGGCATTCGCAGCAAAGACTCGATTGATCATGCACTTTCCTCCGTCGGCATGAGCGCCGCCAGACATACGCTTTTCGGCGATCTTTCCGGCGGTCAGCGGCAGCGCATTCTCATTGCACGGGCGCTCCTCGGCGACAATGATCTCATCGTGCTCGACGAGCCGTCTACGGGGCTCGACCGCGCAGGCAGAGACGAAATCTATGATCTTCTCACGCATCTCAACCATAAACACGGAACGACCATCATCGCCGTAGAGCACAATCTTGAAGCCGTCTATAAGTGTTCCTCCGGCGTGCTTGAAATCGAAAATGGTCAATGGGCACTCCATGCGCCGGCCGAATACCAAAAGCGCATTGAGAACGAGGAGCGCGCTTACGTAAGCTCGGAGGCTGAGCATGTTTGAATCGCTTTTCGAGGCGCTGCAGATGAGCTTCATGCAGCGCGCGCTCGCCGCAACACTCGCTATGTCGCTGCTCTGTCCAGTTATGGGCTTATTTTTGGTGCTGAGGCGCAGCTCCATGACGGGCGACGCACTGAGCCACTCGTCGCTTGCCGGCGCAGCCGCAGCACTGGCTTTGGGCGTCAATCCGGTCGTGGGGACCTTCGTCTTCACAGCCGTGTGCGGTCTCATGATTGAAGCGCTTCGCAGCGTCTTTCGTCATTACGGAGATCTGGTTCTGACGATCGTGCAGGCGTTGTCGGTCGGCATTGCACTCACGCTCATCACCATGGGGCTCGTCAAGGGCAACGCGGAGAGTTTTCTCTTCGGCAGCATTCTGACGATCAGCCAAACCGACCTCTGGTGCATCCTCGCCATCACCGCCGCGGCTTTGCTCTGGGTAGGCTTTGGGCTCTCAACGCTCACCGTCATCGCGTTTGATGAAGATTCCGCCAGAGCGGCCGGCGTCAAAACCCGGCGCTGGTCTTACGCCTTTTCTCTGCTCACCGCCTCTGCCGTCGCCGCCGCCATTCCGATGGTGGGCGTACTCGTGCTGAGTTCCATGATCGCGCTCCCTGCTGCCACGGCACTCCAGCTCAAAGTGGGCTTCAAACGAACGCTGATCGCAGCCATCGTCATCAGCATCATTGATGCCTTCTTGGGTTTGATTTTCGCCTACCTGCTTGACGCAGCGCCCGGCGGCGTAACCGCTTTAGCCTCCGTCGCCGTACTGCTGCTGGTGCTCATCTGCCGAGCAGCCATTCGCCGGTTCCGCCATGATTGCGCGGCGGCCGCTGCTGTCAAGAAGAGCACCGAAATTGTATGATTCGGCCCAAAGACCTCTAAGCATTTTCAGAGGGGGAGAGCTCAAGATGCCGAGATCCACTCGCTATACGACCCGCCAAAGAGCAGCTGTTTTGGCCTGCCTCAAGGAGCGCACCGGCCAGTATCTCGGTGTTCAGGATGTCGCTGACGCCGTGAAAAAGCTCGGCGTTTCGGTCGGCCTCACCACTATCTACCGTAATCTCGATACATTGGTCGAAGAAGGAGCGGTTCGCAAATTCGTGGTCGATAAGAATTCTGCTGCCGTCTATGAATATCTCGACGACCCGCACACCGAAGAATTCCATGTCAAGTGCCGCGCCTGCGGAACGCTCTTTCATTTGCGCTGCAGCGAAATTGAACGCATGGCGGCGGCGCTTTCCGGCCACCTGCTCGAAGACCACGGCGTCGAGCTCGACTTCCAAAGTTCCGTTATTCAAGGGCTTTGCAAGGACTGCCGGGCAAAGGCCGATGCCGCAAAAGCCGCTGCAGCAGACCAAACCATCGAAAACGGCTGACAAACAGCGCGGCCCGCCTGCCGCTCGCTCATCGTCTGTTGGATGAGCGGATGGCCGAAAGAAGTGTTTTCATGGGTACGGCATTGCTGCCGCACCCATTTTTGTCGGTGACCAAGACTTGACTCAAAGCCGCATTAAGATCTCAAGCCCCTGAAGACGGCTCATCATCGAAAAGATCGCGGGCAAGCTTCATGGGACAGAATTTCGGTCCGCACATGGAGCAGAAATGCGCTTCCCGCGCACCAGAACCCGAGAGCGTTTCATCATGAAATGCCGCCGCTCTGGCCGGATCCACGGCAAGGCGGAATTGATCGTTCCAACGGAATTCAAAGCGCGCCGCACTGATCGCCAAATCGCGCAGATCCGCCCCGGGGATACCGCGGGCAAGGTCCGCCGCATGTGCGGCAATTTTGAAGGCTGCCATGCCTTCGCGCACGTCGGCTTCATTGGGCAGCCCCAAATGCTCCTTGGGTGTCACATAACAGAGCATGGCAGTGCCCGCAGCCCCGATGATCGCGCCGCCAATGGCTGCCGTGATGTGGTCATAGCCGGCCCCCATATCGGTGACAAGCGGCCCGAGCGTATAAAACGGCGCATTGTCGCACCAGACCTCTTCGAGCTCTTGATTGAGCCGGATACGCGGAATGGCGATATGTCCCGGCCCTTCAATCATGACCTGCACGCCCGCTTTGGCCGCACGGCGATTGAGTTCTCCCAAGGTTTTGAGTTCGGCGAGCTGCGCCGCATCGGTGCCGTCATGGGTAGAGCCTGAACGCAGGCCGTCGCCGAGTGAAAGCGTGACGTCGTAGTGCTTGGCAATCGCCAGAATTTCATCAAAGTGCGTGTAAAGAAAGTTCTCTTCGCCGGTGAGCTTCATCGCCAGCGCCAAAAGGCCGCCACCGCGGGAAACGATGCCGGTCAGCCGCTCTCGCGTGAGCGCCACATGAGACTTCAGCAAGCCCGCATGAATCGTCATGTAATCGACGCCCTGCGCAGCCTGATCTTCCATCGTCTGCCGAAAAATTTCCCAATTCAAAGCTTCGGGACTGCCCGCTCGCTCTAGTGCCTCATAGACTGGTACAGTGCCGAGCGGTACGGGCGAACGCCGCAAAAGCGCTTCGCGCGTCTCCACAATGCTCTTGCCCGTCGACAAATCCATCACGGTATCGGCACCGCAAAGGAGCGACTCTCTGAGCTTGCCGATCTCTTCATGCCAATCCTTGCTGGTGCTCGAAGTACCGATATTGGCATTCACCTTCGTAGAGAAGGCCTTGCCGATGGCCATCGGCTCGGCTTCAGGATGATTGAAGTTGAGCGGAATCACCGCTTCTCGCCGGGCCACCAGCGAACGAACATCTTCAGGCGTCCAGAAGGGCGCCTCAGCAGCACGCTGATAAAGCGCCCGGGCTTTGGGATTTCCGAGCTTGGCGAGCGACTCCAAAAATACTTTGCGGTTGAGGTTCTCTCGTTCAGCCACAAACGCCATTTCAGGTGTGACAACACCCGCGCGAGCACTCTCGTACTGCGTGGGTGTGCCCGGAGACGGACGATTGCGCAGACGTGGTTTTTGGCTGCCGTCGCCTTCGCCAAAGGGACCAGTCACATCGCAGAGGTAAATCGCGGGCTGCACGCCGCCGCCAAAAGAAGCGGGCGTCGGATCCAAATCAACCCGACGGAAAGGAACTAATTCGCCGCAGGCAGATCGGCTGTATTCGCGCACGCCCGGAAGGCGCCCTGCGAAAAGACCAAGATCACCGGAAGCACCGGACAAATCCTCCGCAGGAAGAACGGGCGGTATCGGAGTCCGGGCAGACGGGTCAGTTGAAGATGTGCTCACAGCGTGGGTCCTTCTTAATCAGGAAATTGAAGTCAGCTGTGCGCATCTCGGAGGGCGAACGAACGGCCGCACTAGGGGCCCCTCCAGCTCGTCCTCAAATGGAGTGATGTTGAAGCGCTTCCCGCCGCAAGTCTGAACTTGATCCGGTTCTGGGAGTGTTTCTCAATCGAAGCCGCTGTGGGACATGCCCAATGCTTTCGATACCTCCAGCGCACGGGCAGTATTGTACGAGAGATGAGGGCGCGGGCGGCAAAGCGCTGCGCTGCCCCTTTTTTGCCGCGGCGCCCTCGGCTGCGGACACCGCCCGCAGCCAACAGCCGTCGGCAGCTGTGCCCGAGGATCACTCTTTAGACGGCACTGCGGACTGGCCGCCTTCGACGCCCGCTTTTTTGTGTGCGAGCTTCGATAAGAGCTCTGCCGAATAAGCCTCCACAGCCTGCACCGTGAGCGCACGGCCCTGAGGGGCTGAACCCGTTGCATCTACACGGGGAATACCGTGTTCATAGGTCTGATAGCGAATCACATTGACGGAGCCCTGCTTGTTAGGCACCTCATAGGTCACCACAAAGCTGCAGGCATCAGGGCCCGAACCGGCCCGCAGGCGCTTCACATTGGCGCCGGCCTTGCGAAAGCCCGATTCAATGGCATCAACAAGCTTGGGGCTCTTCACCTCATTATTTTCAAGGAGGCAGATGTCGAGATAGTTCACTGGAGCAAACTGCGCCGACTCATCCGCCGGCTCGGCAGGCGACTTCGGACTGCTGGCGCACCCTGCGGCGGCAATACCGGCACAAAGGAGTACGGCAAAAAGTGAAGCGCGTTTGAGCATCATGTCTATGTAAATCCTTCCGTTAGAACTGTCGTCGGACTATAGCGCAGGCCTCAGAAACCTTGCTTGGCCAGAATGTGCGAAACCTTTTCCGTCCAGCTCCGAGACTTGCCCGACACCATTTCGGGATCAAAGCGCCAGACGTCGATCTGGCTGCCGGCGTGATCGAAATATTCCGTCGATATCGCATCACGATCGGCACCCGCATACCGCCGGCAGATCTCCAGCATGGCCTGCCGCCGCTCCTGCGGATCCGTGACGATATGCGCTCGGCCGGTCATGACGGTGCTCGCATAATCGACCGTATATTCCTCCGGGAGATCTTCAGCATAGGCGATAAACGTGAGCGAAGCACGCGGATCCTTCTTTAACCCCTCGCCCTTGAGGCTCGCTTCATTGGTTGAATGCCAGTAGACAATGCCTTCAGGCGTCACCACCGGGCTAATGGGCACGCCCTGAGGGACTCCGGTGTCGGGATGGATGAAACTCAGCACAGCGTGACCTGCGGCGCGGGCCGCGCGAAGCGCCTCTTCACGGGGAAGTTCTCGATCCCGACGGCGCATGGGACGCTGAGGTTGAGCTGAAATGGTCATGACAAGGGTCTCCTTAACTTCACCGCGGATCGATTCAAGCCGATTTTTGCTGAGCGCATTGGAAATTTTGCGCACTTATGTGGTCTCACAATATTAGAATATTCAAAATCAACTTCCGACCGCGTTTTCCCCGTTTGGAAAATCTGCAGTCCCAAGACCCTCTCGAGGCCTCAACCGTGATGGAAAGCAACAACAACAAGCCACTTATCCGCATCATTGATGACGACGCCGGCGTTCGTTCTTCCTGGTCGTTCCTATTGTCGGGCGAGAACTATGAATGCGTCGAATTCAGCGATGCTGACACGTTCTTTTCGGCCAACGACTTCCGTCGTCCCGGATGCATTCTGCTCGACGTGCGCATGCCCAACATGTCCGGACTTGAGCTTCAGAATAAACTGAAAGAGATCGGTTGCGATCTGCCAATCGTCTTTGTTTCCGGTCACGCCGACATTGACATGGCGGTGAATGCCGTGAAGAACGGCGCTTTCGACTTCCTGGAAAAACCCGCGAAGGAATCTCGTCTCATTGATGTGATTGAAGCTGCCGTCGCCCGCAATAAAGCCAACCGCCGCGATCAGGCCGAAGTCGCAGATTTCAAGGCCCGTCTCGAGCAGCTCACGCAGCGCGAACGCGAAGTGATCCGCATGGTGGCACAGGGTTATTCCAATAAAGAAGTCGCTGCAGAATTCGGCATTTCGGAAAAAACCGTTCAGGTTCACCGCGGCAGCGCCTACCGCAAGCTTGAACTCCATAACGCTGCTGAAATTGCACGCCTCCTCCTGCTCTCGGGCGACCCGCTCTGAGCATTGAGGATTCATCAAAGGCACCGTCCAATCTGTTTTGGCGGTGCTTTTTGTATTTTCGGCGCCTGTCGTCCCCTGTTTTCTCTGCTTTTGAGGCATACTGCCGCACAACCCCGCAGCGGTGCATCAAACGCCGCTGACCGTGCAGCCGTACAGCTTGTCTCTTCATCGCTAACCATGCAGGATGTCTGCTCCAGCTCTGCTGTCGAGCGCCCTCTATGGAGACAGTAAGCACCGCGCGCCGCCTTCTCGTATCGAATTCCATCCATTTCCACTTTTTTGGAGTTTTCTCGATGAAGACCGATATTGAAATCGCTCAGGAAACCAAGCTCATTCCCATCAATGAGCTCGCGCACTCCGCCGGCCTCGCCGACAGCGAATTCGAACCCTACGGCCGCGACAAGGCGAAGGTAACGCTCGATCCTTCCCGTCAGGAAAAAGGCCGTCTGATCCTCGTCACCGCCACTTCGGGCATGCCCGCCGGTTCGGGCAAAACGACGACCTCCATCGCCCTCGCTCAAGGTCTGAAGCGTTTGGGCAAAAATGCTGCGCTCGCGCTTCGCGAGCCCTCTCTGGGCCCGGTTTTCGGCATGAAGGGCGGCGCCGCCGGCGGCGGCTACAGCCAGGTGCTGCCGATGGAAGCGATCAACCTGCACTTCACGGGTGACCTTCACGCCATCACGGCAGCCAACAATCTTTTGGCTGCGCTCCTCGACAACGCCCGTCATCAGGGTCAGGTGCAGCTGCGTGAAATCTATTGGCGCCGCGTCCTCGACGTGAACGACCGCATGCTGCGCAACATCATCACGGGTCTTGGCGGCCCGGCCAACGGCATTCCGACCGAAGCCGGTTTTGACATCACCGCAGCCTCTGAACTGATGGCCGTGCTTTGCCTCGCTAATGACCTTGAAGATCTTCGCAGCCGCATCGACCGCATCGTTCTGGGCCTGCGCCCGGACGGCACGGCCTACACCTGCGGCGAACTCGGCGCCACGGGCTCCCTTCTGGCTCTGCTTTTTGAAGCCTTCAAGCCCAACCTCGTGCAGTCGATCGAAGGCAACCTCGCCTTCGTCCACGGCGGTCCGTTTGCCAACATCGCCCATGGCTGCAATTCGGTTGCGGCCACGCGGGCGGCGATGAAGCTTGCCGACTACGCCATCACTGAAGCGGGCTTTGGTTCCGATCTCGGCGCAGAGAAGTTCTTTAATATCAAGTGCCGCGCCGCCGGCTTCCACCCCAACGCCGTCGTCATCGTCGCCACCGTCCGCGCCCTCAAGTACCACGGCGGCGTGCCCAAGGCCGAGCTGAACAATGAGAACCTCGAAGCCCTTGAAAAGGGTCTGCCGAACCTCCTCCAGCACGTTGACAACGTCAAGAACGTCTATGGCCTGCCCTGCGTCGTCGCCGTCAACGCCTTCCCGACCGACACCGCCGCCGAGCTTGCGCTCGTCGAGAGCAAGTGCCGCGAGCTGGGCGTCAACGTCCGTCTGAGCGAGGTCTGGGCCAAGGGCGGCGAGGGCGGCAAGGCGCTCGCCGAGGAGGTCGTCCGCCTCTGCGAGGAGCCCGACCACTTCCAGTACGTCTACGACGTGAACGACAGCATCGAGGCCAAGCTCAACGCCATCGCCACCAAGGTCTATCACGCTGACGGCGTCATCATCTCCGCCCCCGCGAAGAAGCAGCTCAAGCAGCTCACCGACCTCGGCTTTGATAATCTGCCCATCTGCATGGCCAAGACCCAGTTCTCCTTCTCCGACGACGCGGGCAAGCTCGGCGCGCCCCGCGGCTTCAAGATCACCGTGCGCGACCTCAAGGTCAACGCCGGCGCGGGCTTCCTCGTCGCCAAGACCGGCGACATTATGACCATGCCGGGTCTGCCCAAGGTCCCGTCCGCCGAGAAGATCGACGTGGACGAAAACGGCCGCATCACGGGCCTGTTCTAAAATTTACACACCCCTAAGGAGGGACTTTCCATGAAAATTGCGGATATGAAGGTCACAGAGCTCATCAACGCGGTCGGCTCCGACGCGCCCGCCCCCGGCGGCGGCGCGGTCGCGGGTCTGGCGGGCGGCATCGGCGTCGCGCTGACCATGATGGTCAACGGCCTCACGCTCTCCAAAAAGGGCTTTGAGGACGACCGCGAGCGCATTCTCGACGCCATCGCCAAGGGCAACGAGTTGAAGGAGCGCTTTGTGGACGTGATGAACCGCGACAGCGAGGTGTTCGACGTGCTCATCGAATCCCTCGCCCTGCCCAAGGAGAATGACGCCCAGAAGGCCATTCGCCGCGGCGCGGTGCAGGCGAGCTTCCGCAACTGCACGGAGGTCCCCCTGACGATGATGGAGGTCTGTCTGGAATCCATTGACCTGCTCGCAACGCTCGTCGGCACGACCAATCCGAATGTCGTGAGCGACCTCGGCATTGCGGCGCTGACGCTCAAGACTGCCATGCAGAGCGCGTGGCTCAACGTCCTCATCAACCTCTCGTCCCTCAAGGACAAGGAGTACGCGGACGAGTGCTGCCACAAGGGCGAGGCCATGCTGGCCCACGCCATTCCGCTCGCCGAGGAGAGCTACGAAAAGGTCCTCAAGGTCATCGAAAAGAAATAAGGCAGAAGGGCGCAGCCAAATGGCCGCGCTCTTCCTCTGTAAAAGGGAAAGGGGCTTCGACCAGCCGGTCGAAGCCCCTTTTGCTCTCTGTTCAGTTGATCTGCTTGCGGCGGCTCAGGTTCATCGTGCCGTCCTTCATCTCGCCGACGCTTTCGAGACTCTTGCCCGTACCCTCGGCGACGCACTGGATGGCATTTTCTGCCACGACCGTGTGGATACCCGTGCGCGCCGTGACCAGCTTATCAAAGCCGCGGATCAGGCTGCCGCCGCCGGTCATCACGATACCGTTGCTGGAAATGTCAGCCACCAGCTCGGGCGGCGTGCGTTCGAGGACCTGATGCACCGCCTCCATGATGCGCTCGACCGGCTCCTCAAAGGCGTCCATCATCTCGGTGGAGGTCACGGTGATGAGCTTGGGCAGACCCGTGAGCAGGCAGCGGCCCTTGATCTCCATCGTCATTTCCTCCTCGGGCGGGAAGACGCAGCCGATGCTCATCTTCATTTCCTCCGCCGTGCGCTCGCCGATGAGCAGGTTGTGCTTGCGGCGCATATACTTCACGACCGCCTCGTTGAACTGGTCGCCCGCGACCTTGATGGACGCGCTCTCGACCACGCCGGAGAGGGAGATGACCGCAATATCGCTCGTGCCGCCGCCGATGTCGATGATGAAGTGACCGTCGGGCTGGGTGATGTCGATGCCCGCGCCGATGGCTGCCGCGACCGGCTCCTCAATGAGGTACACGCGGCGCGCGCCCGCCTGAATGCCCGCGTCGATGACCGCGCGCTCCTCGACCTCGGTGATGCCGGAGGGCACGCAGATGATGATGCGCGGCTTGAAGAACTGGAAGCCCATGACCTTGTGGATGAACTCCTTGAGCATCCGCTCGGTCACCTCGTAGTCGGAGATAACGCCCTCGCGCAGGGGGCGGATCGCAACGATGTTGCCGGGCGTGCGGCCCAGCATGGCCTGCGCGTCCGCGCCGACCTTCAGCAGCTTGCCCGTATCCTTATCAATGGCCACCACGCTCGGCTCATTGAGCACGATGCCCTTGTCCTTTACATAGATCAGAACCGACGCGGTACCGAGGTCGATACCGATGTCCTTTGCCAGTGAACACATAATGCTACCTCTCTCATTTTCCTTTGTATTCCGGCGGAAATATCCGCATTTTATCTCGCTTACTTTTCTATTATAGCGGCTGAAAAACGGTTTTGCAATAGCATTGTGTGTGATTTTGCCGCATCTATGTGCCGCAGGGCGTGTGCCAAATCACACCGGTGTCCCGCGCCTTGCACCGTCCTTTTCCTTTTCCGTCACGGCGCGGGCGAGCGTCGCGCACACCACATCCGCCGCGCCGGCCTCCCTGAGCACGCGCACACATTCGCCCAGCGTCGCTCCGGTGGTCAGAATATCGTCGATGAGCAGAATTTTCGCGCCGCGGATCCTGTCCGTGTTTTCCGCCTCGTACACGCCCAGCACATTGCCCCGCCGCTCGGCGGCGGAGGACAGCCCGGACTGCGCGGCGTTGTTTCTCATTTTCCGCAGCAGCCGCACCGGCTCGATACCCCAATGCCTTGCCGTTTCCTTCGCCAGCAGGTACGCCTGATCGTAGCCGCGCTCGTGTTCGCGCTTTTTACTCACCGGCACCCACGTCACCGTGTCGAACTGGCCGCCCAGCTCCTCTGCCGCGCAGCGGGCGAGCAGCTCGCCGTAGCCCTCGGCGGCGCTCTGCGCACCGTGGAACTTGAAGCGCAGCAGGCTCTCGCGCACCGCATCCTCATAGAGCAGGGGAGAGGCGCAGCTCCCGAAGCCCGCGCCCTCGCACAGCTGCACCTTCGCGTAGGGGAGCGTCCTCCCGCAGTCCGCGCACACGCCATGCACGCCCGTCCGGCGGCAGAACGCGCACCGCGGCGGGAAAAACAGGTCGAGCAGCTTTTCCTTCAGACTCATGCCGTCCCTCCGTTCCCGAGCCGCCAGCGCAGACCGCTGTAGCGGCGCGTGCGGCGGTCGTTCGCCGCCATTTTCCCAAGGCTCACGTCGTCCCCGACGAGGATCAGCAGCTCCCGCGCCCGCGTGATGGCGGTGTAGAGCACCCCGCGCACCATCAGCCCCGGCGCCGCCGGCGCGCTGACGAAGATCACCGCGCGGTACTCGCTGCCCTGCGCCTTATGTACGGTCATAGCGTAGGCCATGTCCAGCTCCGCGAGCATATCCGCCGTGTAGGTCGCCACGCGGTCGTCAAAGGCGATGGAGATCAGCTCGCCGCTCGGGTCGATCTGCAAAATCTTTCCCACGTCGCCGTTGAAGATGCCGGCACCCATCTCGCCGTCGTCCTTCTGCCAGAGAACGTCGTAGTTGTTGCGGGTCTGCATGACCCGATCCCCCTCCCGGAAGGTCAGCTCCCCCCACGTTTTCTGGCGCTTGTCCGGGGCAGGCGGGTTCAAAGCCGCCTGCAGCGCCCGGTTCAGGCTCACGGTGCCGGTAAGACCCCGGCGGGTGGGGGACAGCACCTGGATCTGATCGGCGGGGATCCCCATGTTGTCCGGCAGGCGGGTGCGGCACAGGTCCACCACCGTCTGCACCAGACGGTCCGGGGCCCGGCGGCACAGGAAAAAGAAGTCGTTCTGGCCGCTGCCAAGCTCCGGAGGACGGCCGCTGTTGACGGCGTGGGCATTGCGGATGATGGCGGAACGCTCCGCCTGACGGAACACCTCCGTCAGGGACACGGCGGCCACTGCGTGGGAGCGCAGCAGATCCCCCAGCACGTTGCCGGGACCAACGGAGGGCAGCTGATCGGGGTCCCCCACCATCACCAGACGGCAGCCGGGCTTCACAGCCTCCAGCAGCGCCTGCATCAACGGCAGGTCCACCATGCTCATCTCGTCTACAATGACGGCATCGGCCTCCAGCGGCTCCTTGCCGTTTTTCTTGAACACCGTCTCGCCGGTAAGCTCGTTATAGGTCATACCCAGCGCCCGGTGGATGGTTTGGGCCTCCCGGCGGCACAGCTCGCTCATGCGCTTGGCGGCACGGCCTGTGGGGGCCAGCAGCAGCACCTGAAGGCCCATGCCCTCGAAGAGAGCCACGATGCCCCGTGTGGAGGTGGTCTTGCCGGTGCCGGGGCCGCCGGTCAGCAGCAGCACGCCGGTGCGGGCCGCCAACTCCACCGCCTGACGCTGCTGAGGGGCATAGGCGATGCCCTGCTGCTCCTCCATCTCCCGGATCAGCTTCTCCACACCCCGGCCCTGTGACCGGGGGGCATCCCGCAACGCCAGCAGCCGCCGGGCCGTCTCGCTCTCTGCCAGATACATCCGGCGCAGGTAACAGGCGTCCACCCGTGCGATCCGCTCCTCTACCACGGCGCCACGGCTCTCCAATGTGTCCAGCGCCTGCTCCACCAGCTCCGGCGGGGCGCCGATGAGCTGTTCCGTGGCCGCCAGCAGCTTGGGCCGGGGCAGGAACACATGGCCGTTTCCCAGATTGTGCTCCAGCTCGTACAGCACCGCCGCCTCCGTGCGGCAGGGGCTGTCGCCGCCGAAGCCCATACTCAGAGCGATCTCGTCCACATCGGCAAAGGCTACGCCGTAGCGCTCCCCCGCCAGCAGATAGGGGTCCGCCCGGAGACGGGGCAGCGCATCGGCTCCGTAGGTGCGGTACAGCCGCATGGCCAGCTCCACCGGCAGCTCGTACCGGGCCAGAAACTCCATGACCCGACGCAGTCCTGTCAGCTCCCGGAAGGCGGCGGAGATCTCCATGGCCCGCTTGGAGGTGATGCCCTTGACGGTGCTCAGCCGCTCCGGCTCCTCCTCGATAACAGCCAGCGTCTCGCCGCCGAACCGCTCCACCAGCCGCTCCGCCGTGGCAGGGCCGACGCCCTTGATGATGCCGGAGGAGAGGTAGCTGATGAGTTCCTCCTCCGTCTCCGGCATCAGACGCTCCACCGTCTCGGCGGCGAACTGCTGACCGTAGGAGGGGTGGCTGACCCACAGGCCGTCGGCAGTGAGCTTTTCACCGGGGGCCACGCAGGGGATACATCCCACCACTGTCACCAGCTCACCCTCCTCCGTCAGCAGGCCCAGCACCGTATAGCCGTTCTCCTCATTCTGGAAGATCACGTGTTGGACGGTTCCCTCCACCGTACAGCGCTCACCCATAGCTCGTTCCTCACTTCAGATAATTTTTCAATTCCTCCGCCGGGCAAAGCTGCACCCGGCTGTATCGCTGCGTCAGGCTCTGCGCCAGACGCAGGCCCGTCTCATCCAACCCGCAGTCCGCCAGCAGGATGGGGGTCTCCCCTGTCGTGCGCTGCTCCATGGTCAGGTGCAGAGCCCACTCCAGCGTGGCCCCGTCCCCCCGGACCGGCAGCACCAGTACGGCCTGCGCCACCGGGCTATGGCGGCGCAGCAGTGTCTCCGCCAGCAGCCAGAGGATGGTGCTCACGCCCACCGCCGCCAAAAAGGCGATGAGGCCGTCTCCCATCAGTTTCATGCCATCACCTCATGCCATTGTATGCAGGAGGCAGGAGG
>OMEQ01000957.1_pt1 | contig 15368 bp, 6 predicted proteins | sample 1645451 | NCBI WGS metagenome assembly OMEQ01 (sample SAMEA103958142, study PRJEB25191) | human gut metagenome | biome: human-associated habitat [ENVO:00009003]; feature: intestine environment [ENVO:2100002]; material: feces | place: Germany | collected 2013/2015
TGCAACGCAGACTGAGGGGTGGTTCCTCGCCACAAACCTAACGGCCGTGGGGTGGTTCCCCGCCACAAACCTAACCCGTAGGGTGGTTCCCCACGCAGAACCTAAAAATCAACCGAACAACGGCCATGTACACCCAAAAAAATTTATTCCCCAATAACCCACCATAGGGGGAGGGCCAAATCCGGCCCTCCCCCTGTGTATGATGGATTATCCCTCTATACCCTATTGGTGAATTGTAACATTGTTTTGCCTTGCGGCGGGCGCATCAGGTGCGGTTCTTCTTTTTCAGGCTCAGCAGCACGCCAACACCGGCCACAACCAGCAGCACACCAATGCCGCTGAACAGCAGGGTGCCGAAACCACCGGTGGTGGGCAGGTTGAAGCCCTTGTTGTTCTTGATGATAACCTTATAATTACCGCTGTCGTTCTCGCCGCCAAGATATTTTGTGCTTACTATCTCATTAGTGGTCACATTGCCATTTGCGTCCGTCTTGATGGTGGTCTTCGTGTCCACTTCATACTGAACATTCACAACAACCTTGACGGGTTCTTTCAGCAAGTTATAGCTATACGTTTTGCCTTCTACAGTATAAGTGGGTGCCTTGGTTTCGACCAGATAGTAAGTGCCATTTTTCAAGCCGCTTACATGGATCTCGCCGTATACATCGGTCGTATAATGCCCAACCTTTACTGCTTTATCTGGATTCTTAAGGTCAGCTTCCGTCGGATTTTCTTCGCTTCCTTTGTAAAGGTACAGGTCAAATTCTGCGCCTTGCAGTTTGCCTCTGCTATCCTTGCCATCGACCTTTTCAATATTCATCCCGAAGGTGTAAACGCTTGCCTCGTTTTTGATTACTTCATCTTTGGGGTCCGGCTGAGTGGGATATTCTTCATCATTAGACTTAAAGCCGTTGGAATAAGTCAGGCTTGCATCATTCAGGTTGCCTTTATTATTTACCGTTGCATTCTTATTCAGTCTGGTATTGAAAGTAACGGAGATAGAGGTGACTTTACTTGCTGCCAGTTTATTCTTGCCAGCGGTGGTAAATTCGATTGTCCATGTGCCGCCCTCGGTGCCATTTGCGGGAACGGCCAGTATATAATCATCCTTTACAAGGTCAACATGCGGATTGGTTTCAATCGTCAGGTTTGCGGTTTCGCTTTCCCAAGTAAGTGCGCTGGACATAGTATCCGTCAGGATATACTTTGCAAGCTTATTAACATTGCTGGGAACTGCAGCGGTAACTTTCCACGTTACAACATCACCAACAGAAGCATCCGTTGCCTTGCCGTAAACATCTTTATTTTCAGTGTCTACACCGGTTTTTACCTGCTTTTCGATATTCGGCTTTTCGTTGACAACTTTGATGGTATCCTTAAGCTTATCATCCTTATAGGCATCATTAATGGTAACGCTCTGATCATTCTCGATGGTAAACTCATATGCCGCCTGGCCATCCATAATGTAACCTTGGGGTGCGCTGTACTCGATAAAGCGATAGGTACCCGGTGCAAGGTCCGTAATGTTGATCATACCACCGGCGTTAGTCGTCAGCAGGCCATCTTCATCTACGCTTCCGTTGCCTTCCGATACCGTAGGGGCAGTAACTGGTACCCAATTATCTCCATCTTTGCGCTGAAGATAGAACTTTGCACCCGAAAGTGCTACCTCGGTAGATGTTCCATCAGCATTATAATTTTTACCGTACTTTTTCAGGTTGATACCGCCGTAAACCGCCGCGTTTTTGGGGTATACCTCAACATCATAGTTCCAATAAGTTCCATCATCATTGGCCTCGGTCATAGGAATGGAAACCAGGAAGTTTGCCGTTTTGTTTACGATCTGGGAAGGTGCATCGGTTTCAACGATCAGGTACACGCCAACTGGCATATGTTCGAACAGAGCTATACCCTTTCCATTAGGAGCACCAGTCGTGGCCGTACCAAATGCAGTAAGTGTATCATTTGCAAGTGCTGCATCTACAGTGTCTTTGATGTTTTCATACGTTGTTTCGCTCGTAATTTTAATATCGGGCTTAATTTTCGTCAACGCCTCAACAGGCTGCATTTTCACATCCGTGGTGCCTGTTGTTGTATCGGTAGACTGCACAATATTAGCAACCTTATATGCAGTAAAGGTAACACCATCCAGCAATTTATTTGGATCTTGCTCATTGCCTTCATACTTATAGATTGTCAGGCTGCCTGGTATGCTTGGATCGATTGTGGAGGTGATTAGTCTCCTCTCTGCCATTGCTGGCATGGCGCACAGGCTGAGGGCCAGGGCGGCGCTCAACAGGCCTGTGAGAAAACGTTTTACTTTTTTCATTTCAGTACCTCTTCTCTTAAAAAAATCATCATCGGATGGGCGGCGGGGCCGCCCGGCTTAAGGGTTCTGCATCAGCACGGCGTGCAGTGCGGGGCGCTGCAGTGGGGAAACGCTGCCGCGCCGCCCGCACTGTGCCGTGAAGAAAAAAGGAGGAAAAACTGGGCCGCTTGCCCACTTGGCTTAAGGCTGCGCCCTGCCGTAAACGGGCGCGCACTGGCGGGCTGTACCCTGGGGGTTGCTGGGTTTCCGGGGGATGGTTAATGTCGCCGGCCCCCTTTCCTGTTGTAGCGGAATGTGAATATCAACAGCCCTGCCACCGCCAGCGGCATGCCGATCAGCAGCCACAGGCTTGGCGCGTCTGCACCCGTGTGGGGCAGCTCAGGCGTTTTACGGTTCAGAACGGTAAGGGTCATGGTGTAGGTGTTGTCGGACTGCGTAAACTTGTCTCCGACCGGAATTATCTGCCCATCAATAGAACACTTGCCGTCTTGGGTAAATTCGATCACAATTGGCTGTGCCAACAGGTTGTACCCCGGATGTGCCTTGGTTTCTGTCAGGCGGTATGTACCGGGTTCCAGATTTTTGAACGGGTTCTGGGTTATCTTGCCGTCCGTTCCGGTTGTACCGGTAATGGAACCTTTGTTTGTGTTATCGAATGGGTAGTTTTTATCTACTACCCACTGCGTTTTTCCTTCGGCTGTTGTTTCGACCAGCTTTTCCAGCTTGAACTCAACACCACCCAAGGGCACATCATTGCCTTTTTCGTCTTTTTCCGCGTCCTTCTTGATGATATTCAGTACAAACTTCGGGTTCTGCAGCGTGTTGGTCAGCACAATCTTGCCGCTGCCGCCGGTGATGGTTCCATCGGGGGCTTTGGCTGGCGTTGTAGTTGCGCCGGTTTCGCTGTCCTTTTCGCTGTTTGGTGTTGCTTCAGCCGTTACCGTTACACCATACGTATTGCCGTCAATCGTAATGGTTCCGTCTGCCCGGGTAAAGTTGTCATTCTTATCTACCGTACCTTCCACAATGCGGTATTGGTAATTCGTGTTGGGATTGTCAACCGGGCGCTGATCCAAACCGCTAAAGGTACGCTTCCAGCCATTATTATCATCGGGGGCAATGGTAACATAGGCTTTCGTGCCGTAGTTTACCGGTGTCCAGTCATCATCGTTTGTGCTGGTTGCCAGGCGGCGCTGGAGCTGGATGTAGATCTCTTTCGGCTGCTGCGCAGTGCTAAGATCGTCCGTACCATTTGCATCTTTCCAGAGCTTATCGAACTCAATGTTGATCAGTGTGCGCTTGGTGTTGGTAAAGATTGCGGTAACTTCCGGATTGTCCGGATTTTCGCTCGCCACAATCTCGCCTTCCACCATGGTTTTGCCGATCACCTGGGCGTATTGACCTTCCGGAACAGTTACGCTTTGCAGTTTGGCACCATCGTTGCTTCCGACTTCCTCGATGGTATAGCGGGTACCAACGGGGATGCCGGTGATGGTCGCGGTGTGGTCGCGGTTGTTGGGGTCACTCATATCAATCGTAACGGGTTTTTCGATGGACTTTTCTTCCAGACCCTCACCGCCAACATCATTAAAGGTAACTTTGAAGGTGTAGATGCCTTTAATCTTCTCTTCCTCACCAGCTGCGGCCTCCTTTTGGATTTTCAGCCCGCCGGTTTTGACGGTGTTGACGTATTTTACCTTTAGCTTTGTCAGCGTGGATTTTGTTTCGTCCGGGTCCTTATAGGAGCGGAAGACGATGGTGTCGGCGGAGGGTTTGTTTTCGTTATACTTGTTGCCCTCCTGCTCTTTATCTGCTCCCTTCTTTTCCGTTCGGCCATCATTGGGGCTGCTTCCCGTCTGCCCGTCTAACGAAGGTATTGTACTAGGAAGAGTTACGCTGTTACCTTCTTTCATCGACTCAACCACATGCCCGTTCTCGCACACGGTCCATGTGGTGTCGTACAGGTTTTCGTTCAGTTCCTCTTTGAGCGAAATGTAGCTGCCGCGGCGGAACTGGTCGCTGAAGGTAACGGTTTCTCCAGCTTCCAGAACAAAGCTTCCGTCGCCTTCCACCAACTGGGTGTCGTTGTCCATGTTGGAGGTGTACTGTGCGTTTTCGGCGTTTTGCAGCTGACCGCTTTTGACGGAGCCGTAATCCGGGATGTCCTCCTGCTTGGTTGTAAAGCCGGACATCGTACTTGGCTTCGCTTTGGGAATGAAGGTAAAGTTCCTGAAATAGATGTTGCGGCTATAGTTATCGCCCACGCGGATGGTTGTAACGTTGCCGCTAAATTTGCCGTCCGAACCGCCCTGCTCTTTCATCTTGTGCAGGTCCAGCTTTACGGTGACCCATTGGTCTGTCTTCAGTTCGACCGAGCCATACGTTGCGCCGTTAATGCCTGATGTGCCAAGGCTGCCTTTTTGGCCGTGGATAGGTGTTTGTTCATCCAGCAGTTCCAGATACAGGTTGTTGAGGGAAAGTTCACCACCATCATCGTGCTTAACGTAAACCTCGAACGTAAGGAAGCGCTCGTTTTCGATATTGATGGGTTCTTTCAGCGTCAGGATGCCATAACGGTTCTTACGCCATTTACTGACGGGTTCCGTATCCATATAGCGTGCGTACCAGTGAAGGACCTTTTCTTTATTCGTCCCGGAATCTGGCCCGGGGTTATCAGCCTTCTCGAAAATGTAGGCATCGTTATTTGGGGTTGCGGGTTCAATAGTGCTTGTCTCCAAATTCACCACTTGGGAGTGAGTACCGCTTGTATCCGGGTCAGCGGCTTTTTTTTCTCCATAATGGGTTGCCTGGTTCTGGATGGTGAAGTTGAAGATTTTCCGGCCTGTAAAGCATTTTTTGAAGTCATCGTCAGTAACGTTGGTCAGATCGACCTCTTTTTGAACCTGCAGCTCGTTATTATCCGGGAAGTTGAACGCCACCGCCATGTTGGACTCCCACATACCGCGTTCCATATAGTACATGGTAAGGGTGTGCTTTTGGCCTTTGTCGAGGTCATCAAGAGTAGTGCCTTTCGCACAGAAATTGATGTCCTCGCCATTATATTTTACGGTCTTGACAATTTCTCCATCTTGATCACTACCTGACGTTCCGCCTGTTTTGACCTTACTGACATAGGCTGTTACACTATTTTTGTTTTTATCTTTCTTGCTCTCGCCAAATTCCAGCAGGCCGGAAACCTTACCATGGGCGCCGCCAACGTCAAGCGCCAGCTTGCCATCAATGAATACCCAAACGTCATCGTCACCGGAGAAGAAGAACTTGATGTTGGTTTTTTCCTTTTTTCCATCTTTACCAATCTTATTGGTTTCCACCATGCCGTCATTCGTCAGGGTAAAATCCATCTGCAGCTTGGTGCCAAAGCCGTAATTGTAGGTAGAAGCCACACCAGGTTTTGCTGTTTCATTGAACGGGAAGTAGCCATAATGGCCTTGCCCGCCCGATGACGCATCCACATTCTCAGAAGACTTTCTGTTATCGGTACTTTGGAGAAAATATTTTGAATCCGAATTTTGTCCCGAATCTTGTTTTAGATACAAGGTTGTATCCTTGCTGTCAAAGTACCAATAATCAACGCCGGGATCGTTATCAAAAAGATTTTCCTTTTTAGTAAATGGGAACTTTACATTCTCATACACTTCACCAAGCTTTGCTTTTTTACTATTTTCTCCTAGGAGGAAGTCTTTGCTAAAGTGCGGTTCTACTTTTTCTGTATCTTTCAGCAGCGGTTCACCTGTTGCTTTACCGTTGGATGTTGTATCCGCAACCAATCCCTGATAGGCATAGTATGTATGCTTAATATCTACGCTATTATCTTCATTACGCTGAGAGTTATTGATTGCCATAAAACGACCAAAGTCGTTGTACCCAAACAACTTTAATGTATCTTCAATCTGGCTAAATTCAGGGGAGCCTGCAGGCTGGAAATGTCCGGTATAAATCGGATATTGGGCACCTGCAGTCTGATAATAATCGCTCAGCGCCTGATCAAATTCACGGAAGGTTACCCAGGTGCGGTGACTTGCACCCTTATATTCACCGTAGCCATCACGGTTCTTGCCGTTCAACTCGTAATCTGTATAATAGTCATACAGCGTACTGGTAACATATTTTGTGTTTGCTTCTTCCGTAAAAGGAACGGATGCAATATCTACTATTGGAGTTTCTTTCCCCGTTTCGGCATCACGATTTTTCCACGTTTCGGCATCACGCGGGGTGGTGTCTTTTGGAGCCCAGTAGCCGCCGCGTGGGCCACTGTGATATATTGTATCGTCATTCGTATCCGCATAGAAGCACTGTTCCTTATCCTTATAATCTAAAGGGATGTCTACCCAATCTGTATTGTTGCCGCAGTTTGTAAGGATCTTATCGCTACTCAACGGATACGAAGAGAATGCAATTTGGGTATAGCCATCCGGCACATCTGCTGCATAGTAATCTGTGCCCTTAATCCGGCTCATTTCGCCGCCTATGCTTTTTTTGTCTTTTCCTTTTAAGCAGTAGTAAACCGTACTTTCCGTACTTTGATCGGCTTTGGGGATTGAATAGTTGCCGTCAGTATCATTAGTACCTGTTGTTGGCAGCTTTGAGAAAGTAGCATCGTAATAGATAAGGACAGACTTTTCTATACCCCATCTTTCGTTGTCTTCGCCAGTATAGATAAAGCATTTACTTGTATCACTGTATGTAAAGGATTTTTTATCATCACTAACTTTTTCACCATAGAAGTTATAGAATTTGCTGGATTTTGTGGAACCGCTCTCATTCCATGTAAACTGAACATAAGAGCAATAATCGTTAGGAATGGTAAAGGTTGCTGTGGAATTAGGAGCAATACCAGAATCCGCCCCAGCATTATTTAAGGCTATTGCGACCTGGATAAGCTCTCCATTCTCATTCGGTTCATAAAACCAGGCTTGGACGTTCGTTAGTGTTTCACTGGTTTTATTTTCAAAGACCATCTCTTTGCCAGCGAAATGATTATGGCTAACCGTATAGGTAGACCACTTCTTGCCCTCTGCGCCCTCTGCATCATAGTAGTTGCCGCCGATATAATTCTCACGAGTTGGATCGAACGTCTTCCACCACGTACGTGCATTTACATCAGCAATTATTACTTTGGCTGTAGGGTTATCGTCTGTAAGTGTATCTTCCTTATATCCCCAAAATTCAAGTCCATTCAATCCTCCAAATCGATAGTGTTTGGCCTTATTCAGGAACGCAGAATAAATTTTTCTTCCGTCCTTCGTTTTGTCAGCTTCCTGCATATCAAGCGTATACGGCTGCTCGTTACTGTTGTTTGTATCTACTGCACAAATTTTAACGCTTGTATAATCACTCCAGCTCTCAGGCACTGCAAAATAGAGCGTGTAAGTATCCGGCACGTCCCCCTCACTAACTGCCTGCACGTTATCCACGCTTCTTGCGGCGTACATCTTCTGCGGCTGTTCGGTCGGTTCCGGGGTGGCGGTGGGGGTCACAGTCGGCACAGGGGTGGCCGTTGCGGTGGCTGCCGGTTCCGGGGTCGGGGTTGGTTCTGCCGTGGGCTCCAGCGTTTCGGTCGGGGCGGGCTGCTCCGGCTCGGCGCTTTGTTCCGGTTCCGGGGTGGCGGCATCCGGCACCGGGGTGGCGGCGTTCTGCTCCGGCGAAACGGTATCCTCCCCGGAGGCCGTTCCCGGCTCATCCTCCAGCAGCTCTACTTCGTCAGGTGCGTCGGGCAGAGGATCCACCTCGGCGTATACAGGCAGGGCCATTGCCATAACCAGGCAAGCGGTGACAAGCAGCGCTGTCAGCCGGCGCGCCCAACCTGTTGTGTTTTTTCCTGTTCTATTCAATCTGCTCACCCGTCTTTCGCGCTGGCTTGATGGAAGCACATTGTTCCACAGGGGATCCCTGTGAAACAGTAAAAGAAGCCAGCTTCTTTTACTTGCGCAACCGTTGCCACGTTGTTTTTAAAAAAAAACCGCATCGAGTCTTCTCATTGCGCATTTACTTTTTATTTTCTTAATATAGCACCTTTACACCAGAAAGACAATACAATCCACGTAAATACCTGTTTTTCAGCACTTTTACTGATTGCGTTTTCCTCCAATTATATAATGTGTTCAAAGCCTTTGTATAATTTATTGCTGATTTTCTTTTTGGCAGCGGTCCCTTTTATATACTTTGACCGCGCGTTTATGATCCTCTGCGCACACAGAGCGCAACTTTGCGGTAAAATTCGCCTTTTTTGTTGCATTTCACTGTTTTTGCGCAATTATTTGTTTCGCATGCGCCTGTTTGTGGCGGGGCCTGGCGGCGGGGTGGGCGCCTTGTGGGAGGGATGGCAGGTTTGCGGCGCACGGTTCCCGTTTTTTGCGGCGCGATGGGTACACCGCGCCCCTGCAAACGTTTTGCGGTGTTTGCGGCGGCGGGTGTGTGTTTGGTGGATTGCACGCCCGCCAACGGGACGCCGTTCTCCCTTTACAACGGGGTGCGGGTTTGCTGCAGATATGCCATTCGCTTTTTTGTCCCCCCTGCCCCGCCCCTGATTCCCGGTTCCCCATTGCCGATTTCTATTTGCGCCAGCTCCCAGCTTTCAATCTATCCTGTGTAAACTGCAACCCCTCACGCGCCATTCTGTGCGGCACTTACCTTATAATATAGGGGTGCTGCCCTGTGTAAATTTGCAACTGATCTATTTGAAGCAGCTGTGAGCTGTTGCAATTTTGCACAGGGTATTGCCCGCATTCTGTGCCGAACATTCCCGAAACGTGTTGGAAAAACGCACAGGATTGCCTTGTTTCCCTATGCCGCTTACCGTTGGAAAAACGCACAGGTTACCCCCGGAACAGTTGCATTTTACACAGGGTATTCCCGCTCCCCTGCCCCGCCGTGACCCGCGTACCTGTTGGAAAACCACACAGGATAGGCCCGTTCCCCGTGTTGCAATTTACACAGGTTTGGCTGTTTTTGGCTTATTTGCAACTTTACGCAGGTTGCTTTCCGCACAGGAAAATGGTGGTGGAATGCACAGGCTGCAGTTGGTTGAACACACAGGTTTGCGTTGTTAAATTACACAGGCTCTACCTATTACTAATATAGAACTAAACATCTAAGCCATAATAACAACCAGAGGTAAGCCGGGAGATGGGGAAGAAGGGGGAAAAAATTGGTGTTGCCATTCCATCAGGTTACAGAACCCTGAAACGGCAGGGCAGAAAAGCACAATAAAACCCTGTGTAACCTGCACCCGGGCTGCAACCCCCACAGGATATATGGCAAACCACAACGCGGGTGTTGCATTTTGCACAGGGTAATGGCGGTGGAACCCTGTGTAAATTTGCAATTCTTGCGCTGGACAACAGGATGTGCTATAATGTCTAACATGATGTGCGTGACCACCCGGGATACAGCAACCGATATAGGAGGCCCCTGCTTATGGCGGCAAGTAAACAGAAAAAAGATGATCCGTTTGTCGTTACGTTTGAAGAACGCGGGGACCAGACCATCGTTCGCAAATCCAATGACCTTGTACAGATGACGCGCAACAACCTGACGCTGAGCCAGCAGCGCCTGATGCTGCATATTTTTTCGATGATTAAGCCGGAGGATACGGACCTGCCCTCTTATGAGCTGAGCATTTATGATTTTATCAAGATGACCGGCATGGACCCGCACAGCGGGGCGCTGTACAAGCAGGTGCGCAAAAATATTGAAGAGCTGGCCAACGCGCCCATCCAGTGGATCAAGAATAACGGAACTTCCACGGTGGAAACATTCCGCTGGATCGATAAGGTGCGCATTGATGAGGGCCGCGCGCGCATGACCATCACGCTGGATCCGGTGCTGAAACCGCACCTGGTGCAGCTGAAAACCCTGTATACCACCATGGATGTGACCTACACCATGCTGATGCGGTCCACCTATTCCATCCGCATTTACGAGCTGTGCAAGAGCTACCAGAGCCTGTATCTGAAAAAGAAAGCGGCCGGGGAACCGCTGGTATGGAACCTGAGCATGCTGTATGAACAGCTTTCGTATACGGCCAACCGATGGTCGGATTTCCGCCGCCTGGCACTGGAAAAGGCAAAGGCGGAAATTAACGAAAAGACGGATATTATTTTTAATTACGATGTGTACGAAAAAAAAGGGCAGAAGGTTCTTTCGCTGGTGGTAACGATTGACCCGGTGGATGATGCCGCCGCACAGGCCAACCTGGACAGCATCAACAGCACAGTGCGCAAAAAGAGCAAAAAGAAGGGCCGCCCCACCGTGGCGATTGAGGATTCGCTGCTGGATGACCCCAGCGTGATCACCTTTGATTATGTTTCGGCACCGGAAACAACGATCCCCTATTCCTTTGGACGCCACCGCACCGAGCTGCGGGAGGAAATTGTTGTGAAAGCGCGCATGGATCAGCTGCGCGCGGAGATTACGCCCGAAGAGCTGCACGCGGTGGAAGTGATCATTGATGTGTTGGCAGATGCCTGCTGCACCATCCAGGCAGGCGATGGCGAGCAGGACGGCGGCAACAAAACGGTGTTTGGAAAGATGAATGCCATCATCCTGGATTGCGGCGGGCTGACCAGTTGGCTGGCCGGTGTGGCACCCCGCTATGCACAGGAGATTATTCCCCGGTCGCAGACGATGCGCAGCCCGGCGCGGTACCTGAACAAGGTGCTGCGCGAGGATATGGATAACTATCGCATTTATATTTTCCGCAAGGCAAAGCCGGCAGCAGAACCCAAAGAGGAGCTGTTGGAAGCGGAGTACCATGTGATGGACGAGCCGGTGCAGCAAACGATGCCGGAGCCTGAGCCGCCCAAGGTAGAGCTGATTCCCGAAACGATTGTAAAACGGCAGGATATGCGAAAAGAGTTTGCAAAGTTTGTAGATGATGGATACCTGGAAAAGACGTTGACGAGCGGCCAGCGCGGCGCTTACCACGAAATTTACCGCCACCTGGCAGCGCGGTGCGTGCCATCGCCTTCCAGCCTGCGCAATGGGCTGAAAGACGAAATGCGGCTGCATTACCTGGCCTGCATGAATGAAGTGATTGAAAAGTATGGCAGCCTGACCCCATTGATGGAAGCTATGGCGCATGAACTGGACTTTGATGTGTTCTGGGCAAAGGCCGCCAAGGACCCCAACGTGAATAACCCGATGGGGCTGTTCTACCACATTATTGAAGAACGCGCGCTGAACCCGATCGGCACCATAATGAACGACCAGGCACAACGGCAGAAGGTTGCCGCCAAGGAAAAAGGTGAAAAAGATAAGTGGCACAACGAAAGCTGGATGGATGCTTTTGAGGAAGATATCCCGGATGACAGCGAAGAGTAATTGAGATGAAGCAGAGCGGATAATCCGGGAGCGCTATTATAATAAGGTAAGCAGCGGCTGGCAGATTGCTGGCCGCTGCTTTTTTGATTTCAGATAGACCTTGGGATAATAGGTGAGAATGAAGGTACGTGAGCGGGAGTGCCTGGATGAAGTGAAGAAGGATGGGAAGGAAAAACGGCAGAGAAAAAGCGTGAACAGCAACGAAGAGATGCCTGCATAATATTCGTCAAAATATCCGTTGACACACGCGAAGCATATGATATAATAGAAGCTATAACAGCAACGAAGAGATGCCGCACGGCATGGGGTACCCGTTTTTGCAACCCGCGGTATTGCCTTAGATTAAGATGCCGGCGTGCGGTACCGCCAAAAGAACCGAACAAAAGGCAAAGATTAACCGACAGCAACGAAGAGATGCCTACACAAAGGCGCTCGCAAGGAGGAAAACAATGGGATATTGTATCTCAGTCTGCATTGAAAAAGGCGGCGTGGGAAAAACCGTTACCGTCTGCAACCTGGCGGCGCTGATGGCGCAGGACGGCAAGCGGGTGCTTGTGGTGGATATGGATGCCCAGGGCAACTGTACCTATACCCTGACGGGCGCCCGTGTAACCGATAATACTTTTGACCGCGCTGGCGTGTATGATATGTTCCGTGCCTATGGCATCAGCGGCACGCAGAACTATATTTCCCGCACGCAGTTTGATAATATTGATATAATTCCGGCAAATGGCAACACCCCAATGGCGGCCAAGCAGCTGCAAATCCTGGAACAGTCCGAAAGCACCAGTATCAATATGTTTTTGGCCATGTGCCTGGCACAGGTTGCCGGCGAATACGACTATATTTTGATCGATACCCCGCCGTCCCGCGATGTAATGGTGACCAACGCCCTGATGGCCAGTGACTTTGTGCTGATCCCCTGCGTGTGCGATGACTACAGCCGTGACAGTGTGTACCGCACTGTGGCCATGTGCCAGCAGTTGGAGCACGATGAGGGCGAAAAAATTGATGTTTTGGGCATTATCCTGACTATGGTGGAAAAAACTGCCCTGACCGAAGTGATCCGCAATGAACTGCGGGAAAGCCAGCTGGGCAGCAAGCTGTTTGCTGCCGAAATCCGTAAGGGACAGGCTGTAAAGGATAGCACCCGCCTTGGTGCGCCGGTTGTGCTATGTGCACGCAGCAGCAACCCGGCAAAGGATTATGCAAAGGTGTATGCCGAGCTGAAAACGCGCGTTGAACAGGAGGCAGAGTGATGGCAAGCAAACTGGACCGACTGCAGAAGAAAGGCTTTAAAGTAAACGAAGCAGCGTTAAGTAAGATCGCGCGCGGCGACCAGGAGCCGGGCGGTGAATACAGCGAGATCAATATCAATGATATTGAAGAAAACCCGGATAATGCCCTTTACCGTGAGCTGGATACCGAGGAAGATATTGCGCTGCTGGCCGATGATATCCGCCGCGCGGGGCTGCTGCACAACCTAGTTGTGTTCCCTAAGACCGGTGTTGGCGGAAAATATGTGCTGCTTTCCGGCGAGCGCCGCCTGCGTGCGCTGCGCCTGTTGGTGGAGCAGGATAAACGCGAGCAGGAAGAAAAGCAATTGCCCAACCGCATGAGTGAATGGCAGAAAGTGCAGTGCAAAGTGGTGCGCAACTTGACGGAAAACGAAAAAGTTGTGTATATTGACAGCGCAAACCTGCAAGTGCGCGGCGGCATCAGCAATGAACGTGTGATGCGCCAGGCGGCGGCGCGTTTTGTGGAAAACCTGCAGAAAGCACCGTATAACCTGAGCGCAGCGGAAGCGAAAAAAGCGCTGAAAGAGGTCAGCCCGCTGAATTCCCGCACGATTGATAAGGCGCTTTCGATTCAGAATGATCTCAACCCTGATCTGCGCCGCTTGCTGGATGAGGAATTCCTGAACCGAGCCGAGTGCGAAACCTATCTCCGCTTGACCCTGGAAGAACAGGCCCGTGCAGCCGCAATGTTTTTGAAAATCGCAGCCCTTGACCCACGCAGCCATGAGCGCCGCGCCATCAAGGACGCATTGACCACAGCCATGCTGGATGTAGCAGTGGAACGCCGCAGCATGCAGGAGCGCGAGAGCGTATTTGCAGCAGCGTTGCAAAATGCACAGGATGCAATCGGTCAGGCCAAGACGCAGGAAAACAAGGCGGCAGCAGTAGATAAGGATCACAACTTTATTTCGGCCAAGCTGCCTACCACGGCCCGCAAACTGCGTAAAATTGCAGCGGCAAAAAATATTGAAGCTAAGATCCGCAGTTATACGGCAGAGGACCGCAAAGCAATGTCGGACCAGATGCAGGAGCTGATTGCGGCAGCGCAGGAGCTGAAAGCACTGATTGATGCTGTGGAATAATCCAGATCCACGAAAGCAGCAAACAACAAAAATCCATGCAAATAGGAATACAGGAATCCACGATATGAAACAGCGAATTGTCATCCGGCTGCACCTGGCTGTGCGGGCAGTGCTGCAAAGCGAAGCGGACTGGCGCGGCACGCGGCTGGGCACCCTGACATCGGAGCTGATCCATGAACAGGCTGCGAAAGCGCGCCTGTGCGGGGTGCAGAATTACGAGTTGAACCCTGTCAGCAGCCGCTATGTTCCCGTTACAAACGGGACAAAATATAAGCAGACATCTGGCCTGGAGCAGATCTCCATCTATCTGAACGATGAGGATATGCAAACCTTGAAAGAGCTGGCACTGGCCAACGATAGTGTGCGTGTGATCAACGGCAGGCAGGCAATCACCTACCGATATGTTGTTCCCGGAATGCTGCTGAACGACCCGGTGTTTACGGGGCTGACAGAGCAGAACAGCACGGCAGGGTAAGCACTTCAAAATCTTGAATAAATCAAAGGCGGCACCGCGTTTTTTGAAAGACGCGGTGCCGTTTTGTATGCAAAGCAGCCTGAAAATACTACAAAACATAAACCTGTGCGAAATTACAACAAAACGGATAGAAGGTGAGAATAGGAAAAAAGGAGAAATATGTTGGAATTTTACACAGGTTTACAGAGCAAAACATGAGGAAAAGCGCGATGCAGCGTTTGCAAAATAAAGCGGATTTTGGGTGAATCAGGTGCGGGGAACCAAAAAAGAGGGGAAACCTGTGTAAATAGCAACAATCTGCAGGGTGAATTACCTTTTTATAATACGACAGGGATAGGAATACCCTGTGTAAAGATGCAACACTGTACGCTGCGAAAGGGAAGGGTTGCAATTTTACACAGGGTATTGGTTATTCTGTCAGGCGGAGTAGAAGGAAAACGCTAAAAACAAAATGGCATATATGAGCTGTATTATACGATTTGGAATTAAAACGGCCGACCGAACGATGGGATTTGGCGGGATAGGGAGAAAGGCGAAAGTTGATATGGAGAGAGCGAGGGCAGAGGTTGGCATGCTGCTTGATAGACAAAAGCGTGGAAACGTGATGTGAAATGGCGGGAATACAACGCTATTTTTGTATTAAACTTGTCAAATAATACAATTTGTATTTCGATACAGAGAATCTCTTTGGAAACCAAGCGGGAATAATTTGACGATTTAAGCAATAGTAGATGGCCTGCAACTTGAGAAAGTATTGGCAACACCGCATAATTCCCGCCTTACGGCCTAAGCACCGCTCCGGCGGCTGCGGCACGGCATCTGCGTTGCCAAAATGCTCGATA
>OMEQ01000971.1_pt1 | contig 15289 bp, 13 predicted proteins | sample 1645451 | NCBI WGS metagenome assembly OMEQ01 (sample SAMEA103958142, study PRJEB25191) | human gut metagenome | biome: human-associated habitat [ENVO:00009003]; feature: intestine environment [ENVO:2100002]; material: feces | place: Germany | collected 2013/2015
GGCGACACTTCGCATAATGCTTTTCGCAATATGCGTTGTAATTTCTATCCACGCCCTCCGGGTGGAGGGCGACTATAATTGACCCGGAAATTTTGGACGGTTGTTGTTTTATTTCTATCCACGCCCTCCGGGTGGAGGGCGACAGCAAAAACGGACAAAGTTTTCATCTGTTTTTGCGCAAAAGGGAGAAGAATTTGCCTCTTTAAGACGCGGAAAGAGAAAAATTTGCCGATGGCGTTTTAAAAAGGACAAATTTTGGGCTTTGATTTGGTGCGAAGGAAGCGGGAAAAGCGTGTGCGCTTCGGCTTCGCACTGCGGGTAATCAGATGAGCAGGACGGAATCCTGCGCGTAGGTGGGCTGTACGCCGACGTGCTCTACGTTTTGCTTATATTGATTGCCGAGACGGTAAAACCGCAGGCTGTCCGTTTCGGGCTCGATGAGCGCGGTGAGCTCTGCCTTCAGTGTAACATACTGCGCGGCGGTCAGCAAGCACTCGAAAACGGAGTTTTGTACGCGCTGCCCGTGGTCTACGCACTTTTTAGCGACTTTGCGGAGACGCTTTTTCCCGGCGGCGGTTTCCGTGTTGACGTCGTAGGTAATTAAGACCAGCATTTTGACCTCACTTCCAGAAAAACGGCGGATACGCTTCCAGATCGCCGCGCAGAGTGCGGGCGAGCAGGAGCGCCTGCACGTAGGGCACGAGCCCCCACGGAATCTTCTCTTTTAAAAACGGGTGCGTGATTTGCTCCTGCTTTTTGCTTTGCCATGCGCCAAGAAACGCGCGGCGGCCGTCATCCGTTAAAAGCACGGCTCCGCTTTCCTGCTTTTGCAGGTGCTTTGCGGTGATGATCTTGCGGTTCACGCAGGAGAGCACAAAGCGGTCGGCATACACGGCGCGCAGCTCCTCCATGAGGTCGAGTGCGAGACTGCGGCGACCGGGTCTTGGGCGGTGCATGAAGCCGATGTACGGGTCGAGCCCGGCACTTTCGAGCGCGGCGGTACAGTCGCGCGTGAGGAGTGTATAGGCGAACGAAAGCAAGGCGTTGATGTTATCGAGCGGCGGCCGGCGGCTGCGCGAGGTAAAACGGAAGTCGCTTTGCTGCTGCAAAACGAGGTGGTTAAAGACGCTGAAATACAGCTTTGCGGCTTCGCCTTCTAAGCCGAGCAGCTGCGCGGGGTCTTCGCAGGAGGCGATGAGCGGCAAAGACTGTGCCATTTGTGCGGCGGCTGTTTTAAGCGCTTCCACGGGTACGCGCTGGGGGTGGTCACGCGTGGCGCGCTCCAAGACCCAGCGGGCGTTATAGACCTTGCCGAGGATGAACCCGCGGGCGTAGCGGCAGCTTTGATAGGGATCGTCGGACACGCGATTCTGCGTTTGCCGCAGGAGGACGTTGCCACGCTCTTCGCCGACGGTGCGTGCCAAAAACTGCCCGCGCGGGGAGAAAAACGCGATGTCCACACCGCGCTGCACGCAGGCACCCATCAAGGCGGGACTTGCGCCGGCGTAGGAGAAACAGAGAATGCCCTCGAGCGTGTGCAGCGGGAAGCGCGCGACTTCCTTTTGCTCGCGACTAATGACGACATTTTCGCCGTTTACGGAGAGATACGCGTCTTCGCTGAGCACGAACAGAGTGTTGAGCAGTTGTCTCACGGAGTATCCTCCTCGCTTTCAAAAATGTGGGCGCGCAGGTACGAGACGGGATCTGCACGGCTGCACAGCACCGGCAGGCAAATCGATTTTAACGAGCAGGCGTTGCAGTGCTTGCCGGGTTTGACTTTTGGTGTGTAGCCGCGGGCGAAATAGCGGTTCATTTCGGCAGCGGTGTCTTCCGTTTTGCGGCGGAGTTCTTCCGTGAACGGGACAACCTCGCGGCGGCGCGTTTCTATGTAGTAGAGCGCACCCGCGGGGATATCGCACACGAGCATTTCTTCAAGTGCCATGGCTTCGGCGCAGAGCTGCAAGCGGTCGGCATCGGTCTCTTTTTCGCGGCCGTGCTTGTACTCGATGGGGTAGGGCAGCCAAAATCCGGGCTGCCCCTCTAAAGAAATGCCGTTTTTGTCTTTATGAAACTCTACGACGTCGCACGCGCCGGAGAGGTTCAATTTACGGCTGAACACACGCATGCCGCGCACGGTGAAAACGTTGCCGCGCTTTTCGGACAACGTTTCATCGTGGCAGCGGACGTGGTCGAGCTGCCCCTGTGCGGTGCGGGCATTTTCCTGCCACTGCTGCTCGATGTGGATGAGCGCCCACTGGCGGCGGCAGAACGCGAAGTGCTGGATGCCGGACATTAAAAGTCCGTCTTCACGCGCATCCATTTAGGAAAGACGTTCGCAGGTGACGCCTTCGGGCAGATCTTTGGAAACGGTAACGGTGTAATCGGAGAATTTGCGCGGGACGGCTACGCCGTCGACCTTTTTAACCGTTACGGCATCGAACAGCTTATAGGAAGCGGCGTTGCCAAGCTCGGACGCGTGCTTGAAGATGATGAGCTCGCGCACGGCCATTTTGCCGCGGGCGGCGCTGTGGTCGTTTTCAAACATATTGAGAATGGCCTGCCAGAGCATTTGAAGGTCTTCTTCGGAGAAGCCGGTCACGCGGCGGGCGAGGTTGGCGGAAACGAAGCCCTCTGCGCGGTAAAGACCGTAGGGCACGACGTATTTGCGGCCCATTTCGGTGGTTTTGTTCTGGGCGTCGGATTCGGTGGTGATGGCAGTGCGGGTAATGGTGACCTCCTGCGGCACGATGGGGTCGATGGAGCGGGCAAAGCCGAGCTGCACCGGGCCGCGCACCTGACCGCAGTTTAAAGCGCCCTTTACGAATGTTGTCATGACTGCGCCGAATGTGCGGATGTCGAAAAACTCGCTGCACATGAAGTCACGGAGCTTGAGGTCGATATCCGGGTCATTGCTGCGGAGCTTTGTCACAATCTTTTTGGCGTCCTTGCCTTTTTGAATCTCGGCAAGCTCTTCGCCGATGCCGAGCGCTTCGCCGGCTTCGAGGTCGCTGCGGTTGAGTGGAACCTGATCCTTAATGTAAATGCGCCAGCCGGACTCATCTTCCTTGACGTCCTGCACATAGTTGCGGATCTTGCGCTTTAGGCACACATCGGTTATAATGCCGTTGCCGGTTTCCGGGTCTACGCGCGGCATGTTGCCGGCATCGGGGTCGCCGTTGGGGTTGCCGTTTTCCACATCGAATAAGATCACGAAATCGTAGCGGTTTTGAATGGGTTCACGCATGGTTATGCCTCCTCTTTCTGTTCGGTGGTGTCTGTCTTTTTCTTAAAATATTCCTGACGCTGCTGGTAATAGCCGAGCTGGAACGCGCCCTGTTCTGCAAGCATAAGCTGCTTTGGGAAGGTTTCGCCGAGCTTGTCCGAAAGTTCGCCGATGGATTTATCCAGTGCAATCCGCTGACCCTCGTTGAGCTTTGCGAGGTGCTTCTGCGCTAAATTGATGAGCGTGGGGAACACAAGGCTCGGCGTAGCGGAAGCGGAGTTAAAAAAGCGGTCTTTGATGGTGGTGTTGATGTTGGGATTTGCGGCTTCCTGCGTGCGCTCCAAAACGGCGAACAGGCGGCCGAGATTGTAGGGGATATTGGTGCTTTCTTTGTTTACGGACACGGTCAAAACCTCCTTTGGACAAAGCGGGTCTTCGTTTTTAGAATAATAAGCTTTTATGACGGACGCGCGCGCCCAGGTGACATCGTGCTCGGCGCGGATGCGCTGCACGGTGCCGTTTAGTAAAGTGGCGGGGTAGCGCGTATCGTTTAGGATGGAAGTGAGCAGGTCGCCGGAAAGGCGCGGGAAGGATTTTTGCAGCTCTTCATCGGCTTTTTTCCAGTCTTTGGAAAAGCGGACGGCAGAGCGCGCGAGGGTGTAGGGCCAAAGCGTGTCGAATTTTTCGTAGGCTGGGCGGGTGATCTCCAAGCGCTCGTAATGGGCGTTCACGTTTTTGGCGAGCTTTGTGAAGGTATCCTGCCAGAAAAAGCGAACGGAAAGGCGCGCGGCGTTCGGCGCGAGCCCCAGAATGTAAAAGTGTGTATCGGGGCTGAGGTGCATGTCCTGTAGGTCGGCTGTTCTGCCGGATACAAGTTTTTGAATTGCGCCTAAAATGTCGTTTTCACTCCAATCGGACTGCTCCTGCGGACCGAAAAGCATAGCTCCCGCAAATGCGGCGATGGCAGGATCGGCATTCTCCACCCAATATACGACGGTGACATCGCCGATGCGGCGGACATTATCACTGCGCAGCAGGTAGTTTAGCGCCTGCGTGTAAGCGGTCATAGCGTAGGTGCTGACGGGAGCGTTCTCGCCCTGCTCGTGCCCGTAGGAGCAGAAGGCCTCGGCGTTGAACGAAACGAGCGATGCGCCGGAGCTTTGTGCGCCGCGCACGCCTTGAATGTTGCCGTGCAGACGCGCGGCAGGGGCGAGCTTGCCGGTGACACTGCACCGGGTGGGCGTGTCGGAATCTGAAGCAGAATCATAGGCCTGCTGCCACGCGGCGGCGATGTCAGAGTCGTTTGCCGCGGGCTTATTGTTATAATAAAAGATCAGATTGCCGCCCTTATAAATTTCCGAAAGATAGGGCTGCAAAGCAGGGTGCTCGACGGCAGAGGAGGGATTCCAGGTGTCGAAAAACGCGCGGACGGCCGCGGCGGCTTCACCGGGGGTATCTTTCAAAATTTCCAGATGCTTTTCTCGGCTGGCTTCAAAGCAAGCTTTGGTGCGCTCGGGCTTACCTTTGTCGTCCACGCCGAGCAGGTAGGAAGACGTATCACACAGAAAATTTGCCGCAACACCGGAAGAGCGCTTGACCTGTGCGGGCACGGCGAGCTGCTGCGGCAGCATCTTTTTACCGTTTGGAGAGGGCTTTTGGAGGGGAGAAACATCGAAAAGGGAACCGTCCGGGTTTAGGTCCAGACGCCAGCTGACATTGACTTTGCTCCAGCCCGGGCGGTCGATCTTACCGCGGGCAAGGAGCGCTTCGTAATACTGAACTAAGGCTTGCAGGATCATCTGAACACCTCGCAGCCGGCCACCTGAATGACACCGTGCTCCATTTTGGCACGGAAATACAGGGGCGTGATATTTTGTGGGTCGGAATAATCGAAATCGTACAGCATAAAGCCGAGGTCGCGCGTCTCGTCAATCGTCGGGATCGGGCCACCCTCCCACTGCTTGAAGTGTGCGGGAAACTCGCGGCAGCCGAAGTACGGGGTGGAAAAGCACTGGCCTTTTCTCATGCGGCGCGTGACGATGTCCTGAAACTTGCCGGGGTTATCGCCGGGTGCGGCTTTTTCCGGCAGCATCTCGAACTCCGCTTCGATGACATAGTGGACGTTTGTCAGCACCATGGAGGCGCGCTGGACAATTTGTTTCGTCGTGACGAGGTACGGCTCATCTTCCTTGCTCTGCGCGATGCGCATGGCGGTGCCCCCGAGAATTTTGCTTTTTACCTCGTTGCGCCGAATGGTGGTGAACTCGATGGGGTTCAAAACGTAGATGCGGCGGATTACCCAACGCATACCCGGATGCAGGTAGATAGATTCAACTATGCCACGCGCAGCGGACGGGGTGGGGACATCGTAGCTTGCACGCTCGACTTTCATCTCTCCGCGTGTGAATAACGCATACGGGCCCCAAACTTCCAACTGAATCAATAAGATCAACTCCTTTCAAACTTCAACTAAGTTTTATTTGTTAATTTGATTATAATGCGAGGAAAAATGATTGTCAATAGGTTAAGTTGAGTTTTTCTTGCAAATTTTGAAAAGAACCGTATAATAGGAGAGTAAGGTCGGTTCAAACTTGAACTGTGGGTAGAAACAACTACGTTTTATTTGTATAGAAAGGTCGGTAAGGGTTTGCCTTACCGGCTTTTCTATTTTATATAAACAGAGCGGTTTCGGTTTGGTCGAGGGTGAGGCCGAGGGCACTGTCGTAGCGGCGGGGGTCGGCGAGGACATAGAGCGCGCCGCTGTCGATGCTCTGCACGGCGCCGGCTTCGCGCAGGGCAGCGAGCTGCTGCGGGTAGACGTTCACGCTGTACTGCCCGAGCTTTCTGAACAGGGTGCGGCTGCGTTCACCGCGATACAGCTGCTCGACGAGGGCTTCGCCTTGGTCGATCGGGATATACACGGGCGTGGTGCAGCTTTCAATGACCCGTACCTTTTCCGCAACGGAGGCGAACGGGAGCATCTCGTTTTCGAACGCTATGAGAATCTTCTCACGGTCGAGATCTTCTTTGCCGTACAAATCGCGATAGAACTCAAAATACGCGCGGATTGCAGTTAACGAAGTGATGTCCTCCATGCGTTTTGAAATGTTCTTCATGGCTGCGGCGGGCTGGCGCATGTAGGGCGGCGGGGTGGTGTTCTGGACGGTGAAGACGGTCACGAGGCTTTCATCTAACGGGCGCTTGCCCTCGCGATTGCAGCGGCCGGCGGCTTGCAGGACGACAATGACGCCGTACTTTCGGGCAAGCTCGGCAAGCGCCGCCGTGAACGGCTTTAGATACGGCATGGGCAGCGTCTGCACTTCGTCTAAGATGAGCACGCTGTTGGCGAGGTTGTGCAGCTTGCGGCAGCGGGCGGGTTTGCTCGCAAACAGGGACTCAAACAGCTGCACGGTGGTCGTGGCGATGACGGGGGCGTCCCAGTTTTCTGCGGCCAGCATTTTGCGGTATTCTGCGGGGTTCGGGCTTTCGGAAAAGAGATATTCCGCGCTGCTGTGGTGCTCGATGACGTTTTCCGTGCCGAAGATTTTTTCAAACGTATCGGCGTTTTGGTCGATGATGGACGTGTACGGCGCGGCGTAGATGACGCGGCTCATGCAGTTTTGCACGGCAGCGGTCAGCGCAAATGCCATGGCAGCGGTCGTTTTTCCGCTACCCGTCGGCACGGTAAGCGTATAAACACCCGGTGCGGCGGTGCTGCCGGAGGCTTTGCACGCGTCCAAAATGGCGCAGCGCTTTCGGTTGAGCTCGGTTTTGGGCGGATACCACGGTGCGATGTACGTTTCCAAGCGGTCGAGCAGCGCAGGGAGCGCATCGTAGTTGCCGCGCGGGGCAAGTGCGCCGTCCATAAAGGTTTCGGTGTCGATGAAATCGGCATCAACAAGGCAAGAAAACAGCATGCGGATATAAAACGAGAGCCGAAACCCGGTGTTGAATTCTCGCATGTTAAAGGGCTTGACCGGCGGCAGAGTGACTTCGGTTTTCCAATCGTCATACGGTTCGAGGTCGCGTTTTAAGCGGCCCGAGAGGGTAGCGTCGTTTTTGGTATCGGCGCGGGAGCCGAAATTCGGTATGCCGCCGTGATGGCCTGCGATGGCGAGCGCCAGATACCCGACACCGTGCGCGCAAGCTTCTTTTGCGCCGGCCGTGGAGTGGTCTACGCGCACGCCGCCGTCTAATCGATGCTGAAAGGCATCGCTGTACTTGCCGATGTCGTGCAGTAAACCGAGCAGATAGCCGTCTTCCTCCGCGCCGAATGCGGCGGCAAACTGCTTTGCAAGCTCTGCCGTGCCGGTGAGGTGTTCGTATACGGTTTGCTCGCGGGAATGATCTTCACTTATATGTGCCAGCTTTTTCGCCATAAAATCACCTTTTCGTCTTTGTTAAGACCATCATAGCACGGGAAAAGTACAATGTAAATATGCTAAATTTGAAGAATAGGAAAGGTGAGCGGAAAAGCGACAGGCGGGGTGGGGTGGAAAATCATTTGCAATATTCGGAAAAATATGTATTTAATGTTTAATGAGAAGTTTTGAGGTTTGCATAGAGAAATATTGACAAATAAGCTGCACGGGGCAATGTTGTCGTTTCGCTGAAGCGGACAAAACCAAAAGCCCCGAGCGGCATTGCTTCCGCTCGGGGCATAATCTTAATGTTTGCGTTTAAGCCTGAGGCTGATTATTGTCACAGTTGGGGCACTTGCCGGCTTCGTTCAACGGCGAACCGCACTTGCCGCAGAATTTGGCTACAGGTGCGCTCTGCGGGACTTTGGGCTGCGGGTTCTGAGGCTGTGCTGCCTTAGACCGAAGCTGCTGGCGCAGGTCGCCCATGTCGGGGGCCATGAAAATGCCGTTCTTCTCTTCGTTTCCGTTCTGGTTGCGGAGCTTATTGTTGATGGAGATTACGTTTTTCAGCAGCAAGACTGCCATCATCAACAGTTCATACACCAGTCGGATCATAATGGGTCCGAGGATCATGGTCAGGATGCCATAGACGCCCAGCCAGTGGCGATTGCCAAAGTAGTCTTTAGGCGCGGCAAAGAGCATGAAGAAGCCCAGAATGATCATATCTGCCGTGAAGAAAATGTACAGAGCCTGCAGAATTTTCTCTACGATCAGGTACTTGAAATTGCAGGTATCGTGGAGGAACTTACCGAAAGCATTGAGCTTTTCGCGGCGTTTTTCGGGGACGATAAACACATAGGCCAAAACTGTGGCGACGATAGCCAAAATTCCGCCGACGATGGTGAATATACCGAGCTGCTCGATTGCATCACTATAAATATTCATGGTGTACCTCTCTCTTTCTTTGCTGTAATGATTAGGTAAACAGGTACCCTCTAAGCACAAAATAGCATACCTCTAAATCCGAAATTTGTCAAGATTCAGATCCATATGGAACGTTTAAGGCAGAGCGCCTTCCGAGCAGCCGCAGGGCGAACTTGCTGCGCCGGTATCAAAGAAAAGTCCACCGCAATTTCACGAAAATTGCGGTGGACTTTTGGCAAATTTGAAATTTAGACAGATACCTCTCTCGGGCTTCCGGCCGGTGTATCTCGTCGTCGGCAATGGTCTGCACGATTTTGAAAATCTGCTCTTTACCGTTGTGGGTCACTCTTATGACATGTGGCTTTGGGCTGCGTGTCAAACGGGCGCTTCGATCAATCGTTCACCGTTACCCAACGTCCGGTTTCCGCCGACCGTTTCACGGCATCGCAAACGCGTTCCACTCGATACCCTTCTGCGAAGCTGGTAGACGGCTGCTTGCCTTCTACCACCGCTTTGATAAACTCGTAGGATTCGATGGATTTCAATTCGCCGTACCCAATGTTCATTCCGGGAATGTTCCAGGTCACTTCCCCGTGAAAATGCGCGGGGCCGGTGTAGATTGTCTTAAAGCCCCTTCTGTCGTCGGGGTCGCCGGCCAAACACACCTGCAACTCGTTGAGTCGCTCGTAGTTGAAGTAGAGACTGCCCAGAGTGCCGTGAAGCTCTACCGTGATGAAGTTGTTGCGACCCCAGGCGTTTCTTGTGGCCTCGATGCTGCCTACTGCGCCGTTTTTAAACTTCACGAGGAAGCTGTCCTCATCATCCACGTCTACGGCCTTTCGCTTCGCGTCGGCTCCGAGCTTTACGGTGCCCAGCAGGTCTGTGCCGCCTTCCTGCACCGGCCGCTCGGTGATGTAGGTCTGCATCATGCCGGTTACCGCCTCGATGTCACCCGCCAGATACTGGGCGATGTCGATCACGTGCGAGGCGATGTCGCCAAGCGTCCCCGCGCCGGCGATGTCTTTCTGGAACCGCCAGGAGAGCGGGGAGGCAGGATCGGCCGACCAGCTTTGCAGATAGGTGCACCGCACGTTGAGAATTTTGCCGATGGATCCCTCATCGATGAATTTCTTGGCGAGGTCGATCGCCGGAACACGCCTGTACTGGTAGGCGTTCATGGCAATGATCCCCTTTTGCGCCGCTTTCTTTGCGGCCTCCGCCATGGCCTTCGCGTCCTCCAATGTTGAGGCGATCGGCTTTTCGCAGAGTACGTGCTTCCCTGCGTTCAGCGCAGCGATGGCGATTTCGGCGTGGACGTTGTTCGGCGTGCAGATGCTTACCACGTCGATCTCGGGATCGTTGACGATGTCGCGCCAGTCCGTGCAGCATTTTTCAAAGCCGAAGCGTTCTTTCGCGTCCGCTGCGATTTCCGGGACGATGTCGCAGATTGTTTTTAAAACCGGCACGGCCGGGGCCGGCCAGAAATACTTGGGCATGTCGGAATACCCGATTGAGTGCGCTTTTCCCATGAACCCGGCACCAACCAGGCCCACATTCAGTTTTTTCATTGTAAAATCCTCCCATTCTAAGATGCCCTCCCGCGCCGCGCGCCGTTGACCGATGCCGCGGACGGGAGGAATTTTAGATCAGCTTGCCTTGCAGGAAACGGTACGATGTCCGGCAGGCTTCTTCTGGGTCGCCGGCAAAGCCGTCAGCCTCCACCAGATAATCTCCTGCATATCCCTTTTCCTTCAGGAACCGCAGAACCCCTTCGACATCGACGTGCCCAGTGCCCAGCGGGGCAAATCCGTTTTCGTCTAAATCCTTCAGGTGGACGAAGGAGATTCTGTCGTAGTACTTTTTGACGATCTCCAGAGGATCTCCGCCGCCGGCAGCCAGATGCGCCAGATCCGGGCAGATCTTGATGTCGCTCACCGAAAAGAGTCGGTCGATTTGCTCCGGCTTTTCCGCCATGGACCCGAGGTGCGGGTGGTAGCTTGCCTCGATGCCGTGGGCGGCGAAGACCTTTTCTGCCTCCTTCAGCCCTTTGGCCAGAAGCGCATAGTCGCCCGTCTGGACGCCTTTCCCGCGTATGGCACCGCCGCAGAACGCCACGTAGGAAACGCCTACCTGTTCCGCCAGAGCAGCGACTGTCTCCATGTGAAACATCTCGTCCTCCAGCGCGTCTGGGTAGATAAAATTGGCGCCCACGCAGACGCTCATCATGCCGGCACCGTAGCGGGCCAGCATGTCTTTGAGCACTTGGATGTCCGAACCATATTTGGTCAGGTTCCCTTCCAACACCTCAATATACCGGAAGCCTGCATTTGTGATTTTTTTCAGCACCGCTTCGTCGTCGCAAAGGGTCAGATACCGGATGTCCTTAATGCTTGTAACGCCGCCTCCTTCTCCTACCAGAGGGCCGAACGCGTTTGTCATATAACCGAGTTTCATGTCTGCTCCTTTCTTGTTTTTATAAATTTGCGCAAATTAATTTTACTTCCATTATAATACTCTGCACTGCGGTGGTTGTCAATTTCTACTTGCAATTTTGAGAAAATTCGTTTGTTTCGCCAAATACAAGGAACAAAATTAGGCATTTCCAATCAAGCTTTCTTTTCGCTTGCAATGCTTTGACACCTGTGTCAGGCTGTCTGGGCCAGTTGCTCGTTGGAAGATGCCTTGACTTCTTGTTCTTTCGTGTGTATTTGCGCAAATTTTCTTTTCCGCGCAAAAAAAACGCGGCCGAAAAGCCGCGCGGGGGATAGGGGCAATGAAAAATTCCGGGAACCCGGCTTGCGCGGGCGCTATGTAAAAAGCGGATAAGCCCTGCTTCCAGATGCTTATCCGCTTGATATTCTGTCGGTCGGTTTGAACGCGGCGAACCGCCGTTAAAGTGCGCCGGCGCTGCGGTTGATCGCGTTGCGCAACGCCGCCGGCGGATCCTCCTTGAAGATCGCCTTCCAGTTTTTCAGCAGGTTCTCCCGGTCGATGCTGATGGGCTCCACCCCGATGAAGGAGGGGACCGCTTTTCCCAGCAGGCCGTTAGCCGCCACCATTGCGATGGCTTCCCCCTGTTCATAGGGGCACTGCGCGCTAATCATTTTGACCATGCCGCCCTGTGCCATCTGCATGGCGATGGCATAGTCCAGATCTCCCGTGACGATCGCGATATCCGTGCGCTCCAGCTCCGTCAGGGCCTTTATCACCTCCAGCGCGGGACCGTCCCAAGAAACATACAGAGCCTGAATCTCCGGGTACATCCCGATGAGCTTCAGTGTTTTCTGGTAGACGTCCACCTCTGTCAGAAAATTGACTTTTCCGCACACCCGGATTTCCGGGTATTCCTCCGTCAGAACCTGTTCCGCCGCGCCGTCCCGTTGCTTTGTGGCAAAGAAGTTCTGCTCGCCGTGGCAAATCAGCCCCGCATATTTCAGGCCGTGCCGTACCATGTACTCGCCCAACCCGCGGCCCATACTGTCCCCGTGGGCTCGCTCATTTACGGAGATACAGGAGATGTAATCCTTCGGGGTGAGTCCCTCCGGGACGTTGGTGATCAGCACCAACCGGGTGTCGCTGTCCGCAATCGAGCGGAAGGCTTCCGCGGTACCCCTAGTATCAACGGGGATCGAGATTAGGAGATCCGGCTTCAGAAATTTGATGCTTTCCAACTGTTTGCATTGCAGCGCCGCGTTGAAATGAGCGTCTGTGACGGCGATGATGGAAATCCCAAGCTCATCGAAGACTTTTTTGATACCCTTTTCCTGCAGGCGCATCCACGCCTTGCCCGTATAGTGGAATGAGATCGCCGCCGTATACTGCTTTTGCCGAATCTTTTCCTTTTCCACTTCGGATAAGGCAAGGCCGCCCGCACCCGCTGCCCGTTCTCCGAAGGGACCCCGGCCGATTCCGCAGGTGGAGTTGCGCACATTGAGGATTGAGGGGAGAGTTTTCGTGCAGTACGCATGCGCGGGCGAAGAGAGGTTTGCAATTTCGCCGCGGTCAATCCGCCGGAACAGCAGGTCTGCGGCGGAAAGCGCAAACTGCCGTGGTTGCTTATCCACGCAAGTGAGCTCCGGCGTCGTCAGCGAGGCCCATTCCGGATCGTTCAGGCTGACGACAGAGAGGTCACCGGGCACGGCGATGTTGTGGCCGATTCCATACCGGATGGCGGGAATCAGAGGCAGCGAGTCGGCAATCACGACCGCGGTGGGCGCAGGCTCTGCCGCGACGATCTGCGCCATAGCTTCGGCGGCCAACGCCTCGGTTTTCAAGCCCGCGCGGACCAGCACTTTTTCCAACGCAATGCCGGAATCCTCCAGAGCCTTCCTGTAGCCTTCAAACCTTTGGGTGCCGCACACTTCCGACTCGCACAGGTAAGCGATTCGCTCATGCCCGTTTTTAATCAGGTGCCGCACCGCGCGGTAGCTGCCCTCAAAGGTGTCGGGCAGCAGGGTGTCTGCGACAAACCGATCCACGGGGTTCCCAATCAGAACCACCGGAAACCGGAGCCCTTTGAAAAAGGCTCCGGAAAGCACACCTTCCCGGTCCGGGAAAGCGACCATTCCCGCAAGATCCAGCGTTCCTGCCAGTGCGCGGATGGCCGCCAGTCGGTCTTCATCGAGGTCATACGCCAGCGAAATGGCGATATAACCCTTCTGCTCTACGATTTCTTCCAGCTTTTCCTTGACTTGATTCTGAAACAGGCTGCGTTTTTTCGACAGCAAGATCAGCACATAGCGGCTTTCGGACAGTTTGCTCTTCAATGCACTCCGTTTCGCGATGAAATTCGGGAGCTCGTCCAGCTGGCGAATAGCGTCCTCGACCTTCCGGACTTTCTCAGGACTAACGTATCGGGTTCCGTTGACCACGTGAGAGACGGTCGACACGGACACGCCCGCTATCCTAGCAACATCCTTGATCGTCGCCATGCATTTCATCCTCCTGCTCAGAATACTTTTGCTTTCATTATACAGATTCCGTTCTCAATAGTCAACAAAATTTGCGCAAACGCCGGTTTCAGGACGCCGGAACAGGAAGCAGGGACAGGTAAGAGCTGTGTGACTCTGCCTGTCCCTGGTTTTGCTTTTTCATACGCGGCATTTCGAGTGTCGCACCTTCGACCTCTCGGACAACTCTCCGTATATCTCAAGTGTAATCCTTGCTCCGGAAGAATGCAAGAAAAACACGCAAGAACGATATGAAATTGTGAAATCCGAACCCGCGCAAAGCCCTGTGCGGTGGACATTTTCAGCGGACGAAACGGCCGGAGCTTCCAAAAATTTCGAGTCTTTTATGCAACTGTGACGGGGATGCCTGTTTTGGGGTCGTTTCTGTAAGCCCCGTACCCGCCGAAAGCCGCTTGAAATCAGGCTTTTTCGCTCGGAAAGCCTTGTGGGACAGACTTTTTTGAAAGTGGGTTCAAATCGGCATTTTTCCCGATTTTGGAGAGAAATGCGGGAAGATAGGAGAGAAAAAACGGGAGACGGCCATACACCGCAGAATAGAGCTTCCAACCGACGATAATCTATTTTTGAGGTGTTACAAATGGATGTATTTCCCGTTAACTGGGACAGTGTTCCCGAGGTGATGAACAAGGAGCAATTTTTCCGCATCTGCCACATCAGCAAGTCCACGGCGCTGCACCTGCTCAAAAGCGGCAAGGTGCCCTGCGAGTGGTCGGGTAAGAAAACCCGGTGCTATAAAATCAGAAAAGAGGATGTGAAAGCATATTTGGAGGAACGGGCGATTTTCCCTGAACTCTACTCTGCGCCGAAGGGCTGGTACGGCACCCACTATGTGGCGAGGCTCTCTAAGGAGCTGCCCGAGGACACCCTCCGGCAGATGCACGGCTACTATGAAAAGCTGCTGCGCAAATACCCGGACGTGGTCACGGTAAAGGATGTGGTGGCCCTGACCGGCTATACCCTGACCACCGTCCACAACTGGTGCAGCCGGGGTTCGCTGAAAGCCTTTCAGAAGGGATTGAAATTCTGCATCCCGAAAATCTTTCTTGTGGATTTCTTCTGTTCCCTGACCTTCCGCTCCATTACCCGCAAAAGCCTCTGGCATATCCAGACGCTGAACGAGTTCAGCAGGAAGATGAAGCGGAAGTGATCTTTGCAACGATTTAAGGGCATTTGCAAAGTTCGTTGTAAAAAGTGTGCCCGCACAGCAAAAGTTCGCTGCATTTTTTGTGGATACAAAGTGGGGGCCTGTTGCAGATGTACGGAATTGCCCCGTTCGGGCCAAAATACAGGTGCATCGTATTTTGGCCTAAAGCCTATAACCTGTCACAATATCGTACTGACCTTGCGATTCTGAAATTCGCACACTCGCACCTGCCTTTCGGTTTTGATTCGACAACTCAACCTTAACACAGGCCATCCCTATTTGCCACCTTTTTTCTCTCAATCCGGAAAAAGCGCCGCAGGCATCGTAGCCTTGCTGTGGGAATGTGCAGAAACCGCATCGCGGTTTTCCACATTCCCACAGACCCTGCACCGGTGGCACACATCATTGTAAATCCTACACTTCAAAATGGACGCAGATGTGATATAATAGGTGTACCGGTGCAGGATTCACGCTGTCGGGAGAAAGGGAACAACATGAAACTGGAAACATTGAAACAAAAAATGGACGCAGCCCATTACATCTATGACGACACCCTGGCAACGGTGTTGACGGTGGCTCTGCAATTAGGCCGCCCCCTGCTGATTGAGGGTGCTGCCGGTGTGGGAAAGACGGAAGTTGCCAAGGTCATGGCCTCTGCCTTGGACCG
>OMEQ01000983.1_pt1 | contig 15135 bp, 10 predicted proteins | sample 1645451 | NCBI WGS metagenome assembly OMEQ01 (sample SAMEA103958142, study PRJEB25191) | human gut metagenome | biome: human-associated habitat [ENVO:00009003]; feature: intestine environment [ENVO:2100002]; material: feces | place: Germany | collected 2013/2015
TGGTCAACCTGGCCGATTTGAAGATTCCCAACGAGCGTGTGCCCAGCCACGAGCATGACGAGCTGGTGCGGCTGCAGAAAGCATTCGGCTACCAGTACGAGGATGTTTCCACCATGATCCTGCCGATGGCAAAGAACGGCGCAGAGCCTGCCGGTGCCATGGGCAGCGATACCCCGCTGGCCGTTTTGAGCCACACCCATCCCCCGCTGTTTGAGTATTTTAAGCAGATGTTTGCCCAGGTCACCAACCCGCCCATCGACGCCCTGCGCGAGAAGATCGTGACCTCCACCACCGTATACGTTGGCGCACAGGGCAACCTGTTGGAAGAGGACGCCGAGAACTGCAAGGTGCTGAAAATCACCAACCCCATTTTGACCGAAACCGACCTGATGAAGATCAAGGCCATGAAGGTTCCCGGCTTTAAGGTGGAAACCATCTCCATCTGCTACTATAAGAACACCGACCTGGAAAAGGCCATTGACCGCCTGTTCGTTGATGTGGACCGCGCCTACCGCGATGGTGCCAACATCCTGATTTTGTCTGACCGCGAAATTGATGAGTACCATGTCGCCATCCCCAGCCTTCTGGCTGTGGGCGCAGTTTCCAAGTATCTGGTTCGTACCCGCAAGCGCACCGCCATGGCCCTGATCCTGGAAAGCGGTGAGCCCCGCAAGGTTCATGATTTTGCCACCCTGCTGGGCTACGGTGCCTGCGCCATCAACCCCTATCTGGCACAGGAGACCATCGGCGAGCTGATCAATGAGGGTCTGCTGGACAAAGATTACTATGCCGCTGTGAACGACTACAATAAAGCCGTTCTGGCCGGCATCGTCAAGATTGCCTCCAAGATGGGCATTTCCACCATCCAGTCCTACCAGGGCAGCCAGATTTTTGAAGCGCTGGGTCTGAGCAACGAGGTAGTGGATAAGTACTTTACCAACACCGTCAGCCGTGTGGGCGGCATTACCATCCGCGACATCCAGAACGACCTGGAAGCCCGCCACAAGCAGGCATTCGACCCTCTGGGCCTGGATATCAGCATGGAGCTGACCAGCCTGGGTGAGCACAAGCTCCGCAGCGGCAAGCTGGCCGAAGATCATCTGTACAACCCGCTGACCATCCACCTGCTGCAGCAGGCCTGCTGGACCGGCGATTACAACAAGTTCAAGGCTTACACCGATGCCGTGAACGCCGAGGGCGGCGATGCCATGCACCTGCGCAGCCTGCTGGACTTCAATTATCCTGACGCCGGTATCCCGCTGGACGAAGTGGAAAGCGTGGATTCCATCGTACACCGCTTCAAGACCGCTGCTATGAGCTATGGTGCCCTTTCTGAGGAAGCCCACGAGTGCATGGCCGTTGCCATGAACCGCATCGGCGGCAAGAGCAACACCGGCGAAGGTGGCGAAGCCGAAGACCGTTTTGGCACCGAGCGCAACAGCGCCATCAAGCAGGTGGCATCCTCCCGTTTTGGCGTGACCAGCAAGTATCTGGTTTCCGCCAGTGAGATTCAGATCAAGATGGCACAGGGCGCAAAGCCCGGCGAGGGCGGCCAGCTGCCCGGCGGCAAGGTTTACCCCTGGGTTGCCAAGACCCGCCACTCCACCACCGGCGTGGGCCTGATCTCTCCCCCGCCGCACCATGATATCTACTCCATTGAGGACCTGGCCCAGCTGATCTATGACCTGAAATGCTCCAACCGCAAGGCTGCCATCAACGTCAAGCTGGTCAGCGAAGCCGGTGTCGGCACCATTGCCGCCGGCGTTGCCAAGGCCGGCGCCGAAGTGATTTTGATTTCCGGCTTTGACGGCGGCACCGGCGCTGCACCGCGCAACTCCATCCACAATGCCGGCCTGCCGTGGGAGCTGGGCCTTGCCGAAGCACACCAGAGCCTGATCATGAACGGCCTGCGCTCTCGCGTGCGCATTGAAGCTGACAGCAAGCTGATGAGCGGCCGCGATGTGGCCATTGCCGCCATGCTGGGCGCTGAAGAGTTCGGCTTTGGCACCGGCCCGCTGGTTGCCATGGGCTGCGTGATGATGCGCGTGTGCAACCTGGATACCTGCCCCATGGGCATCTGCACCCAGAACCCCGAGCTGCGCAAGCGCTTTAAGGGCAAGCCGGAATACATCATCAACTTTATGCGTTTTATGGCCGAGGATCTGCGCGAATACATGGCCCGCCTGGGCGTGCATACCGTGGATGAACTGGTTGGCCGCACCGACCTGCTGAAAGTCAAGGATGCCCCGGCTGGTTCCCGCGCAAGCGAGATGGACCTGACTGCCCTGTTGAAAAACCCGCTGGTGGAAAACAGCAGCGTACACTTCAACGCCAAGGATGTTTACAACTTCGGCCTGGAAAAAACACCGGATATGCGCGTGCTGATGAAAAAGTTCAAGAAGAGCTTTGACACGGCAGAGCCCAAGCCGATGACCGTTGAACTGGAAGTTGGCAACACTGACCGCGCGTTCGGCACGATTTTTGGCAGTGAGATCACCCGCAAGTTTGGCAACACCCTGCCGGAAGATACCTTCCATGTGATCTGCAACGGGTACGGCGGCCAGAGCTTTGGTGCCTTTATCCCCGCTGGCCTGACCTTGGAACTGGTTGGCGATTCCAACGACTATATGGGCAAGGGCCTTTCCGGCGGCAAGCTGATCGTTTACCCGCCCAAGGATGTCACCTATGACCGCAGCGAGAACATTGTCATTGGCAACGTTGCCCTGTACGGTGCAACCGCTGGTAAAGCGTTCATCAACGGTGTGGCTGGCGAGCGTTTCTGCGTGCGCAACTCCGGCGCTACCGCTGTTGTGGAGGGCGTTGGCGACCACGGCTGCGAATATATGACCGGCGGCACCGTGGTGGTGCTGGGCAAGACTGGCAAAAACTTTGCAGCCGGCATGAGCGGCGGCATCGCCTATGTGCTGGATGAGGACTGGGATTTCTACACCCGCGTCAACAAGGATATGGTCAGCCTGGAGCCGGTGGAACACAAGTATGATGTTTCGCTGCTGAAGGATTTGATCCGCGAGCATGTGGAAGCCACCGGCTCCCCCCGCGGCAAGGAAATCCTGGACAACTTTGGCGAGTATCTGCCCAAGTTCAAAAAGGTCCTGCCCCATGACTATGACAAGATGCTGCGCCTGATTGCCCAGATGGAAGAAAAAGGCGAAGACAGCGAGCAGGCACAGATCGAAGCGTTCTATGCAATGAAGAACGCTGCTAACAAATAAGGGAGGCGCAAACGATGGGAAAACCGACAGGATTTATGGAAATTGCCCGGCAGACCAGCACGGAGCTGCCGCCCGAAGAACGTATTCAGAACTTTAACGAATTTCACATCCCGCTGCCGCAGGATGAACAGCAGGCGCAGGGTGCCCGCTGCATGGATTGCGGCGTACCGTTCTGCCAGGCTGGCATGATGATTGGCGGCATGGCAAGCGGCTGCCCGCTGAACAACCTAATCCCCGAATGGAACGACCTGGTCTACCAGGGCAAGTGGGATCTGGCTGTACATCGCCTGCGCGCCACCAACCGCTTCCCGGAGTTTACCAGCCGGGTATGCCCCGCTCTGTGCGAAGCTGCCTGCACCTGCGGCTACACCACCGGCAGCCCTGTTACCGTGAAGGAGAACGAGCACGCCATTGTAGAATATGGCTATGAATCCGGCCTGCTGACTGCCTGCCCGCCCCCGACCCGCACCGGCAAAACCGTTGCCGTGGTAGGTGCCGGCCCTGCCGGCCTTGCGGTTGCCGATTACCTGAACAAGCGCGGCCACAAAGTGACCGTATACGAGCGTGAGGACCGCGTGGGCGGCCTGCTGATGTACGGCATCCCCAACATGAAGCTGGAAAAGCAGGTCATTGACCGCCGCGTGAACATCATGAAGGCCGAGGGCATTGACTTTGTAACCTGCGCCGATGTTGGCGGCAACACCCCTGCCCAGGATGTGCTGGATGCACACGATGCCGTTGTGCTGGCCTGCGGTGCCAAGCAGGCGCGTGACATCAACGCCCCGGGGCGCGATGCACAGGGGATCTACTTTGCCGTGGATTACCTGACCAGCGTGACCCGCAGCCTGCTGGATTCCGGCTTTTCCGATGGCAAGGCCGTGAGTGCCAAGGACAAAAAGGTGTTGGTCATCGGCGGCGGCGATACCGGCAACGACTGTGTCGGCACCGCCATCCGCCAGGGCTGCGCAAGCGTGACCCAGCTGGAAATGATGCCCTGCCCGCCCACAGAACGCGCCGCCGCCAACGCCTGGCCCGAATGGCCCAAGGTGCTGAAAACCGATTACGGCCAGCAGGAAGCCATTGCCGTGTTTGGCAGCGACCCGCGCATTTACCAGACCACGGTCAAAGAGTTCTATAAGGACGAAGCCGGTCAGGTTTGCGGTGCGCTGATTGCCAAGCTGGAAAGCAAAGTGGTGGATGAAGCCACCGGCCGCCGCGCCATGGTGCCCACCGGCGAAGAATTTGCCATCGAGTGCGACCTGGTGCTGATTGCCGCCGGTTTTACCGGCTGCCAGCCCTATGTGGCCGAAGCGTTTGGCGTTGACCTGACCAAGCGCGGCACCGTTGCCGATACTAAGTACGCCACCAACGTGCCCCATGTATTTACCTGCGGCGATATGCGCCGCGGCCAGAGCCTTGTTGTTTGGGCCCTGCGCGAAGGCCGCGATGCCGCCGCCGAGGTGGATAAGAGCCTGATGGGCTACACCAACCTGTAACAAGCCATTTTCTTAACATCCGTTTTATAATAGACAGCAGCCCCCGTACCGATGTGCGCACAAAATCATCGGTGCGGGGGCTGCTGCTTTATGATTTTATTATGGCTTCAGGTTATTTATCCTTATTGTCCTTGTGGAACGCCACATAGAAGCAGAGGATGAGCCCCGCGCACACGGCCGCTGTGGAGATGATGAACGGCACCAGCGTTTGGGTACCCAAAAAGCTGCCCAGCAGGCCGTTAATGCCATTATAGTTGCAGGGGTTCATAACGGCATAGATAAAGCAGAACGAAGAAAACACAAGGCCAACCAACGTCAGCAACAGGCCGCATAACAGTTTGGGTGCCATGGTTTTCCCTCCTCTTCATAATACACCGTCATATTTTATTTTCTGTTCTTGCAACCATCAATGTCTCGCTTACCGAGCCGCTGATGGTTGATCTCACAGCATTTTATCCAGCAGCGGCCAAAGCGCCTGGGTGTTGGCGTTGAACTGGGGGTAAAAATCATCCTGGATGGAATAATCAAAATACAGGGCGCGTGCAATGCGTCGGGCGGCGGGCAGGTAGCGCGGGTTTTCGCGTCCGCCTGCCTGCTGCAGCTTATCCGAAAGCTGGGTACACACCACAGCCCACCGGGCGTCAATCCCGGCGCGGGCGGTGATGGCGGCATCGTCCAGGTAATTTTGCAGGGTGCGCTGTTCCTGCGCGGATACGCGGGCACCGCACAATGGCAGCTGCACGTAATATTCCATGGCGGCTGTTGCCGGGTCAATGGCCTGGCCCAGCGGGTAAAGAGCGCAGGCCAGCGGGCGGGCGGCGTGGATGGTGCAGGCATCGGCCTCAAAAAAGGGGCAGTTGCCTGTGCGGGCATTGGGGCGCAGCACCACGGCAGGCAAAAGGGTCTGCGGGGCAAACTCCTGCTTGCAAAAAGCATCCGCCGTCAAGCGCGGGGGCAGGCCCAGGCGGCGGGCAATGCGGTACAGGTCATAACCGGAAAGCACCAGGTCCCGCCGGTTACGGCAGCAGTCCCCGCAGCCTGCACAGACAAAGTCAAATGGCTCCCCTGCCGCCAGCCGCGGGCACTGGGCCAGCGCAGCGGCAGATTCGGCACGGCCCGGTTCTGTCACAGGCGCACCTCCAGTGGGGTCTGTTCGCCATCCGCCATGGCGCGCACAGCCTTAAAGGCGCTTTCCACCATGCTGGCCACGTTCACATCGGTATAAAACGCGGTATGCGGGGTAAAGATCACATTCGGGAAGCTGCGCAGCATGGCAAGTTCGCGGTTCTGCAACGCATCGCCCATATGGTTAAAGTAGAACAGGCCGTTCTCATTTTCCACAACGTCCAGGCCGGCTGCGCCGATCTTGCCGCTTTCCAGCCCGTTTATCAGCGCTTCCGGGTCAATCAGGGTGCCGCGGGCGGTGTTGATCAGCACAACGCCGTTTTTCATCTTGGCAATAGCGTTGGCATCGATCATATGGCGGTTGGCGGCGGTGGCGTTGGTGTGCAGGGTGATGATATCACAGCTCTTGTACAGGGTATCCAGGTCCACATACTCGGCATACTGGCGGGCTTCATCGTTGGGGTACAGGTCGTAAGCCAGCAGCTTGCAGCCAAAGCCGCTTAAGTGGCGCAGCACAGTGCGGCCAATGTTGCCGGTGCCGATCACACCCACCGTCATACGGGTGATATCGCGGCCCATCTTGCCGCTTAAGGAATAATCCTGGGCATCGGCACGGCGCAGAATCTGGCCCACTTTGCGGTTGCACATCAGCATCAGCATAATGGCATAATCGGCCACACCTGCCGGCGGATACCAGGAATGGGAGATGCGCATGCCAAGCTCCTTGGCTTTCTGCTGCGGGATATGGTCATAGCCAATGCTGCGGCAGGGCAGGAATTTGACCCCCATCGCGGCCCAGGCTTCCAGATATTCCGGTGCAATCAGGCAGGGGTTGGTGCTGACGGCATCGCAGCCTTTGGCAAGTTCCAGGTTATCCGGCGTGGGGACCTCTGCGGTATAGGCATAATCAATGCCGTACTGTTTGCTGTATGGCTCACAATAGGCTTGCTCGTCGAAAGGACGGAGGGCATAAAACATGATCTTCATGGTACAACCTCCTTAATATAATAAGGTTACAAAAACAGCTTCTTAATGGGGCTGCTCAAATCACAGGGTAAAATCCAGGGTCTCCCCCAGCCAGCCCATGCACAGGGGCAGCCAGGCGTTGTTATGCTTGTTAGGGGTGTTGACCTCGTTGGTGCAGGTGCTGGAGCCATGGCCGCCATGGGTGAACAGGTGCAGCTCAAACGGCACGTTGTTCTCTTTCAGGGCGCCTGCCAGCAGCAGGCTGTTTTCCACGGGCACAGCCTGATCTTCCACGGTGTGCCAGATAAAGAAAGGCGGCACATCGGGGCGCACCTGGTTTTCCAGGCTCATGGTCTGCAGCAGGGCTTCATCCGCGCCGCACAGGTTCTCAAAAGAGCCGCGGTGGGCAAACTTGCCGCTGGTGATAACGGGGTACCCCAGCACCACCGCATTGGGGCGGGCTTCGGTTCCGGTAATACCAAGGGCCTGCTGCACGGGAGCTGCATCCCACAGCAGGGCGGTGGAAGCCGCCAGGTGGGCACCGGCAGAAAAGCCGACGATGGTGATCTTATCCGCCGCAATGCGCAGATCCGCCGCATTCCGGCGCAGGTACAGGATGGCGGACGCGGCTTCGGTCAGCGGCTGCCACAGCAGCGGGGCGTGGTCGGTGGAATAAATCAGGGTGAACACATGGTAGCCGGCCTGCAAAAACTGGACGGCAACAGGGTCCGCTTCGCGCGGGGAGCAGTAGCGGTAGCCGCCGCCGGGCAGGATCAGCACTGCCGGGCGGGTGTTGTAGCTGGGCATTTCGGTGGTTTCGTCACGCAGGTAGCCGGTCAGCATGGCACCGGTGGCAAGTTTATGTTCTACAAATTTCATAAAATCAGGCTCCTAATGATAAATATGAAGATACAGTTATTAGGATAGCGCAAAAAATGTGCTTTGAAAAGCCTTTTTCTGTATTTTACATACAGTTTTTTAACTTTTTGTAAAAAGGGCAATCAGGACTTGCACTTTGCGGGTAAGAGTGCTAATATATGCTTAGCACTTAAAGCACGCGAGTGCTAAACCATAAAATATATAAAAGTGAGGTCATTGTAACTATGGCAATGCATCAGTTTAAGGCCGAGAGCAAAAAGCTGCTTGACCTGATGATCAATTCTATTTATACCAACCGCGAGATCTTCCTGCGCGAGCTGATCTCCAACGCATCGGATGCCTGCGACAAGCTGTATTTCAAGAGCCTGACGGACACCTCCATCAACGTAAAAAAAGAAGACCTGCACATTCATATTGCAGCCGATAAAGAGAACCGTACCCTGACCATCAGCGATAACGGCATTGGCATGACTAAGGATGAGCTGGAAAAGAACCTTGGCACCATTGCCCGCTCCGGCAGCCAGGACTTTAAGGCAAGCAATCAGAACGAGAATATTGACATCATCGGTCAGTTCGGCGTTGGCTTCTACTCCGCTTTCATGGTTGCCAGCAAGGTGACCGTTGTTTCCCGCGCGGAGGGCAGCGAGGAAGCCTGGCAGTGGTCGTCCTCCGGCGTGGAGGGCTACACCCTGACCGAAGCCGAAAAGCCGGAAGTTGGCACCGAGATCACCCTGGTGCTGAAAGAAGACACCGATACCGACAAATACAGCGAATATCTGGACGAGTACACCATCTCCGTCCTGGTCAAGAAGTACAGCGATTACATCCGCTACCCCATTACCATGTACCGCGAGAAGAGCCGCCAGAAGCCGAAGCCGGAGGACGCCGGTGACGACTATAAGCCGGAGTACGAAACCTACACCGAGCTGGAAACCCTGAACAGCATGGTGCCCATCTGGAAGCGCGACAAGAAAGATGTAAAGCCGGAAGAATACAACGAGTTCTACAAGAGCAAGTTCATGGATTATTCCGACCCGCTGCGCGTGATCACCAGCCGCACCGAGGGCACCGCAACCTACACCGCCCTGCTGTTTGTGCCCGGCCAGACGCCGTATGATTACTACACCAAGGAGTACGAAAAGGGTTTGGCCCTGTATGCTTCCGGCGTTATGATCATGGAAAAATGCGCTGACCTGCTGCCGGATTACTTCAGCTTTATCAAGGGCGTTGTGGACAGCGAGGACCTGAGCCTGAACATCAGCCGTGAAACGCTGCAGAAGGACGGCCAGGTAAAGCTGATCCGCAACAGCCTGGAAAAGAAGATCAAGAACGAGCTGCACGCCATGCTGGTGAACGACCGCGAAAAGTACGAAACCTTCTGGAAAGCATTTGGCCGCCAGATCAAGTTTGGCATTTACGGCGATTACGGCATGCACAAAGACCTGCTTTCCGACCTGCTGATGTTCTACTCTGCCAAGGAGCAGAAGCTCATCACGCTGGATGAATACATTGAGAAGATGCCTGAAGGTCAGAAGGCCATTTACTTTGCTGCTGGTGACGAGGCGGCCCGCCTGGGCAAACTGCCCAACGCACAGCTGGTGCTGAGCAAGGGCTATGACCTGCTGCTGTGCAGCGAGGATGTGGATGAATTCTGCCTGCAGATCATGCACGACTACAAGGAAAAGGAATTCAAAAACATCAACTCCGGCGATCTGGGCCTGGAAACCGAGGAAGAAAAGAAGGCTGCCGAGGAGACCGCAACCGAAAACAAGAACCTGTTTGAGGAGATCAAGAAGGCCCTGAACGGCAAGATCAAAGATGTGAAGGTCAACCCGACTTTGCAGGATCACCCGGTATCGCTTTCCAGCGAGGGCGGTATTTCCATGGAGATGGAAAAGATCCTGCGCAAGATGCCTGCCGGCGGCGAGGGGATGGAGAGCACCAAGGTGCTGGAGCTGAACCCCAACCACGCCGTGTTCGGTGCGCTGAAAGCCGCTCATGAGGCCGGTGACACCGACAAGATCAATAAGTACGCCGAGCTGCTGTACGACCAGGCCCTGCTGATTGAGGGCCTGCCGCTGGAAGACCCCGTTGCCTACGCACAGCTGGTCTGCGACCTGATGAAGTAATGGCAGCCAGGCTTTACGCCAGACAATTTAACATAGCATAACAATCCCCCGCCGAGCGGAGCTGCAAAGTGCTTTGCCCGGCGGGGGATTTGTTTTTTGGGTATTATTTTTCGTTTTCGTCTTTGGCCAGTGGCAGCTGCATCATCACTTTTGCACCGTGGGGGTCCCGGTTGACAAACTGCACGCTGCCGCCGTGGGCGTTTATGATTTGCTCCACCACATGCAGGCCCAGAATATGCGGGGCGTTCTCCCCTTCCGGTTCGCCGTTCAGCACGGCCAGCACGCTTTGCGGGTAGCCGGTGCCGTCATCCTGTATGGTCAGGTGCAGCGTTGTTTCGTCGGCATCCGCGTGGAAAGCCAGCGTGATCGGCCCCGCATTATGGCGCACGGCGTTTTGCAGCACATTTTCCAGCGCACGGGTCAGCAGAGCGGCATCAGCGTGCAGGATGGCGGTTTCTACTGCCGGGGTAATGCTGCAATCCAGTGTGCAGCGGGCGGCCAGGGGGTTCTCACAAAAAGCCGCCACCACCCGGCGCAAAAACGGCCCCGCCTGGGTGGACCGGCGGCGCAGGGGCTGGGCGCCGTATTGCAGCTTGCTGGTCAGGTTCAGGTCCTCAATCAGGCTGCGGATTTTTTCGCACTGGGTGCAGATGCCGCCCGCTTTCTGTCTGGCTGCTGCGGGCAGGGTGGCCTCCCGCTGCAGCTGTTCCGCCCAGCCCAGGATCAGTGCCAGCGGGGTGCGGATATCATGGCTGACCCCGGCGATCCACTCGGTTCGGGCGGTATCCCGCCGGGCAATGATCTCATTGCGGCGGCGCAGCTGCTCGCTGGTTTCGTTCAGCTTTTGGGCAAGCTCCCCCGCAAAGCCAGCGGCAGGCAGGCTGACCGTACCGCCCTGCGCCAAGGTATCCAGCCCGGCTGTTACGGTTTGCAGGCTTTTGCTCCCGCGCCAGCTGAAGAACAGGCAGCACCCCAGCACCACCAGCAGGAGCTCCACCATGGTGGGCTGAATGCTTTTGGCCAGCATTATTATCATTTTTTGCTTCATGTCGATGTTATACTTCCAGCAGGTTCCAACCGGTTCCGCCACAACAAACAGCCCGTAATCCGCCGCCCAGCACTGCACGGGGTAATCGGCCAGGTACCAGTGGGAGAACACGGCAACTTCCGATGCTGTGTACCGGTGATTCAGCTTTTGCGGCAAGTCTTGCTGCCAGATGACATTGCCATTATCGTCCAGCACCATGGCCCAGGCATAGCCCTGCATCCATTCCGCCGGGGTATGTTCCCGACCCCATTGCAGGCCGGTTTCGGTTTGTTTTAGCGCATCAGCCAAGGCGCCGACCCGGTAGCCTGTTGCATCCACCGCGTTGGACTTGAACCCCACATAAAAAATCTGCCCCACCAGCAAACCGCCCACCAGCAGCACAATAGCGGCTGTGGCCAGCACATAGCGGCGGATCAGGGCTGCAAACGTTTTCATTGTGCGTTCTCCTCTGCCAATTTATAGCCGATGCCCCGCACCGTTAAAAGGTACTGCGGCTTGCTGGGGTTGGGTTCCAGCTTTTCCCGCAGGTGGCGGATGTGAACATTCAGGCTGTTCTCGTACCCGTAATAGTCTGCCCCCCCACACGGCTTCGCACACCGCATCATAAGTAACGATATGGCCGCGGTTTTCGGCCAGCTTTTGCAGCAGAGCGCGCTCGGTGGCCGTCAGGGGCTGGGCGGTGCCATCCGGCAGGCGGACCAAAGCATCGGCCAGATACACCGTGCGCTGGCCCAGCTGGAGCGTTTTTGCGGCAGTCCGCTGCAGTTCGCCCCGATAGCAGCGCTGCAAAATGCGCTGGATGCGCAGCAAAAGCTCCTGCGTTAAAAACGGCTTGGTCAGGTAGTCGTCCGCGCCCAGGCCCAGACCAAACAGCCGGTCGGCGTCAGCATCGCGGGCAGAAAGAAAAAGCGCCGGGATATCCGCCATGCTGTGCAGCGTGCGGAACAGGGTAAAGCCGTCCCCATCCGGCAGGTTGATGTCCAAAATCATCAGGTCCGGGCGGTTGGCGGCAAATGCCGCTTGGGCCGCTGCGCAGCCGGTGCAGGCGGTCAGCTGGTTGTAGCCGGTGCTGCGCAGCGCCGTGGTAACAAGGTTCAGCAGATCCTGGTTGTCATCCACAATCAAAATTTTAGCATCATAAATGGTTTGCATGGGTGCGCCCCCCTTTGTGCTTTTAGGCAATACCGCATAATTCTAAGTGCCGATACGGTGAGCGAGGTACGGCAGATGCTAAGCCAAAAGCGCAGATAATACTGGAGTCTTATCGAGCATTTTGGCAACGCAGATGCCGTGCCGCAGCCGCCGGAGCGGTGCTTAAGCCGTCAGGCGGGAATTGTGCGGTATTGCCTTTATTATAATACGAGCACCGGGCTGCCGATAGAGCCGCCGGGCAGAATTAAGCTAAACTTAAGCTGGGCTTTGTGGCAGGTTAAGGTCGGCGTGTTACCATGCCTTTGTTCCCAAAAGATGAACAAAGGAGTGTTAGCCATGCAATATGTAATTGAAACAAAACGGCTGTGCAAAACCTATGGTGGCCGCACCGTGGTTCACAATCTGGACCTGCATGTTCCACAGGGGTGTGTGTATGGTTTTATTGGGCCAAATGGCGCGGGTAAATCTACCAGCATGAAAATGCTGCTGGGGCTGGTTCACCCCACGGCGGGCAGCGTGGCTCTGCTGGGCCGCACATTGACGGAGCGTACCCGGCTGGAGCTGCTGCGCCAGACCGGCAGTTTGATTGAGTCGCCATCCGGCTACCTGCACCTTACTGCGCAGGAAAACCTTGAAATTGTAGCCGACCTGAAAGGCGTGCCCTACAAAGACATCGACCGCGTGCTGGAAATTGTACACCTGCAGGCAGACCGAAAGCGCAAGGTGGGGCAGTATTCCCTTGGCATGAAACAGCGCCTGGGCATTGCCATGGCTCTGCTGGGCAGCCCCAGGCTGCTGATCCTGGATGAACCCACCAACGGTCTTGACCCGGCTGGCATCCAGGAAATGCGTGCATTGATCCACGATATGCCAGATGCCTGCGGTGCCACGGTGCTGATTTCCAGCCATTTGCTGGGCGAGATGGAGCAGATTGTGAGCCAGGTGGGCATCATCAACCACGGCCAGCTGCTGTTTGAAGGCCCGCTGGCGGAATTGCAGCGCCACAGCCGCGGCAATGTTGTTCTGCGCCTGCTGGCTCCGGACCGCGGGGCCGCCGTGCTGCGCCGCTACGGCCTGACCCCGCAGCCTGCGGACAACGGCTGCCTGCTGCCCACCATGGAGGATGCCCGCCTGGCCGCGCTGGTGCAGGATCTTGCCGCCGAGGGGGCCGGGGTGGTTGGCGTGGAGCGGCAGACCAAGAATCTGGAAGAAATTTTCCTGAGCCTGACCAACACGCAAACCGGCAAGGAGGTGGGCTGACATGTACACAAGCATCCGCGCCGAGCTGCAAAAGGCCCGCCGCCGGCATGATCTGATTGTCTGCCTGCTGGTGCCGGTCATGGCGCTGCTTTGGTGCCAGTCCGCTGCGCCGACCGGTGCTGACGAGCTGGCATCCGCTTATAGTGCCCTGTTTTACAGCCTGCCCATCATCAATACCATTTTAATGCCGTTGGCCATGGCGATTCTGGCAAGCAGGCTTTGGGATGTGGAAGTCAAAGGCTGTACGCCCAAACTGCTGTATACCCTGCAAAGCCGCCGCAGCCTGTTTGCCGCAAAGGCAGCGCTGGGGCTGGCGGAGATCTTTTTGATCGTCACGCTGGAAGCTGCGGGCGCCCCGCTGATCGGGCACTTGCAGCATTACACGCAGCCCTACCCCGCCGCAGGCCAGGCTGCCTATCTCTGGGGCTGCACCTTTGCCGTGGACTGCATGATTTTTTTCTCTGAGCTGCTTTTGACAGTGCTGCTGGCCAATCCCCTGCCCGCTTTGTGTGTGGGCATTCTTGGCACGCTGCTGGGACTGTTCAGTGCCTTTATGCCGGCATGGGTCGGCTATTTTGTGCCGTGGGGGTATTTTATCCCTCTGAACACCTACCGGATTGCAGACTGGGACCAGGCCAGCAAAGTAGTCACCTACATGATTGTGCCGTTCCAGTGGCCGCTGCTGGTTGCCACGGTGGTTTTGGCCGGTATTTTGTTTTTTGCCGCGTGGTATGCCATGCGGAACAAGGAGGTGTGACCCATGCTGCTGCGTTGTATCCGTGCAGAAAACCGCAAACTGCACGCTTCGCCCATCTGGTTTATGTTTTTTATTCTGCCCATCATTTCCGCCGGGTACGGAACCTTCAACTACCTGCAAAACCTTGAAATTTTGCGGGACGGCTGGTACAGTCTGTGGACCCAGCACACACTATTTTACTCGCTGTTTTTCTTCCCCTGCATGGTGGCGGTATACGCGGCGTACCTGTGGCGGCTGGAGCACATAGGCCACAACTGGAACCTGATTATGGCGGAGCCGGTGCCGCCCTTTTACCTGTTCCTTGCCAAGTTGCTTGTGGTGACAAAGCTGGTACTGCTGACTCAGGCATTTGTGTTTGTATTGTACTGGTTCTGCGGCCGGGTGTTCGCCGGATTCACAGCGCCCCCGCCGGCCATTACCATCTTTTACCTGGTGCGCAGTGTACTGGGCGGGCTGGCCGTGGTGGCGGCGCAGCTGCTATTTTCCATGGTGATCCGCAGCTTTGCCTTGCCGGTGTTTTTGGGGCTGGCCGGGGGTGTTTCCGGCATGCTGCTGGCCAGCCGGGGCTACTGGTACGTCTGGCCCTATTGCCTGATGCAGCGCGGCATGAACGCTAACCAGAGCAGTGATATGCTGGCGGACAGCTACCTAGGCTTCGCTTTGGCCTGTGTTGGCTGGCTGGCGCTGATTTTGCTTGCGGTCCAGCTGCTGTTGAGCCACCAGGATGTAAAGGTCCGGTAAAGGCTGCACCGGCTTTGCCGCGCATTTTGACCGCTTTTGTAAAATTGCCTCAAAAAAAGCGGACATTTTTGGGGGTTAATGGGTTTTATTTGCCGGGCAGGTATGATATAATAAGCCAGGTTTGCGGCCAGCTTTGCCGCACTGCCAGTTTGAACGTATTTCCCGAACGTGTGCCTGCCCCGCGCATGGCACCGTTTGACCAAGGGTGTATCTGAAAAGTCGAAAATATCGTTTATTTCTACAAACACAGCGAGATTTTGCGTTAAAAAGCCTTGGAATCCACAAAGGATTCCGGCGGCTCTTTGCCTTACATCCTGCTTGTGTTTGCGAAATATCCGTCATTTTCTTT
>OMEQ01000987.1_pt1 | contig 15118 bp, 7 predicted proteins | sample 1645451 | NCBI WGS metagenome assembly OMEQ01 (sample SAMEA103958142, study PRJEB25191) | human gut metagenome | biome: human-associated habitat [ENVO:00009003]; feature: intestine environment [ENVO:2100002]; material: feces | place: Germany | collected 2013/2015
GGGCGCTCTCGGAGTACCTCGGCTTCGGCCCCGGCGCGCACAGCGACTTCGGCGGCGAGCGCTTTGCGCTCGCGCGCGATCTCGACGCCTACCTTGCGGGACACACCGTCTATTCCGAGTGCTCCGCGCCCTCGGCGCGTGAGCGGGAGACCGAGCGCGTCATGCTCGCGCTCCGCACGACCCGCGGCGTCGCCGCGGATACGCTGCCGGAAGCCGCGCGGCGCATTCTCCGGAATTGTGAAGCCCACGGCCTCGCCCATCTTTCCGGCGGCTTTTATGCCCTCACGCCCCGCGGCTTTCTGGTCTCCAACGCCATCCTTGTCGATCTTTTGGAAACAATGGAGCTTTGACGGAACTTTTTTCCGTCTTTCTTCGTCTTTACTTTTAAGGGCCGTCATGGTATAGTAACGTTATGTCAACTTTTGCTGTGCAAAAGCATAGCAAAAACAGGTATGTGCCGTATTTCAAAAGGAGATCATTATGAAAGCACTGTCCCGCAAATGCACCGCCTTTCTCTTATCCCTCACCCTGCTGCTGACGCTCGCGCCGACGGCGCTCGCCTCCGAAGCGCTGGGCGACGACCTTGACCTGCGCTCAACAACGCTCAACCGCGGCGCCGAGCTCGGCGAGGGCACGTTCTGGAGCAACACCTTCTCCGACCTGCGGCAGGAAAACTACGTCGTCTACACGCCGAACACGAGCGTGACGCCCATCGTCACCTACGGCGATTACACCACCGCGACGAGCACCGTTTCCGCCGCCGCCAAGCGGCTGGAGGAGCAGGGCCTGCGTGTGGTCGCGGGCATCAACGGCGACTACTACGATACGCTCAACGGCGCGCCGCTCGGCACGGTGATGACCGATGGCGTGCTGCGCGTCGCCTCCGCGAGCAACTATGCCGTCGGCTTCCGCGCGGACGGCACAGCCATCCTCGGCGCTCCGGCGCTGGCAATGCAGGTCGAGAGCGCCAACACGTCCTTTTCCATTGCCGCCGTCAATCAGGTGCGCTACTCCTACGGCGGCATCTACCTCTACACCTACGATTTCAACGCCCGCCGCTCCACCGGCACCAACGCCGCGGGCTATGACGTGGTCTGCTCGGCGGTCGACGGCCGCCTGAGCATCGGCGAATCGCTGACGCTCACCGTGGACGAGATCCTGCCCGAGGCCACCGACACCGCCGTGAGCGAGGGCAAATACGTCCTGACGGCGAACCTCCTCTCCGGCGAGGAGAACCTTGCTCTGCTGCGCGCGCTTGCGGTCGGCGACACGCTGACCGTCACCGTCCGCGCGGCGGACGGGGGCTGGAACGATGTGGATTACATGATCGGCGCGCTCTATCAGCTCGTGGAGAACGGCGAGGTCTGCAAGGGGCTTGAGGCCGGCGCCGCGCCGCGCACCGCCATCGGTCAAAAGGCCGACGGCAGCCTTGTGCTCTACACCATTGACGGCCGCCGGAAGGGCTACTCCATCGGCGCGAGCCTGACGCAGGTCGCGCAGCGCATGATCGAGCTCGGCTGTGTGACCGCGCTGAGCCTGGACGGCGGCGGCTCGACGACTCTGTGCGTCACGCTGCCGGAGGACGGCAATGCCGGCGTCTACAACACCCCCTCCGAGGGCAGCCTGCGCGCCGTGACGAACCACATCTTCCTCGTTGCGTCGAATGAGCCGAGCGGCACGCTCGACCACATCGCGCTGCGCACGGAAAGCGACCGCGTGCTCGCGGGCGCGCAGGTCCTGCTCCGCGCCGCCGCCATCGACACGAACTACATCCCCATGGATAAGGAGGTATCCATCGCAAGCGACCGCGGCAGTGTGCGGACCGACGAGCTGGGCAATACGGTCCTGACCGCGCCGAAAACCGCCGGCACCGTGACCGTCGGCGCAAAGGTCGGCGGCAAGTACACCACCGCCGAGCTCCGCGTAGTCGAAACGCCGGACGAGATCCGCCTCGGCAAAAGCGGCACGCTCACCGAGCTGCGCGTCTCCCCCGGCGCGAGCGTCGAGCTGACCGCGCAGGCCTATCAAAACCACCTCTCCCTGCTCGCGCAGAACTCCTGCTTCACCTGGACCACCGAGGGCGGCGTCGGCACGGTTGATGAAAACGGCGTCTTTACCGCCGCCGGCCATGCCGCCTACGGCAGCCTGACCGTCCGCGCGGGCGAGACCACGCGCACCATCCCCGTTTACGTCACCTCCGATCCTCTGGTCCTACTCGACGGCTTCGAGGGCGAGCAGACCGTCCTTACCCAAAATACCGACAAGAGCTTCGTCCGCTTCGGCTCTGCCTCCGCACGCTGGGACTATCGCGCCGAGAACGTCCCCGAGAACGCGGAGGAGCTCCTTCTGAGCGTGGAGCGAACCTACGCCGTCCCCTCCGGCTATGACCGTGTAACGCTCTGGGTCTACGGCGATGGACAGCGCGAGACGCTCGCCCTCACGACCGATGCGGGCGAAACGAACGCTGCCGTGATCGACTTCACCGGCTGGCAGCAGCTCACCTTTACCCTCCCCGACAAAGCCGCGAGCATCACCGGCTTCGCGCTGCGCCTGCCGTCGGCTCTGAGCGGCACGCTGTACCTCGATCAGCTCGTCGCGGCCCGCGAGGGCATGAGCGATACCGCCGCGCCGGAGATCTCCGTCTCCCTCTCCGAGGACGGCACGGCCCTGACCGGCAAGGTCTTTGACGCCGTGGACGGCGGCTCGCTCGCCACGCTGCGCATAACGCTCGACGGCAAAGCGCTCAGCTTCACCTACGACCACCAGACCGGCGCGCTCCACGCTGCGCTGCCTGCCGCGGACGGCAAGGCGCACCGCATCGCCGTCATCGCCGGCGACGCGAGCGGCAACCTCGCCCGCACCGGCCTAAGCATCACCCCGTCGGAGCTGTCCGCCGCCTTCCCCGATACGGACGGTCACTGGGCCAACGCCGCCGTGAGCTTCCTGAAGGCGAGCGGCGTCACCACCGGCGACGATCTCGGGAACTTCAATCCCGACAGCCCCATCACCCGGCAGGAATTTGCCGTGCTGCTCTGCCGCTGGCTCGCGCCTGCACAGGACACCTCCTCCGTTGAGCTGCCCTTTGCCGACAGCAACCGCATTGCCGATTGGGCGAAGGACGGCGTGCACGCCATGTATGCCCTCGGCGTAACGAAGGGCAGCTACGACGGCTACGGCCGGCTCTGCTTCCTCCCCACCGCGACCATCAGCCGTCAGGAGGCACTGACGATGCTCGGCCGTCTCCTTGAGCTGGGCTACGCCGCGCCGGAGTGGAGCTTCACCGACAGCGACGCCATTGCGGACTGGGCGCGCGGGCACATCAATACGCTCTGCGCGATCGGCGCGCTCTCCGGCTACGCCGACGGCGGTATCCACCCCACTGAGCCCATCACCCGCGCACAGGTCGCCGCAACGCTGTTCAGCATGACGTAAAAAACGCAAGCAGCTCTTGCCGAGCCTTCGGCAAGAGCTGTCTGCGTGATTGTGTGGAGGGACTCTCGTCCCCTGGTATAGAAACCGCCTTCGGGCGGTTTTTATCATTTTTTACTCATTCTCGAGCATCCGGTAGCCCACGCCGATCTCGGTGAATATGTACTCGGGCGCGGCGGGATTCTTCTCGATCTTGCGGCGGATGTTCGCCATGTTGACGCGCAGGATCTGATTGTCCGCCTTGGCCTTGGGGCCCCAGATCTCGCGGATGAGGAAATCGTAGGTCAGCACCTTACCGGCGTATTTGCCCAGCAGCGCCACGATCTTGAACTCGTTGAGCGTGAGGTGAACGTCCTCCCCGCGCATGAGAACGTGGTGCTTGTCGTAGTCGATGGTCAGGTCGCGCAGCTCCACCCGCACGCAGTTGTAAAAGCTGAACGCCTGCTCCTGATTGTTGCAGATGACCGTCGATCCGTTGCCGTTGATGTGGACGTCGGTCAGGTTGTGGAACTTGTACGGCCCGTTGCTGCGCACGTCGAGCGTGTAGGTGCCTTTGGGTATTTCGATGAGGTTCCGGCCTTTCTGCCGGTCGAGGACCTCGTGAAGATCGGGATGATTCTGCGCCGCCGCGGATGCCGCGAGACATGCGGCAGCGCAGAAAACAGTCAGTTTTTTCATCTGAATAGGGTTCGTTGTCGGAGTCCGTCGGCAGGAATCGTCAGATCGTCTGCGTGTACCCCGGATTCTGGCTCAGGTTTTTGTTCACTTCGCGTTCGCGCTTGGGCACCGGCATCCAGATCTTGTACGGTTTGTAGTTGTTCTTGATCGGCTCCATCTGCGGGGCGAAGTAGTAGTATTTGTTGCCGGCGTCGTTGACGGTTTTCATGTTGCCGATGACTTCCGTCATTTTGCCCGTGCGGATCAGGTCGATGCGTCGCCACCCCTCGACGCAGAGTTCGCGCGAACGTTCGTCGAGCAGCTCTTCCATGAAGTCGGTCTTGTAGTAGGCCGAATTCATGGCGTTGAGCGCCGATTCGTTCAGTTTGCCGTCCGTATCGGTGCAGGCGCGTTCGCGCACCTCCTCGACCAGTTCGCGCGCAAGGGATTCGTCGCCCGTCTTGTAAAGCGCTTCGGCGTACAGCAGAACGATGTCGGCGAAGCGGAGCATCGGGAAGTCGATGTTGCTTGCCCACGTCGGAATGCCCTGTGACGTTCTGACCGCGGGGTCCGATTGGCGGAATTTGCCGTGGCAGAGGTTGGCGCCCGATGCGTAAAGCGCCACGGGACTGAAGTATTTGGCTCCGTTGATTGTCGTGTAGTCGGTGACGTTGTTGCCCAGACTGCCGCAGAGGTTCCAGCCCATGCGGCTGTCCTCGGTCACGTATTTGTCAGACAGCTCGCCCGTCGGGCGTATCCAGCCGTAACCTCCTCCGTTGGTGCCGACGTTGCCCTGCGGCCCGGCCCAGTAGGCGAAGAGGAAATATTCGTTCGAGCCGCCCGCTCCGGTCTGTACGACCATCATGCACTCCTCTTTCTGACTGCTTTTGGTGTCGGCCAGAAAGTTGTAGTGGTAGGGCTTGATGAGCTTGTAGCCGCTGTGTGCGTAAATATCTTCGGCGATGGCCGCGGCTTTTTTCCAGCACGCTTCGGCATCGACCCAGTCGAAACTGTTGGTCGGCGAGCCGAGTTCCCGCCCCACGCGGTTCTCCTTGCAGGAGGCCAGATAGGTATACATCTTGAGCAGATAGCCGCCCGCGGTCCATTTGTTGACGCGGCCGTTTACGTTCGAATTGCGGTCGGGAAGCTCCTTGTAGGCTTTGTCGAGGTCTTCCTCGATGCAGGCATAAACCTTGTCTAGCGGTTCGCGCGGAGCCTCGGCCGACGAGTTGGGCGTATTGGGCAGGGGCACTTCGCCCCAGAGCCACGCCTGATAGAGCCGGTAAAGGCCGCGCAGCAGCTTCGCTTCGTTGACGATCTCGTCGCGGCGTTTGGGGTCCATGTCGATGGCCGGCACTTTCTGGATGATGTGGTTGGCCCGGTCGATGCCGACGAAGAGTCCGAACCATGCCATCGAGACGAAATCGGCCTCTTCGTTGTAACCGCAACTGGCGATGATCTGATGGTGCGGGTCGCTGATGCCGTTGGGAGCGATCTCGTCGCCGAGCATCATCAGGTAGTGCATGCCGCGTCCCCAAAGGGGCTGGTTGCCGGTTCCCTGAATCGCACCTGCGTTGAGTATGTCGTATACGCCCGTGAGGGCCAGTTCCGCATTCGCGGCGGTGGTGTAGAGGTCGTCGCCCGAAACGAACGAATAGGTCTTCTCGTCGAGGAAACTGGTGCAGCCCGCCGTCGCCGTGCAGAGCAGGAGCGCAGCCGTGTATTTTAGTGCTTTCGAATAGAACGTTTTCATATTCATATCGCTGTTTTAGTATTTGATTGAAACTCCGAAGAATACGGACCGTGCGCGCGGGTAGTTGGTGTAGTCCAGTCCGGGAATCAGGCGGTTCCAGAACGACACCTCCGGGTCATAGCCCGAATAGCCCGTGCAGGTGAAGAGGTTTTCGGCCGTGACGTAAACGCGCAGGTGGGAGAGTCCTATTTTGCGCGTGATGTGCGTGGGCAGCGTATAGCCCACCGTCAGGTTTTTCAGGCGGAGGTAGGAGCCGTCCTCGACGTAGTAGCTCGACATTTCGGTCTTGCCCTCGCCGTTGAGCGACGGATACCTGTTGCCCGGACGCTCCTCCGTCCAGCGGTTGCGCCAGTAGTCCGTCGAGACGTTGTTGTAGCCCACGAAACCCTCGTAGCGGTAGCGGCCGATGTTGATGATGTCGTTGCCGTAGGACCACTGGAACATGAAGCTGAGGTCGAAATTCTTGAACGTAAAGCTGTTGGTCATGCCGCCGAAGTGCTTCGGGTCGCTGTTCGCAATGACCGTTTTGTCGTTGTTCGGGTCGATGACGTTGTCGTTGCCCGCGATGTCCTTGAATTTCATGTCGCCCGGCTTCACGGTGATTCCCGCGAACGACGGCACGCCCTCTTTCAGGTTGCCCCGCTCGTCGAAGTCGGATTGCTGGTAAATGCCGTCGAAGACGTATCCCCAGCCCGAACCGATCGGGTGTCCCACCATGACGCGGCCTACTTCGGTGATATGTCCGCCGGCGACCTTGACCGGGATCGAGCTGACGTCGCCCAGCGATACGACCTTGTTGCGGTTGAGGTTGAAGTTCAGGCTCGTCGACCATGTGAAGTTGCGTTTCTGGATATTGACCGTGTTGATCGTAAGCTCGAAACCCTTGTTGTCCACCTGCCCGATGTTCTGCCACTGACGGTAGGAGCCGATCTGGCTGGGAACGTCGGCATGCAGGAGCATGTCCTTGGTCTTTTTGTAGTAAACGTCGGCCTCGATGCTCAGACGGTTGCGGAACATGCTGATGTCCAGACCTCCGTTGAGCTGGTAGGTCGTCTCCCACTTGAGGTCGGGATTCGATATCTCCGAAGGAGACAGGCCCAGCTGCACGGAGTTGTTGTCGCCCGAATAGTAGGTCTTGTCGGTACGGCTCAGCGACTGATAGGCCGGAATGCGGTCGTTACCCGTCACGCCGTAGCTGAGCCGCAGTTTCATGTCGCTGAAAATCTTCTGCTGCTTCATGAACTCCTCCTTGCCGATGCTCCATGCGAAGGCGGCCGAGGGGAAGTAGCCGTACTTGTTGTTCTTGCCGAATTTGGACGAACCGTCGCGGCGGATCGAAGCCGTGAAGATATACTTTTCGGCGAGGGTGTAATTCAGGCGCAGGAATTCCGATTCGGAGGTGTTGCGTTCGCGGTTGGTCTGTACGTTTTCGGGGAATACGGAACCCTGACCGATGTCGAACGCTCCGTTGAAGCTCTGGTTTTCGAATCCTTCGGCGCGGGTGCTGAGACGCGTGGCGGTGTAGCCGCGCAGTTCGAATCCCAGTACGGCATTGAAATAGTGCTTGCCGCGCGAGATGGCGTAGGTCAGCGTGTTGGAGGTCTGCCACGATTCGGCGCCGCTTTCCGCTACGACGGCCATGCCGTTTTTGGAGTACCCCCACGAGGTGGTCGAGGGATACCACTCCTCGGTCTTCGAATTCAGGATCGTGCCGCCGCCGCTGATGCGCAGCGTCAGGTTGTTGAGGATCTTGTATTTGAGGTAGAGGTCTCCGATCGTACGGTTCTGGGTGGAAGCCTTGTAGGAGTCGTTGATGAAGGTGATGGGGTTGGTCAGATTGTAGTTTTCGGGGTTGGAGGCTTCGTCATCGTCCTCGCTCAGGAAGATCGGCTTGTAGAGGACGAAGCTCTGCACCAGTCCGTTGTACGAGTTGGCGCCCGCATTGGTGACGGCTCCCTTGGTCACGATGTGGGAGAAGTTGATCGTACCGCCGATGGTGAACCGCTTGCTGAGGTCGCTGTCGAAACGGATGCGGCCCGTGAAACGTTCCATCTGGTTCTTCTTGACGATGCCCTCCTGATTGAGGTAGCCTGCCGAAGCGGCCACCTTGGTCTTCGCGCTGCCGCCCGAAGCGACGCCGATGTTGTAGCTCTGGATGATACCCGTGCGCATGACCTCCTCCTGCCAGTTGCGGCTGGGGTAGTCGGAGAAGTCCCTCACCCGGTCGGGCAGGCCGTCGCCGTTGGTGTCGATGCCCCACGCATCGCTGGTCGGGAACTTGGCGAAACGGTAGTCCGCGAACTCCTGTCCCTGAAGCACGTCGATCGTATTCGACATCCGGGCCAGACCGACGCTCATGTCGAAATCGACGGAGGCCTTTTCGCCGCGCCCGCTCTTGGTGGTGATGATCACGACGCCGTTGGCTCCGCGCGATCCGTAAATGGCCGTCGCCGACGCATCCTTGAGGACGGTGATCGACTCGATGTCCGACGGGTTGATGCCCGCCAGCGGATTGTAGCGCACGTTGGCCGAAGTGTAGCTGCTCGTGGCTACTTCGTCGGCGTTGACGTCGATCTGCACGTCGTCGATGATATACAGCGGCTGCGTTCCTGCGTTGATCGAGTTGCCGCCGCGGATCGTAATGTCGATGCCCGCGCCGGGTTCGCCCGAACTGGAGCTGACCTGCACGCCTGCCATGCGGCCTTGGAGCGCATCCATAAAGCTCGTGCCCTTGGATTTGGTGATCTCGGACGTGCTCAGCACGCCCAGCGAGCCGGCGACGTTTTTCTTCTGGGCGTCGCCGTAGCCGATCTGCACGACGACGTTCTCGATCTGGGTCACATCCTGCTGCAGTTCGACCCGCAGATCGGTGTTGCTGCCGACCATGATGTTCTGCGGTACCATGCCGATAAACGAGAAGGTCAGGACGGACTGGTGGTTTTTGACGCTTATGGCGAAGCGGCCTTTGGTGTCGGTCGTGGTTCCGCTGGTGGTTCCCTGCTCGATCACGCTCGCGCCGGCCATCGGTTCGCCGGTCGCGGCGTCCAGCACGGTGCCCGTTACTCGAAGCTGGGCATAGACGCTGCCGCACGTAAACAGGGCCGATAATAGTAAAAGTAGTACACTTTTCTTCATGGTTATATTCGGGTTGGTTTTTACTGGATGGTATGTCGTGGGTCCGGTGCCCCCGGAGCCGTCCCGGACACGGGCGGCTCCGGAGATGCCGGACACGGAATTATCTCATTTCGGCGGACTCCTTGTCGAGCGGAGTGTGGCGGATGCACCGCACCGAGTAGGCGTTGGTCCGCTGGTAGTTGTTCAGGTATACGCTGGTGCCGTTGAGCATGATGAAACGCGCCGCATTGGTGAAGATGTTGCCTGCGCCGGCGATGATGGGCATGTTCGTCCAGTAGACGCCGCGGCCTCCCGATACGGTTCCTCCGACGACGGCCTGTCCTGCCCACGGCATCTTGAGCGGGCTTCGGGCGAATACGGCGGCCAGATCGGTCACCTTGTAGGAGGTGTCGCCGTAGACCATCGTTTCGAGTCCGGTGACGGCTTTGGCCATCTCGATGAATTCGTTCACCGTCGGTACGCGGTAGCCCGGAGGGCAGGGGTTGTTGTCCTGCGTGGCGGCATCGAGCGGCGCCGCATACGTCTTGTCCTCGAAGCGGCCGCCCCAGAGTCCGTCCCGGTTCGACGTGTCGTCGCGCGCCCAGTCGTGGGGTTCCTTGTTGGTCGGCATGAAACCTTCCCGGCCCGACTCCCGGCGGTCGGCGGTGGGGGTGTTCAGCGGTGCGAGGGCGTTGACGAACGAACCTGCCGTGGGTGATGTCCATTTGGTCTTTTCGTGTCCGTCGGCCTTGCGCGACCACTGGAAGAGCGATCCGAAGGCCGTGTGGTCGTTGGATGCGGCGGCGACGCTCTTCGCGCCGAGATTGCGGTCGAGCCATGTCTGTTCCGTATCCTGCCCGTTCTCGTCCTTGACGGTGATGTTCACGGGGAAGTAGATGATCTTGTAATAGTCGTCGGCCGAATCGTAGTTGCGGTCCTTTACGCCGATCACGGTCACTTCGCACCGGGCGGTTTTATTTCCGCCGTCGGTGGTCGAGACGCGGATGGTCGTTTTGCCGTGCGATACGGGAACCAGCACTCCGTCGTTGTCGATTCCGGCGACGAGCGGATCGTCGGAGGTCCACTTGAGCTTTTTGTTCGTGGCATTCTCCGGCAGGATCGCCGGGGCGAACCGGAAGGCTCCGACACCCGGATCGGCCGCGAAGTCGAATGTCTTGGACGTGGCGTCGAGCGTCAGGCTTTCGATGGGAATGCTGTTGTCCACGTCGTCGATCGTGAGACGGATCGCGTCGTTGACGTGCATGTCGTTGGCTTCGGCCGTGAGCGTCACTTCGCCGAAAGCCAGCGCCGTGACCAGACCGCTCTTGTCGACGGTGGCCACGTTGGTATTGGAGCTGTACCAAGCGATTCTCCGGTTGGTGGCGTCCGCCGGTTCGATCGTGACCGAAAGCTGGTACGTCTTGCCGGGGTTGAGGTGCAGTTCCCGAACGTCGATGCTTACTTTCTCGACATGGACGAATGTCTCCTCGTCGTCTTTGCAGCCGGAGTGGACGGCAGCGACGGCGGCGATCAGAAAAGCGTAAAGAAGTTTTTTCATATTTTAGGGTTTGTTTGTTGGTTGCATGCGGCGGATAAATCGCCTGATCCTGTAAGCAAAATTATCAGGATGAATATTTTTTGGCCCCCGTGTCGTGAAATAAATTAGCGGGAACGGTTTCGGGAACGGTTTGATTGGCCGGGAGCGTTCCCGAAAAAGTCCCAAAAAGGAAGAAAACCGCCCTGAAAAAACTTTTTCAGGACGGAATTGAGGCTGATTCTGCTATTCTGGGGATGCTTCTCCCGCTTTGCCGAATGTGCGTGCCGCTATTGCTGCGGCCTTACGTCGGTGGATTCGCGGATGTTGATCCGTGCGTCGAGTACCACCGTGCGGTCCGGAGCGTCGGGATTCTTGATCTTTTCCAGCAGCAGGTTGGCTGCCGTTTCGCCGATCAGGTCGAGGGGCTGGGCCACGGAACTCAGCTGCGGTTCGGTCAGCAGGGCCGACTGCGACTCCGAGAAGCCCATCACGGCGATCTGTTCCGGAATGCGGTAACCCCGTTTTTTGATCGCCTTGAGCGCCCCGATGGCGAGTTGGTCGTTGAAACAGAACACCGCGTCGGGAATGCGGTCGCCGTCGAGTATCGCGTTCATGGTCTCGAAGCCGCATTCGCGGGAGATGTCCCTGCATTGGACGAAAGTATCGGGCGCGGGGTCGATGCCGTGTTTGCTGAGCGCCTGCTTGTAACCTTGGTGGCGTGTGGCCGAGTTGAAAATCCCTTTCGGTCCCATCAGGTGTAGCGGCCGGGTGCGCTTTGTCCCGTTGGCGTAGAGAACGTGCTCCACGGCGAAGAACGCCATCCGGAAATCGTCGATGACCACTTTGCTGGCTTCGACCTCGTTGCTCGGACGGTTGAAGAAGACGATCGGGATTCCATTGTCGATCAGTCTCCGGTAATATTCGTCGTTGCGGTCCTTCTCGGTGACGGAGAGGATGATGCCCTCCACCATGCTGTTTTCCAGCAGATGCAGATTCTTGAGCTCGATCTCTGCGGATTCGCCCGACTGGGTGATCAGGACGTTGAATCCCTCCTTCTCGAAGACCTTCTGTATCTGGATGATGATGCGCGGGAAAAACGAATTGACGAATTCGGGTACGACGACGCCGATGACCTTCGAGCGTCTGCGTATCAGGTTCTGGGCGTACGGATTAGGCCGGTAGTTCATCTTTTCGGCCATTTCGAGCACCAGCCGTTTGGTCTCCGGCTTGACGTCGGAGTGATCGGCCAAAGCGCGTGAAACAGTGGATTTGGATATGCCCAGAGCTTGGGCGAGATCCTTTATCGTGGCATGTTTTATCATTTCCAGCTTTTTCACGCAAAATAGTATTTTTTTTACAGTTTACAAAAAATAAAAGATTCCCGCTTCCCGGAAGATTATTCGAGCACGACGATAAATCCCCCGTTCTCCGGCAACTGCATGACGAGGGGGTCCGGCGCCGGCAGTGCGACTTCGGCCGTCTGCAGCGAACCGTCCGCCGCGTCGCGGACGATCTGCGCCTTTCGGGCCGTCGCGGGGATCAATCCGGCGGGAATCGTCACCGCGGCGGGAGCGGTGTTCACACCGGCTATGTACCACGTGCCGCCCTTGCGGCGGGCGATGACGGCCAGCCGCCCGATTTCGCTTTGCGGCAGTACGACCGTTTCGTCCCATACCGTCGGCAGGCGGCGGATAATGTCGAGCGCCGGGCGGTAACGCTCGTCGCCGGAGAGGACGAACGGATTTTCGGCGATCGTCAGTAGCGGTGAGTCGAGCAGCAGCGCGAACGCCAGCTGGTGGGCGGCCGTCGTGCCGCCGGGCATGGTGAACGCGACCGGAGTGTAGTCCGCGGCGCCCAGTACGCCGCGCGTGAAGGGCAGGGCCGCATTGTGGCTGGCCGGAATGTTCTGGTTTTCGTCGCCGGGGACGTAGCGGTCCGGATCGGGGGTGCGGCCTTCGTCCCGCATCCGCTTTTCATAGTTGGCCGTGATGCGGTTGAGTTCGATGCCACGCACGCCCTCGCGGGTGATTTCGTTGGGGTAGGTGCGGATTTCGCCCGTCGGCTTCTGGCAGCCGTGGAGATTGACCAGCAGCCTGCGCCGCGCCGCGTTTTTGAGCAGGTGGGTGTTGAAGTCGATCTGGCGTATGCCTTCGCCGTTCATGAAGTCCACCTTGACGCCCTTTATGCCTATCGCCGCGACCGAGTCCAGAAAGCCGCGCATCTGGCGGTAGTCGTCCGCCGGATCGTTGAGTTTCTCCCAATGGCGCCATACGAACAGCCCCACGCCGCGGGATTGGGCGTATCCGGCCAGCTCGTGCAGGAATTTCCATTTGTTGGGACGCTCTTCCCACCCGTCGTCGACGGTGCTGTACTCGATGCCCAGCGACGCTGCGGTGTCGATCACCCGCTTTTCACCGTCGAGGGTCATGAAGCCGCCGTCGATGCCGCTCCACCAGCTCCAGAGCGAGCGTCCGGGGACGATCCACGACGTATCGGCGAACAGTTCCGGGTCGGGAGCGGGGTTGAGACTGGTGATGATGTCGGTATTTACCAGTGCGTCGAGGTCGCGGGCGATGATCGTGACGCGCCACGGGGTGACGATGTCGCCTGACAGCTCGAATCCCTCCTGTTCGGTGAAGTCGGCCCGCAGGCTGGCTCCGGGTTCCGCGCGCAAACGCATGCCGCTGTAGTCGTACAGCGCGGCTTCGGCGATCATCACGTATTCGTCGGGGGTTCGGTAGAGCAGCGGCATGGTCTGCACCGGTCCCTGCCGGGAGACGATGTGCAGGCTGTCGGCCGTCGTGGATATCCACTCTCCGGCATAGGTGAGCAGTTTCCACCCGGAATTCCGTTCGGCGAACCAGACTCTGCTCTGGTGGGGCGGCCGCCATTGGGCAGCTTCCCCGTTGACGGTCCGCGTGCCGTCTCCCGGCAGGACGAACCGGTAGGCGAAGCCGTCGTCGTAGAGACGGGTTTGGAGCCGGTATTTATAGCCCGAAGGACGGTGCGTCACGTCGAAGAGGTATTCGTTGCACCGCCCTTCCGACACGGCTTTGCGTCCCGTGACGGAGTAGGTCTCGTCGATTTTCCGCGTGCCTGCCGGGCGCAGGGCCGCATCGCGGAACAGCTCCGTGCCGTCGACGGTTACGCCCATGGCCGAGGTGTCGATGACCGTGCGGCCGTCGTGGGTTACGGTGTAGTACAACCCCTCCTTGCCGGCGAATACCTCTGCCCGGATGTTGCCCGAAGGGCTTTTTTGTGCGGTGCCGCCGCAGCCTGCGGACAGAAGGGCCATGAAGGCGAAAAATGCTGTTTTTCTCACGTTGCGTTATTTTTTAAGTTCCAGAGTTTCCCATTCGATGATTCGGCCCTGCCGGGTGAGGGCTTTTACCGTTATTTCCGTCCGCTCCCCGTCGATGGGTGCCGTATGTTCGAACGGATAGTCGGTGTCTTCGGTCGTACGTCCGTCTACGGTGAACCAGACTTTCCGCAACTGCGTGTCGTCTTGGGTGAGAAAGACGAATACGTTGTTTGCGGCCCGGCCGAAACCGACCTGCATGCAGCGTACGGCGTCGTCCTGCGTTGCGGCGTAAGGGGTTTGCCAGCGCGTCTCTGCGGTGAAGAGTGCGGCGAGCTGCGGCCGGACCGGGGCCGGGGTTTCGATCCTGACCGCGGCGATCCCGTTTCCGGCGACGCGGACCGTGAAACGTCCGTCGGCGAGCTGGCCCGATGCGCCGCTGCCGTCTATGACCTGCGTCCTGTAGTGCCTTCCGGCGGAATGTCCGCTCAGGGCGTAGTCCAGCGCGACGTCCGTTTCGACGGTTTCAGCAGACTGGTTCATGCAAACGATATACAGCGCGTCGTCGTCGACGGCCGAAATGTAGTTGAGCTGCCGGTCGTCCGGCGCCGCCAGCCCCGTCGGCATCCACAACCGGGCTTCGCGGCCGTAGATTGTGCCGGGGAGGTGACCGTAGAACTTGCTTTGCAGGTAGGCGTATCCTTCGATGAATTCACCCGGAAAATCCACCTTTCCGCCGCTCCGGTAGAGGGCCTGCGTGACGAGAAAATCGTAAAGCAGCGATATGTGCGGCATGATGTGGTTGTAGTGGAAGGAGTTGGCACCCAGTTCCATGTGGCCTCGGAGCGGATAGTCCGCCTTTTCGTATACGGTCGTGCGGGCCGTGTTGATGTGGTAGCCCGGAAAATTGCGGTAGCGGCCTATGACGGCGTGGTCCGCCGTGCGTGCCAGAAACCCGTCGCCCGTGTAATGCGCCAGCCGCAGCATCCATGCGGCGTAGTTGGCCATGAAAATCCCCCGGTGTCCGGTGCTCGTTCCGGAGGATTCCGGGGTAAGCCCGATCTCCGAAAGCCGCCATGCCGGAACCCGTTCGGCGGGAGCGTCCATCTGCGCATGTCCTTTCGACTTGAGGTATTGGTAGTGCGGGGCCTTCCCGTCGGGATTGACCAAAATATCCCGGTCCGGGACGGCGGGGGAGTACCAGACGTACTGCGTGTAGAGTTTCGCCCCGCGGTGGGCGGCGCGGAGGTAGGTCTTGTCGCCCGTCAGTTCGTACATTTTGTAATCCGTGTCGCGGTACACGACGTCGTCTACGACCTGCGCGGTGATC
>OMEQ01000998.1_pt1 | contig 14985 bp, 13 predicted proteins | sample 1645451 | NCBI WGS metagenome assembly OMEQ01 (sample SAMEA103958142, study PRJEB25191) | human gut metagenome | biome: human-associated habitat [ENVO:00009003]; feature: intestine environment [ENVO:2100002]; material: feces | place: Germany | collected 2013/2015
CTTGACCCTTTTTGGGCTGCCCGGCTTGGTCGCACTACCAAACGCTCTGGATAAAGGGGGCGTTTAGTCCACCTTGATGCGCTTGATGCGCTCCGTCACGCGGGTGGTTTCCCCACGGTGGCAGCACGGGCAAGTATCGTCGATAATGCCATTATAGCCGCACAGCGGGTCACGGTCAACCGGGTGGTTAATCGAACCGTAGCCGATGCCGATGTCGTGCATATAGCGCACAATCTTCTCGAACGCGTCGAGGTTCTTCAGCGGGTCGCCGTCCATCTCCACATAGGAAATATGGCCGCCGTTGGTCAGCGCATGATACGGCGCTTCCACGCTCAGCTTATGGAACGCCGTGCAGTGGTAGTAAACCGGCACATGGAAGGAGTTCGTGTAGTATTCGCGGTCGGTCACGCCGGGGATGATGCCGAAGCGCTGCTTGTCGAGGCGAATGAAGCGGCCGGACAGGCCTTCCGCAGGCGTGGCAATGACGGAGTAGTTCAGCCCCGTCTCCGCGGACACCTTGTCGGTGTATTCGCGCATCGTGCGGATGATTTTCAGCCCCAGCTTCTGGCTTTCCTCGTCCTCGCCGTGATGCTTGCCGCGCAAGGCAACCAGTGCTTCCGCCAGACCAATGAAGCCGATGGTCATCGTGCCGTGCTTGAGCACTTCGCCCACCTTGTCGTTCCAGCTCAGCTTCTCGGAGTCAATCCACACGCCCTCGCCCATCAGGAACGGGAAGTTCTTCACGCGCTTGTTGCTGATGATGCGGAAGCGTTCGTTCAGCTGGTCAATCACCAGTTCCATGCGCTCCTGCAGTACCTTGAAGAACACATCGACGTTGCCGTTCGCCTCAATGGCGATGCGCGGCAGGTTGATGGACGTGAAGGACAGATTGCCGCGGCGCGGGGCGATTTCGCGATCAGGGTCGTAGACATTGCCCATCACGCGTGTGCGGCAGCCCATGTAGGCGATTTCGGTCTCCGGATGGCCGGGCTTGTAGTACTGGAGGTTGAACGGCGCGTCCACGAAGGAGAAGTTCGGGAACAGGCGCTTTGCGCTCGTGCGGATGGCGAGGCGGTAGAGGTCGTAGTTCGGGTCGCCGGGGTTGAAGTTGACGCCTTCCTTGACGCGGAAAATCTGAATCGGGAAAATCGGCGTTTCGCCGCCGCCCAGACCTGCTTCCGTCGCCAGCAGCACATTCTTCATCACCAAACGGCCTTCAGGCGACACGTCCATGCCGTAGTTGATGGACGAGAACGGCACCTGCGCGCCCGCGCGGCTGTTCATAGTGTTCAGATTGTGGATGAGCGCCTCCATTGCCTGATAGGTCGCCTTGTCTGTCTCCTGCTCGGAGCGGCGCTGCGTGAAGTCGAGAATGCGGGCAATCATCTGCTCGTCCGCCACATACTTCGTCAGCAGTTCCGCCATGCATGCGCGATGGTCAGCGTTCTCTTCCAGCGTGGGTTCGAGGTTCTCCGCCTTGGTCTGCGCCACCAGTTCATTGGCGTGCGCGTCGCACTCCGCGTCATTCAGCAGCAGCTCCAGCGCACGGGAGAGGTTCATGCGGTAACGCTTGATGAACGTCTTTTTCACGCCGGGCGCCATGCCGTAATCGAAGTCCACAATCGCCTGTCCGCCGTGCTGATCGTTCTGGTTCGCCTGAATGGCAATGCACGCCAGCGCCGCGTAGGACGTGATGTCCTGCGGCTCACGCAAATAGCCGTGCCCCGTGGAGAAGCCGCCCTTGAACAGGCTCTTCAGTTCAATCTGACAGCACGTCGTCGTCAGCGTGTAGAAGTCCATGTCATGAATGTGGATATCGCCGTCCATGTGCGCCTGACCAAATCGCGGATCCATGACGTACTTCTCGTAATACTGCTTTGCGCCTTCGCTGCCGAACTTGAGCATTGCGCCCATGGCAGTATCGCCATTGATGTTGGCGTTCTCGCGCTTGATGTCGGATTCGCTGGCGTCCTTGAACACAATGTCCCCAAACGTGCGCATCAGGCGGGAGTTCATCTCGCGGACGCGGCTGCGCTCGGCGCGGTAGAGGATGTAGGACTTCGCCGTGCGGGTGAAACCGTTGCGCATCAGCACCTGCTCCACCGTGTCCTGCACCTGCTCCACGCTGGGGATGGCGCTGATGTTCTCGTTGTTCTCCAGCAGGCGGACAACTTCCTCCGTCAGCTTGCGGCTCGTCTCATGCCCGCGCGCACTGCCCGACGCCTGAAAAGACGCGAAAATGGCCTGCTCAATCTTGTCCTGATCAAAAGGAACTTCGCGTCCGTCGCGTTTGCGAATCATATCAATGCCCATGGTCGGTGCCTCCATCATTCTCTATTCTATCCGTATTATTTCCCATTTGAGAACCAATTGATAACCAGCCGTTCATTCGGCATAAGTTGTGGATGTTTTCTCCTGCCCATGCTACATATAGTGTCTGCAAAGCAGGAACGAATGCCATCATACACCACAGGAGCCGCTCTTGTCAATGCTGAATCTGGTCGAAATGGACAGCCGAAAACCGCCCGAAGCGCCGCAAGCCCGGTAAACAGAACAGCTTCCACTGGCGGCGAAAATCGAGCGAAAAAACGTTTTTTCTGCGTTCCCGAACTTTCCCCGCTTGATACGGCAGATTTGTCCGTATTATGCGCTTGTCTGCGGGGAGTGCGCATATGAATTTGAAAATCGGATTACTCCTCCAGCAGCAACCGCTGACCCCGGAAGCAGCATAATCCCCTTGATGAGCCGAAATGCAATCGTCTGCATAATTCTCTCTCCTCACAGCAAGAATGTGAACAGCTGTTTTTCCACCGGCAGCGCCCGAAACTCAAACCAGTCCGGATGTTCCTTCACAATGCCTGCCCAGAGTGTCTCTTCCGTCTCCGGAATCGTCCCTGCCGCCAGCAATGCCCGTAATTGCTCCCCAATGGCGCTCATCAGCGGCTTTATCTGCTTGTCCGGCACAACGACCATGGACAGGTCGAGGCGGTTTCTGACGCTTGCCAGCACGATTTTCTCGCCGCACAGCCGCTTCCACGGCAGCGCCATGCCGGTATAGAGCGGATAGCGCACGCAGTCCGGCGCCATCCAGATATAGTGCGTGCTGGACAGCACCCGGTCGCGCGCTGCGCTGAGCATCGCCGCGCGGCTGAACAGCGGCGGTTTGCCCGTCGGCATCGGCAGAGCATAGCGCGGCTTGTATTCCAGCACGTTCGGGTGGAACTCCGCCACTTCGCGCAGCTTCAGCCCTTCGGCATAGCACAGCAGCGCCAAATCCTGCATTTGCGTCAGCTGGCGCAGCCAGTGCATCCCTTCTTCGTCCAGCGAGGCCGGGCAGACCGTCACGCACAGCGGCATCGGGTCGGTGCGCTTCCTGCGCCACCGCTGCACCGCCGACTTAATGCGCATCAGCGGCGTCACCGCCAGCGTCATGTCGAGGCTGTTTGACTTCAAGCCTCGCTTCGCCGCTGCGGACAGCGTACCCGCCGCGAAGTCAACGCCGTATTCTTCCTTCAGCTGCGCCAAGCCATCCTCCTGCAGGTCTATCCGCACAGGCGGCACGGGTAAATCGTGCGTCAGGGTGATGACAGGCTGATTCAGCGTGCAGCACTGCCAGCCCTGCACCATCGCGCGCAGGAACGCTGTACGGCTGCGCGCTGCACGCCCTGCGCCATTGCCCGGATGAAGCCCGCGCGCGCAAAGAAGAAGGCCGGATGCCAAAACGCGCCCGGCATAGGGTGCGCCGCGAGCGTCAGGGGCATTCCGTGCGCAAAGTACAGCGTGCCATCCTGTTCAATACGCTCCGCCGCAACCGGACAGACCGCGCCAATCGGGTCATCCTGCGCCGGCAGATAGCCCGTCAGCACCGCCTGAGCGTTTTCCACCGGGCAGTCGTTCAGCGCGCGCAGGAGCTTCTTCTCCCAGTCGCGCTCAAAGCGCATCGCCGGATGCGCCAGCAGCGCATAGCGTTCGCCGTGCCAGAGCGTTTCCATCGCAGCAAAAGTCATTTCCGGGCTGACAAGGTATCGCAGCGCCCCGAACGCCGCCATATTGCATTCTTCGGGGGATGTCGGGGCTTCCGGCAGCACCAGCGCATACGACAGCGCGTTGCGGTGCAGGGCGTTCTCCCGCGCGGAGGTCAGCGCCTCGGTCGCTTCCGCCCAGTTCGCCGCCTGCATCAGTATCAGGATTCGCTCCATATCGTTCCTCCGTTATCCTATTTTTAGATGAACATGTGCCAAGACGCAAGCAGATGGCGCAGGTGAATCTGAAAATAGTATCATTTTCTCAGCGCCCGAATGCCCAGCGAGATGGCGTAGCACACCGCCGCGAACAGCACAATTGCCGCACCCGCCGTCGTATCCAGATAATACGCGCAAATCAGCCCCGCCACGCCGCACACCAGCGCAATCACCACGCTGTACACCGCGTGCTGACGGCTTGACCGCGCCAGATTGCGCCCCGCCGCCGCGGGCAGAATCAGCAATGCGTTAATCAGCATCACGCCAACCCAGCGAATCGCCAGCATGACCGCGACCGCCACCAGCACTACGAACGCGCACTCCACCAGCCGATTATGGATGCCTCGGCTGCGCGCCAGGGACGGGCTGATGCCCGACAGCAGCAGCGAATTGTACATCACCGCCCACAGCGCAATGCCCGCCACAAGCGCAATCAACAGATAGAGCAAATCGCTGTCCTGTACTGCCAGCACGTCGCCGACGAGCAGAGACGAATACTTCGCGAATCCGCCTCCCATAGACAGCACCAGCACGCCCGCCGCCACTGACGTGGACGAAAAGACGCTGATGATTGTATCGGTGGATGCCGCCCCGGTCTGCTTGATGCGGCAAATCAGCAGCGCCCAGACGATGCCGAACACCAGCATCGCCAACAGGTCGCTTGAAACGCCAAGCAGGATGCCCAGCCCGATGCCCGTCAGCGCGCTGTGACCCAGCGCATCGGAGAAGAACGCCATCTGCTGGTTGACCGCCATCGTGCCGAGCAACCCCAGCAGCGGCGTCAGCAGCAGAATCGCCAGCAGCGCATTGACCATGAAGTCAAATTGCAGAAATTCAAAGGGCAGCAGCGTTTGCACGAACGCGCGAATCGCATCCATCACGCCTGGCCTCCTTTCGTCTCGTCGTCCACCACGGCGGCGGCACGGGCGATTTCCTCCTCGGGCGTTTCCGCCTTGCGCCCCATCCAGCGTTCCGCGCCATGCAGCCGCTGGGCATTGAGCGTCTTTGCGCCCAGCCCGAACACCTTCTGGAATTCCGGCGATGCGAACACGTCATCCGGCTTGCCCTGCTTCAGCACCGTCTTGTCCAGCAGCACCACATGGTCAGCATACTGGCGGACGACGTTCAGGTCGTGGCTGACGAGCAGAATCGCCATATGGTGATGCTCCTTCAGGCGCACGACGGTATCCAGGAACATCTGCAAGCCGTTCTGATCAACGCCGGAGACGGGCTCGTCCAGCACAAGCAGGTCAGGTGCGGGATGCAGCGCCAGCGCGAGCAGCACGCGCTGCAGTTCGCCGCCGGAGCAGCGGCCGAGCGGGCGGTGCAGCAGCTTTTCGCCCTCCACCATTTTCAGCGCCTCCATCACCTGCGCGCGGGTCTTTTTGCCGACCCCCGTCCACACCGGGCGGCGCGTCAGGCTGGCGGCGAGGAAGTCCTCCACCGTCACAGGCATCTCCTTGTCGAATTCCAGGTGCTGCGGCACATAGCCCGTGCGCATGTGCGCCACGTCGCGCCCTTCGCCGTCCACATGGCGAATCGTACCGCCGTGAGCGTATTCCCCCAGCAGGGCGCGGATGAGCGTCGTTTTGCCCGCGCCGTTCTGGCCGATCAGCACCGTCAGCTGACCGCAGTGGATGTGCATTGACACATCCTGCAAAAGCGTCTGTCCGCCGCGCACCACGGAGACATTCTCCAGCGCAATGCGGCACAGCTTGCAATTATCTGCCATTTTGTTTCCCTCCTTGGGAGATTCGTGCGATTCTTGCACCATGTTAGTATACCATGCTTTCCGCGCGGATTCCACCCTTTTCTTTTTCCATCGGCAGGAGTTTCGCATTTTTTCGCGTATTATCATAAAGAAGAGCGAATCGTCCGCATGGGCGGTTTCGGAGGATAAAGGAGGATTTTCTCATGATTGCTTTGGCTTGCGACCACACCGGCATTGAACTCAAAAAGGAAATGATGAAGCTGCTGGACTCGATGGGGCTGGAATGGAAGGATTTCGGCACGGACACGGCGGTTTCCTGCGATTATCCCGTATACGGCTACCGCGCGGCGAAGGCGGTTGCGTCCGGCGAGTGCGACCGCGGCATCCTGATTTGCGGCACGGGCATCGGCATTGGCATTGCGGCAAGCAAGGTGAAGGGCACGCGCGTCTGCACCTGTTCGGACGTGTACAGTGCTGAATTGAGCAAGCGCCACAACAACAGCAACATCCTGACGATGGGTGCGCGCGTCGTCGGCGTTGACTTAGCGAAGATGATTGCAACCCACTGGCTGACCGCCGAGTTCGAAGGCGGCCGTCACCAGCGCCGCATCGACATGATTACGGCGATTGAGAACGGCGCGGAGCTGTAAGGGAGCCCCAAGGGGCTTTGCCCCTTGACCCCAGCAGGGCGCTGCCCTGCACCTGCGAAGGGTCTTCGACCCTCTCGACACCCTTTTCGCGATTCAGTTGGGCGCGCTTTCATGCTATGCCCGCGTGTTTAGCAGGGGTTTCGCGCCTGCGGGCGCGACCAGAGGGCATGAAAACAGACGAAGTCTGCGGTCGCCCTCTGGACTGCTTCGCATCCCATCTAAGTGGCTTGAGCTTTTTTGTTGCTTGTTTTTTATTGCTTGCCTAAATGATTTCGGATTACCCGACCGCCTCGTTGACCGTTTCTTCCTGCATCGCGTCCCACAGTTCCGTCTGTTCCTGCACGAAGTCCTCATCCGGCATCAGCGGCGTCGCGGTGTCCTGATCGTAGGAAACCGTCATCTGCACCAGCACGGCAGCATAGCCCAAGCCATCGACATTGACTTTCTTGTTCAGCCCGACCTTCTTGCCGTCAAAGCGGCGCGTACCCAGCGTCTGCGCGGAGAGGGCGGACTTCGCCACATACACCGCCGCGCGGTCAATCGTACCATCCACCGTCAATTCCGCCGATACGCTCAATTGACCGTTGCGCACCGTGAACGTTACGCAGCCAAGCTGCACATCGCCGGAGACCATCGGCACGACCATCGGCAGTTGATTATTCAGCGCGCTCAAATCCAGCAAAATCGCCTTTTTAGGCGACGAAACGCCGCTAATATCCGACAGCGGCAGTCCCGCCGTGGTGACGTTGGAATCCGTCAATCTTGGCGCAACACGAACGACCGTGAAGCTGTTTTCACCGCTGTCCGTAGACAGGGTGACGCGATACGTCGTCTGTGCGCCAATCTGCGGCAGATACACTTCCTCTGACGCGAACATTCCGCTGCACACGCCGTAATCGCGCTGATAGACCGTCGATCCCCACTCGTCGCGGATGGTCATTGTAACGCGGCTGTCCGTATCCAGCGGACATGACACGGACAGATACCCCTTGTCGCTCGTCACACTGCCGCCCTGCGACGCATCCGCATAGTATACATCTTCCGCCAGCGCCGGAAAAGCCGCCAGCAGCATGAGCAGCAGCGCCAGAAATACACCCTTTTTCATTAGGGGAGTCACCTCGAAAAAGTTTTTGCAATATAATAACGAATCCATCGTCTACATTCTTCCCTCTGCTTTATAATTTATTTTAGCAGCAGAATATTTTAGACAAGAATTTATAATATTTGCCATTGTTGTAAGGTTCCGCCGGTGCACTAAACACACCAAACACTTTTTTATTTGTAAGATTTTTCTTGCATCCATAATAATCAGGATCTGTAACGGACATGCCATTATAAGATGTACCATTGTAAATAAAGCTGGCTTTCGTTTTGTTTTTTTGCGTCACCTCATTAAATATAGTATATATCACCACTTGCGTAATCTCTACAAACTCAAGCGAATGTTCTACCCCTGCGACCTCCTCTTTACAGAAATGTACATTATTGTTGTATAATATATATCTATTCGTATTGTTTGCATAGCGTTCAACAAGCTTGTTTATATCGTATTCGCCTATTTTCTTCCAAGCGTAAAATCCTTCAATACCGTAAGGCTCCTCAATTAAATAGTTTTCCGGTTGATACTGGATTGGCATAGGAGTTATATTATCGACGATGACAATATCTAACGGTTTATAAGGTACTCCACATTTTTCAAGCGCACCTTTCGTCTCCTGATTTCCCGAAACAAGTCGAATCCACTGTCCAGTGTAATAGTCAATTCCTGCAACACAATAGCCGCCATTTTTCAATGACTTTGTTAGTAAGATAACTTTCTTTCGCATAACACTCACTCCTAAATGTGCTTAATTTCCGTTTGCAATTTTTTCTGCGAGCATCTCTGCAAGTAACCGCCGATGGCATTGCTCCGGTGTAGGCTCACTACAAAGCAAGCATACTTTATCATAATAGCAAAAGTTTTCCTCGAAGGTTTTTACCGCGTCACGTTTTTTCATAAGTGGAATGAACAATTTCTCATATTCATTCCAATCGATTTGATGCTTTTTATAAGCATCGAGTATGTCTTTAGTAGGCGCAAAATCAACTCTATGCGCATACTTACAGTTGCAAATTTCTTTAAGGAAATACGCAAGATCATCGCCTTTTGTAAATCCCGCCAATTGCGAGCGGTTATTAAGACGTATATCCAGCACAATTTCAATTTGATTTTTCTTGATTAACTCAAAAAAACATTCAGCACTTTTTTGAGTAAACCCCATAGTATACAGCGTCATTCTGTTGCCTCCATTCTATAACCAATTTCTGCGTTTTGCTTGCAATAAGCTTCTTGAATCATCTCTTCATCAGAAAGCACTGGCGTTAAAAACGATAGCTGGTTTCTGTTTGGAAAATATTTGTCCACCAAGCGTTGATTAATATCTTCCTGCGTATACACCACCTCATTGGGAAGAATATGTTCTACCTGATATCCTTTTTCGTGAAATGCTCTTGATACCAATATTGCTCTATGGCAATCTATTGGATCTTTTTCCGCGCACATCAGTACAAAAGAGTAACCTTTTTGCATTGACAAGCACAGTCTTTCAATGCCATTCTGGAACACTTCAGACTTTGAAAACTTAGAAAAATCCAAATATCCTTCGGAAGAATAATATACTTTGTTCTCTTGACGAGCTCCAAACTCTTTAGCATAATTACGATAATATATATTTTCGTTTTTCAACGCATTGCAAATTCTGTCTTGATTATAATCTGCATAGTATTTAGAAAATGGTTGACTTCTAACATCTATAACTAACTGAATCTGCCTTTTCTTTAGCTCTGTTAGAAATTCTGGCAAGCCAAAGCCTGCATACCCTATGGTAAACAGTTTTGTTATCATGCTTATTCCTCCAGACCAGCAATTTCTCAGTCCACCATCAATGTGACCACCGCCGGCACAATCACCTCGCGGAAGCGCAAATCTGCGCGCTCCGCCAGCACGCCGGGGGTAATGCACTGGTCGATTTTCGCAAACTCCGGCACATTGATTGTCTCGGAGGACGTTGTCGTCAGCGTATGCACGTCGTTTTGGAAGGTATCGCCGCGCTGCGGGCGGATGACCACCAGCCCCAAGCGTTTCATGGCGTATTCCAGCCGTGTCAGCTGACTGAGCATTACCGCGCGCAGTTCCAACAGGGGCTTGGCTTCCTCGGCGCTCATTTCCGGCTTCATCAGCTTCGCAATCGCCTGATCCACCGCGCCGCCGAGTTTCGTCGCCATGCCGACGTAGCACTGCCCCAGCATCCGCGTATCCGCCTGATAAATCGCCGTCTGCCACTGCTGCATCCGGGCGTTCTGCTCCTCCTGCATCCGCGCGAAATCCTGCCGCAGTTTGTCGTACTGCATCCCCGCGTCATCAAACAGCTGCGCCGCCCAGCGCGCTTCATCCTCCATCCGCTCGCGAACCGCCTTCTGCTGCTGTCCAAACGCCTCTTGGAATTTGGCGCGCCCTGCCTGTGCAAACTGGGCTTCCTGCGCCTTCAGTTTTTCTTCAAATTCCGCCAGCAGCTTTTCCTTTATCGGCTTGATTTCTTCCTCTGCCCTGCCGGTACGGGCTTCCTCTGCCTTCCTATTCGCTTCCTCCACCTGCCGGGCGGCATTCTCCAGCGATTCATCCTGCATCTTCGCCATCAGCTGATACTCCTGCAGGCGCGCACGAAGCGCATCTTCCTCCGGTGCGGCACTCCGCCCGTCCCGGCGCGCCTGATAAAGCAGGCGGCTGACCGACCGCAGCACACGCACGCGGGTTGTAAACGATGCGCGCACGGGGAGCTCCGGGTCTGCCGAATAAGACGCCAGCAGCTCCCACGTCATCGGCTCACGCTCGGCAGTGAACACATCCGGCACAGCGTTCGCGGCATCCGCCATCGGCGCATCCAGTACCAGCATCTGATAGCACTGCGTCACCGCGCTGTACACCAGCATAGCGCATTTGCCCTGATGCTTCTGCGTCAGCTGTGCATCCAGCTGATCCAGCAGCATGGACGCCCCCAAGTCGCGCAGCTCAATATACAGCCGGGAAAGCAGCTTCTGATAATAATCCCGGCGATTCTGTCGGCTGCCGCCCGCCAGCTGCTCCACCGAATCCTGCTGAAACAGCGCCAGTGCGGACAGCGTTTCACGGCGGCTCTCGTACTCATCATCATACGCCGCCTGCTGCTGTTCCGCCCGCTGATAGCGGTCATCCTCCGCCTTTTCGCGCGCTTTTTCCTGCTGCTGGTCTACCGTCTGCTCCTGTTCCGCCATGGTATTGCTCCTTCCGCGCGTTGTGCGCTTGCTGTCGCTTTTTGCTGTTTCTTAGTATACCATCACCTTGCGCGAATTGCAACCCTGCTTGACCGCAGCGGATTTCCGTTGTATAATTCCCACCAGAACTCTATATTTTACGGGGAGGTCATTTCCCATGCAGTCTGTTTCTTCCGATGCGCCTGCATATCCAGACGAATCATCGGCAAAAATACCCAAGGCGCCGTGCGGAACGTCAAGCGCGCGTTTCGGGCGGCTTTTCCCCACACGCTGCCGATTCTGGCGGGCTTTCTCCTCCTTGGCTTCGCGTATGGTCTGCTGATGCGCACCAAGGGCTTTTCGTTCCTCTACCCGATGTGCATGGCGATGACAATTTTCGGCGGTTCGCTGGAATATGTCACCGTGTCGATGCTGCTTTCAGCCTTTGCGCCGCTGGAGACGTTTCTGATGGCACTGCTGATTCAGGCGCGCCACCTGTTCTATGGGCTGTCTCTGCTGGGCAAGTATGCCGGGACAGGCTGGAAGAAGCCGCTGCTCATCTTTGGCCTGTGCGATGAAACCTTCTCCATCATCTGCTCCGCCGACGTGCCGCCGGAGGTTGACCGCGGCTGGTTCTACCTGTGGGTGACGGTGCTGGACTGGTGCTACTGGGTTGCGGGCGCGGCGCTGGGCGGCCTGCTCGGTGGACTTTTTCCGTTCGACACCAAGGGCCTTGATTTCGTCATGACCGCTATGTTCGTGGTCATCTTCGTGGACAACCTTTTGAAGGAGAAGCAGCACTGGTCGAGCCTGATTGGCATTGCCGGCGGCACGATTGTGTATATGCTGCTGGTGCAGATGATGTAATCGCTGTCACAAGCAAAGCACACTATTTTCTTTACCGAATCCACTAATTGCATTGGTCAAAACTCATATCAACCCCACCGGAGGACATGCTCATGAAACAGCTTCCGCTCCCTGCGCATCCCGTATTCCCTTCCCGGCTGGACAGCTTGGCAGCGCTGCCGGAACTCCTGCGCAGCCGCCAAATCGGCTGCGTTCTCGTCATCGGCGATGCCCATGCCGTCGATTGCGAATCGCTCCTGCTCCCCGTGCTGGAGGACCACCAAATCATGTACGCAGTCCACGCCGCCGTATCACTGTCGGACAGCAAGGACGGCGCGCTGACCCGCACGGACGTTGATACTGCCCTGCAAGCCTTCACCGACAAACAGGCGCAGGCAATTCTTGCCGTCGGCGGCAATGACGCAATGGCGCTGGGACAGGCGCTGCTGGCGCGTCTGCACACAAAAGGACATGCAGAAACATTCGAGCAGTGGCGCGCGATTCCGCTGATTCTCCTGCCAGCAGCGGCGGATGCATCCGCTGTATTCGCAGAAACAGGTGACGTGTTCGACCCGGTGCGCGGAAAATCACGCCGCTTTTCGCTTCGGGCGCATACCAGCCGCTATGTGCTGATGGATGACGCGATGCTGGCGCTTCAATCGCGCGAATCGCTGCTCCGCACAGGGATTTGGACAATTGCGCACGCCATCTGCGCGGGCATGAGCCGCCTTCTGCCGCGCGAAGAGCGTCAAAAGGCGGAAAACGCCCTTCGTGCGCTAACCGGACAGCTGATTGCCGTCAGCGACGATGCTGCCGTGCCGGAAAGCGAACGCTTCTCCTCCGATTTGGCGAGCCGCCGCGCGCTGTACACCGCGTCGCTCAATGCCGCGGAAGCCTTCGCTGTTTCACATGATGCGGTGCTGCCCGCACTGCTGAATGCCCTGACCACTGTAAAGCAGCTTTCGCCGGACGAGACGCTCCCGCTGCTGCTTGCGCCGATGATTGCGCAGTCCGAAGGTGCGCGGCGAAAGGCGCTGTCCGACATGGCAATCGGCGCGGGGCTGTGCGCCGCAGATGCGGACGGCGCGGCTGCGCTGGCGGCATGGGTGCGCGACCTCGTGTTCCATGCGGGGTATGGCTTGACCCTCCCGACGCTGTATCATCGAGATATTCCCGCCGTCGCGCGGATTGCCGCGCAGGACACGCTGCTGAACCGCTTCGCCTTGGAGGACATCCTCCGCGCCATCATGACGCCCGATGCGCCCCACGCGGATATTGCCGCGCTGTTCGCCGCGCAGAAAGCCGTGCCGCATCGGCTTGACCAGCTTCGCCGCCTGCGCCGCGCGATTCTGGCACACGAGCAGGATATTGAAGCCGCCCTGCAAAGCGACCTCGGCAAGTGCAGGACGGAAACGTACATGTGTGAAACCGGCATGGTGCTGTCGGAATTGGGCTACCTGCTCCGCCGGACGCGCCGCTACTGCCGCGATACGCACGTTCTCACGCCGCTGGCGCAGTTCCCGGCGCGCAGCTTCATCCGCCACGACCCAATGGGCGTCGTACTCATCATGTCCCCGTGGAATTACCCATTCCTGCTGACCATCGAACCGCTGCTTGGCGCGCTGGCGGGCGGCAACTGCTGCATCCTGAAGCCGTCGAAGAATGCGCCCGCGACTTCCGCCATCATCCGGCAAATCTGCGCCGAATGCTTCCCGCTGGAGGAAGTTGCCATTGTCGAGGGTGGGCGCATGGAGAATCAAGCGCTGCTTGACCAGCCGTTCGATAAGATTTTCTTCACCGGAAGCAGTCACGTCGGGCAGGAGGTGCTTCGCCGCGCAGCGGAGCATTTGACCCCCGTAACGCTGGAACTGGGCGGCAAAAGCCCGGTGATTGTCGCGAAGGATGCCGACCTGACGCTCGCCGCGCGGCGGATTGCGTTCGGCAAGCTGCTCAACGCCGGGCAGACGTGCGTCGCGCCGGATTATGTGCTGGTGGCGCGCGAAGTCGAAGACGCCTTCGTTGCGGCGTTGCAAAAGCAGTTCGATCAGCTCTGCCCTGACCCGCTGCACAGCGCGGAGTACGTCCACATCGTCAACCAGAAGCATTTCGACCGTCTGACCGGGCTGATGGCATCGGGTCAAATCGTCTACGGCGGCAGTATCGACCCCGCCGCCCTGCGCATTGCGCCGACCATCCTCCGCAATGTTTCGCCGGACAGCCCGGTCATGCAGGAGGAAATTTTCGGCCCGATTCTGCCAATTCTGCCCGTCAGCGGCATCGACGAAGCGATTGCCTTCGCCGCCGCACGGCCGCATCCGCTGGCGTGCTACCTGTTCACGAAAGACCGTGCCGTGCAGCGCCGCGTGCTGGACACGCTGCCTTTCGGCGGCGGGTGCATCAACGACACCATCATCCACTTGGCGACGAGCCGGATGCCCTTCGGCGGCGTTGGACACAGCGGCATGGGCGGCTACCACGGGCGTGACAGCTTCCGCTGCTTCACGCATGACAAGAGCATCGTCAAAAAGGCGCTGTGGCTGGATTTGCCGATGCGCTACACGCCGTACAGCAAGAAGAAAGAAACGCTGATTCGCTTCTTCCTGAAATAATACGATTCCCAGACGAAAACGTGCCGCATAATGAATCCCAAAATAGGATAGTCCGAATGGCAAGCAGCTGTATGGATGCAATCGCGAAAGGGATACCCGCTGCAAAAGTGGGCATCCCTTTTTCGTATTTTCTCTGTTTCGGGAAAAGACCGGATTGATTTATGCCCCAAAACGTGATAGAATTAGTTTGTCATAACAAACCGATGGGGAGGAATCCCCCCATGCTGCTGCCGAAAGGCAGTTTTTTCAGCGAGGTATGTTAGCGAAAACTAACGAAAATTAGAGGAGTGCAGCGTATGGAAAGTGAGCAGCGGAAAAACGCCATCCGCGGGGCGTATCATCTGACCGGATCGAACAATTTTTACGACGGCATGATTACCTGTTCGACCTTTTCCGGCAAGGCGGTCTGCCGCGTAGTGTGGGCGATGAACCGGCATGAGTGCGAGGACTACCTGTCCAAGGCGCTGTCCGGCATCCCGGAGGATTTCGCGGGCACGATGCTGGAAGTTCCCGTCGGCACGGGCATCCTGACCATGCCGGTCTACCAGACGCTACCGAAAGCAGACGTGACGTGTCTGGACTACTCGCCGGACATGATGGGTCAGGCAAAGGAAAAGGCGGAAAAGCTGCACCTGACGAACGTAAAGTTCCAGCAGGGG
>OMEQ01001000.1_pt1 | contig 14967 bp, 9 predicted proteins | sample 1645451 | NCBI WGS metagenome assembly OMEQ01 (sample SAMEA103958142, study PRJEB25191) | human gut metagenome | biome: human-associated habitat [ENVO:00009003]; feature: intestine environment [ENVO:2100002]; material: feces | place: Germany | collected 2013/2015
CCTCGTCCTCACCGTCTGTCAGGCCCAGGTACATCGTGTCGATGGTGATGTAGTCCACACCGTAGTTTTCATAGTAATCGTCGTGGATGGTCATGCGCGAGGGATCGGCAAAGTTCAGAAGCTGCCAGGGCAGCTTCAGCTCCACATAGTCGCCCGCAAAGATAAAGTCTGCCAATGAGTTGAAATCGGGCGACGACGGGTTCGCGTTGCCGTAGGCAAGATCGCCCGTCTCGTAGGTCTCAGAGCTTGCCTGCCAGTTTCCGGTGAGCAGCGGCGTCGCCGTCTGGAGCATCAATTCGATGGGCTTGAACAGCGGCGTGTCCGCGTCGGGCGGGTCAAGGTAGGCGTCCGCGTCGTGCGTTTCATGGTAGAACATGGCCCGCAGCACCTCATAGCGCTCCTGCACCACGAGGCGGCTGTTCTCTCTGCCGTCGATGGCAAGGACGAAATCAACCGCGCGGTCAAAGCGCAGGCCATAGTTTTTGCAGTAGGTGCTGCCGGTCTTCGGCGTGGTGTCGATGGGGATAAACATCCGCTTTTCCCCGTTTGCAAAGCCCTTCTGATAGGCCAGAAGGTAGATATAGCGCTCATCGTACTTCATGGAAAGCGCTCGCTCGCCCGTGTCGAAGAGTTTATCCTCCTCCGTCCACTCCGAGAGGCCGCCGTCCACATAGCAGACGCTTTCCTCCTCGCCGGGGTCGAAGGAAAGCAGACCGAAATACTGCTCGTTGGTCTGATAGTCGCTCCAGTACGGCGTGCGCTGGAGATTCACCGCGTGCATGGTGTTCCAGGTGCGCTTGAACCATTCGTCCTGCCAGGTAAACACACAGCCGCCCGCGCAGCCGGACGTCATAATATCCTCCCAGCATTCCGCAAGGGCCTGCCCCTGCTCCTGCTCGGACATGTGGCCCTGATTGCGGCCGGTGTTCTGGTCCCTCTGCGCCATGCCGCGTCCCGTAGACACACCGAACTCGGAGATGACGACTGGCATTGTATGATGCCGCCGCAGGGCGCGCAGATAGGCAAGGTAGGTGTTCACCGCGCCGGCCCCATCGTAAAAGTCCTCCTGCCGGAGCAGCTCGCTGATGGGCGTGCCGGGACCGGTCTCCACACGAGAGATGACGGCCTTGCCGTCCCAGATGGGCGTGCGGTCCATCACCGCGGGGTTGAGGCTATAGTTGAGATAGTCGGGATAGTAGGGATAGACATGATAGGAAACGAATTGCCCGGCAAGAAAGGCGTCCTCCGCACGGATATGCTCCACATCCACCTGCGCGCACTTCATAAAAAAGGTCGTGATATCCTCCGGATAGAGGAACGGATCGGTGGTCGGCCAGTTGGAGAAGGCGACGAGCCGCTGGCTCTTATAGCGGCGGCTCTCGTATTCAATGATCCGGTCGCCCGCCTGCGCCAGCATGGACTCAAAGGCGGAGGCGTCCTCCGTCGCGGAGAGATACGCGCCCTGATAAGGCGCCATATCGGGATACTTGTGGTCGGTGTAGGCGACGGTCACATCCTCCCACTCCACACCGAGAATATAGCCGATGACCCAGCGGGAAACATCCTTATTGTAAAAGCCCGATCCCGTGCCCCGCCCGAGCGAGATCTTCTTGTTGCCGTGCAGAACGTCGACCAGCGTGCGCCCGTCCTCGATAAACGCATCGAGAAAGTCCTTATCGTAGGCGTCGCGGTGGGAGTTTTGGATATAGTCGTTCACCCATACGCCGTGGATGAGCCAGAGCGGTTCCTCGTTCGCCTCCTCGCGCGCGGTGTTGTACTCGTAGAAGGCGTTGTAGAAGTCGTCGTGGAGCGTAATGTAGACGCGCACGGTGTTCGCGCCCATCTCCTGCATCTGCCCGAACCAGCGCAGGTAGGTCTCCCTGTCGATGGCGTAGTCCGTCGCCCACTCGCCCGGAAGGCCGACGCCGAGGTTTACGCCCTTAACGGTAAACGGCTCGGGACCGCTGCCGCGATCCATGTAAATGCTTTGCGTATCCGTGGTCATAAAGGCCGTCACCGGCTCGTCCGGCTTCAGGTCGATGTACCATCCCAGCCGGTAGCGCGCCGTGTCATAAGCAAGATAGAGCAGGATCAGAGCGGAAAGCGCGATGATAAATTTTTTCACGGCTCCGCCCTCGCTTTCTCAGTGGTTGAATTTCTTATTTCTGGATTCGTGGCTGTATTGGCGCAGAATGTCGATGTGCTCGTCCATCCACGCGCCGCGCTCGATGCAAAAGCGCTTCATCTGCGCGACGGCAGCCGCGTGTGAGTGCGGGTTGCGCCACGCGGGGGAGAGCATATCCTTTTCGAGCGTGTAGCCCCAGACGGAGAAGTTGCGCTCGACGGCATCGCCGAGCCACGCGGTAACGTCGTCCATGTAGGTGCAGAGATACTCGTCGCTGAGGATGCCCTGACGCAGCTCGCGGTAGCGGTCGATGACGGCGTTTATGAACTTCTCGTCTTTGCTGAGCATATAGTACCAGACGTTATGCTGCAGCTCGAAATGCTGCGGCTCTGTGACCGGATGACTGTAGTTGTCACAGGCGGAGTTGAAGTCCCAGATGCACATTTTGTATTTGCCGCGCACATCCCTGTAGATATAGGTGGAAAGCCAGCCCGCATCATAGTTGCAGGTAAACTCGTTGAGGATAAAGTAGTCCACGAAAGAGCTCATGTCCGCCTGCTCCCACCATGCATAGGGCTCGGTATCATAGTCATAGGAGTAGAGTGACTTTTCAAAGTCGGAGAAATCCTGTGCGATCCACGCCGCGCGCTCCGGCGTAAGCCATTTTGTTCCCGGATAGACGATGTCCATATCCTGCAGATTTCGCAGGGCGTATTGGGAGAAGGTCTCGATGTTTTTGACCTCGTTGCCGCTGCCGCGGTCAAGGCGCAGAGCGTAGCTCGTCTGCACTGTGTCCTTCGACGGCTCCGTGAGCTTCAAGCGGGCATCCGCGCCGGAGCTGACAGTCTCCGTCATAACATAAAGCCCCTGATACACTCCGTTGAGCAGTACCTCGCAGAAGCGCACATTCGGCGCGTAGTCCATGATCTCGCCCGCAAGATTGTACCACATATAATTGCGGATGAGCGTCTTATCGAGATACGGCCCATGCAGCGCCCACTCGTCGAAGGCATCCATCCCCAGCATGGCGACATCGCGCGAGGCCGCGCCGTCGTCCGTCAGCGTCTTGACAAGATAGCTGTGCTTATCAAAATAGCGCGAGGAGTTGCCGCGCACGCGAATGTCGATGGTGCTTTGCAGAGTCGGCGCGTCGGCGGGGTGATTGTTGCCCTCGGCGTGATCCACCACCGAGACGGACGCGCGCAGCAGCGTACTGCCGTCCGCCGTAGTGGTGAAGGTGTCGTTGCTTCGGCTCCCGTCGCCGTCGCGGATGGGAACGCCGGGGATCTCCGCGCCGCCGGTGTCGATGAGCACGAGCGGCAGATGAGAGCAGAGCAAATCTTCTCCGTGGTCGGCACAGGGTGTATAGGCGGGGCGCTCAAGATGCTGATGATAGCGTGGGTGCTCATCGGTCAGCACGGCTGACAGGTTTGTTGCGGATAGGAGGAGCAGCAGCGCACAGGCCGCAAGAGCCATTCGCTTGTATTTCATGTTCGTCTCCGCTCCCCTCTTTCCGGTTTCTCAGTTCGACACCTCGTCGTTCTGCATGACAAGATTGACATAGTCGATGCTTCCCAGCGAATAGATGCTGCCGGGAATGTCCGGCGTTGTCTGCTCCGCGCGGCGCAGGAGCTTTTGCGTGATCTCGTAGATCAGCTCGACCGTATCCTCCGTCGTGTTTTCCACACGCAGCGTCGCCTTGGCGCGAAAGAGCTTGTAGACCTGCGCCTTGATCGGCTCCTGCTTGCTGCGGTGGGCGCGGATGATGAGCAGCATCCGGTTATCGCTCTTGATGCAGCCGAGCAGCAGGATCACCGCGAAGGTCACGGCGCTACCGATGCAGGCCACGGCATAATCGCCCACGCCGCAGCAGATGCCGACAATGATGGACCAAAAAATATAAACCGTATCGCGCGAGTCCTTGATGGCGGTGCGGAAGCGGACGATGGACAGCGCGCCCACCATACCGAGAGACAGCGCGATGTTGTTGCCGATGACGGTCATGACCGTCCCCGTCAGCACCGCGAGAATGACGAGTGAGGCGTTGAACTTGCGGCTGTAGATCGTCCCGCGGTGGGAGATGGCGTAGGACAGGAAGATAAAAAAGCCCAGCACAGCGGCAAGGACGATATTGAGCAGAATATCCTCCCACGACATATCGCGGGGTGTGGTAAAAAGGTTCAGGATCTGTTGTCTCATGGTGTTTTCCTCCTATAGCCTCGTCTGACATCCGTTTTGGCGGGCAAGCACATATTTGCTGACAGAAAGCTCACTGCGATCCACGCTGTTGATCAGCTCGCGAAGATAATCGAGCAGAAAGCCGTTGTACTTGACCTCAAGCACCACGCAGTACGGATCGAGCACGGGGTTCATGTTCAGCCGCGGCGAAAAGAGGTCGAAGCAGCTCTCGACGGAAACAATGCGGCTGTCAAAGGTAATGCGTATTTTGTTCTCCTTGGCGATAAATGCCTTGCGGTCGTATTCTACGATCGTTTTGGGGCGATAGCACCGGCTGTGCATCAGCGCGTAGCACTCCGCGGCAAAAGACTCCGGATACCGCAGCAGCGGCGCGTAGTCGCCGCGCGTGAGCGCTTGGGCATCCTCCCGTGTCACGCGCAGAGAGCGCTTGAGCTGACTTGCGCCCTGCTTCTGCTTCATCTCCAGCATGGCGAAGTCTGCCGCCGGATCGTAGCAGCGCAGGCGCAGCTTGCGCCGCAGCTCCACGCCCGCTGCCTTTTCGCGGAAGTCCCTGTCGTCGAGCGTATCGAAGTAAAGTGAGCGGACAGGGTAGCCGCTTATGCCGTTGTGCGGGTCCTCGTGCATGACCTGCGCGAGCCGATGGCAGGCTTGCAGCGCCTCCGGCAGCGAGATCAGATATTTCTTTTCCTCGCGGAACACGCGGTTCACCGATGCTCCCTCCTTTCGCAGAGAAAGAAACTGACCGCAGTCCTGCTAAGGCAATACCGCAGCTTTCACTGCGCGGTGTTGCCTTAAGAGTGCGGTCGGTCGATCATAGGGGCTCTCCCACTCAGACATATGGCCCTGCAGCATAGTCTTTCGACGATTTTCCATCTTAAACGATTATACAGGGCTACGCCGCATAAGTAAAGTCCTTTCTGGCATTTCCGGCATTTCCGGCATTTGGCGTGTGCCGTCGCTTGTGCGGCGGAAGTCCTCTCGTGCGCGGGAACCGGATAGGATCACCTCACGAAATAATTATATCACCGCCATGAGCAAAACGCAGGAAACGCAGTAATTGCAATGGTTCCCGGCCATGGCTGTTGGACTTATGCCAATGAGGGGATTTTACTTTGTCTTGGCCTTGGACTTCTTCTGCTTGACCTTCTTGGAGTTGCTGCCCTCAGGGTTTGCATCAGGCTCGGGTTTCACTTTGTCATTTGTATCAGCACCGGAAATCCCTGCTTCGGAGAGGGAAGATGTGGGCTGTTCATCCCAGATAACCTGTTCAACTTTTCCCATTGTAGGCTGAGGTTCGGCCTGCTTACTGTCTGTGGCGGGTTCACCAGTTGTATCAGCAAGCAGCTCATCAAGTCGATCCACTACTTCCGCAGGAACAGCAGCCACAGCGGGGAAGATGGAATCGGGATTACTCAGTCCTCCTTCGGGAACTGTGTCTCCTGCGGGTTCTGCTGTGTCTGTTGTGCTGCCTTCACCATGATCTCTGTGATCAGGCCTTCCAGCCTTCTGTACAGCCATTTCATCAACAATGCCAGTAGTGCCGCTGTCAGCATCAGAAATATGGCTATCAGCAGCACCGACTGTGCCACCACTCTCTGCCTGATCTCCTCCAGGAGCATCATCACCGCCGGTTCCACCGTCATCCTCCTTGTCTGTGTTCTCCTTTGTCATGTCGATGAACCAACCCTTCCGAGTGCCGCTTCCGCGTGCCATTCAGAGTGCCATTCCGAGTACCGGCGGCACACGGAATCTCCCCATGGCGCAGTTTTTCTCAACCTGCCCCGCAGAAGATGCAAAAAATCCGGTATCGCTCCAAACGGAACAATACCGGATTTTTGTCTGTTTTCAGCCAATGATGCCCGCAAAGGCAGTCACATCAAAGGTTTGCAAGTTTCAAGCCGCTTTGTGAACGCTCAAAAGATCGCTCACATTTCCTTTATCGCAGCCTGTGCGGCGGCGAGACGGGCGATGGGCACACGGAAGGGAGAGCAAGACACATAGTCCAGACCGACCTTGTGGCAGAACTCGACGGAAGCGGGATCGCCGCCGTGCTCGCCGCAGATGCCGAGGTGGATGTCGGGATTGGACTCGCGGCCCATGGTAGCGGCCATCTTCACGAGCTTGCCCACGCCGACCTGATCGAGCTTGGCGAACGGGTCGTTCTCGTAGATCTTCTTGTCGTAGTACGCGCCGAGGAACTTGCCGGCGTCGTCACGGCTGAAGCCGAAGGTCATCTGGGTCAGGTCGTTGGTGCCGAAGGAGAAGAAGTCCGCTTCCTTGGCGATCTCGTCCGCGGTCAGAGCGGCGCGCGGGATCTCGATCATGGTGCCGACCTTATACTTCATGTCGGACTTGACGGAGGAGATGATCTCGTCCGCGGTCTTGACGACGACGTCCTTGACGTACTTGAGCTCCTTGACCTCGCCGACGAGCGGGATCATGATCTCGGGCACGATGTGCCATTCGGGATGCGCGGCGTTGACGTTCAGCGCAGCCTTGATGACCGCACGGGTCTGCATCGCGGCGATCTCCGGGAAGGTGACGGCCAGACGGCAGCCGCGGTGGCCCATCATGGGGTTGAACTCGTGCAGGGAGGCGATGATGGCCTTGATCTCGGCCACGCTCTTGCCCATATCCTTGGCCAGCAGCTCGATGTCGGCCTCCTCGGTGGGGACGAACTCATGCAGAGGGGGATCCAGGAAACGGATGGTGACGGGGTTGCCCTCCATGGCCTCGTAGATACCCTCGAAGTCGCCCTGCTGCATGGGCAGCAGCTTGGCCAGAGCCTTCTCACGCTGCTCCACGGTGTCGGAGCAGATCATCTCACGGATGGCGGCGATGCGGTCGCCCTCGAAGAACATATGCTCGGTGCGGCACAGGCCGATGCCCTGAGCACCCAGCTCACGGGCCTTGGCGGCGTCGTGGGGGGTGTCGGCATTGGTGCGGACCTTCAGGCGGCGGAACTTATCGGCCCAGCCCATGATGCGGCCGAAGTCGCCGCTGACGCTGGCGTCCACGGTGGGCATAGCGCCGTCGTAGATGTTGCCGGTGGAGCCGTCCAGGCTCAGCCAGTCGCCTTCGTGATAGGTCTTGCCGGCCAGCGTGAACTGCTTGTTCTCCTCGTCCATGACGATGGCGCCGCAGCCGGAAACGCAGCACTTGCCCATACCACGGGCCACCACGGCGGCGTGGCTGGTCATACCGCCACGGACCGTCAGGATACCCTGTGCGGCCTTCATGCCCTCGATATCCTCGGGAGAAGTCTCCAGACGGACCAGAACCACCTTCTCACCACGGGCGGCCCACTCCTTGGCATCCTCGGCGGTGTAGACGATCTTGCCGCAGGCGGCGCCGGGGGAGGCGGGCAGAGCCTTGCCCACGGGAGTGGCGGCCTTCAGAGCGGCGACGTCAAACTGGGGATGCAGCAGGGTATCCAGATTGCGGGGATCGATCATGGCCACGGCCTGCTGCTCGGAGATCATGCCCTCGTCCACCAGATCGCAGGCGATCTTCAGAGCGGCGGGAGCGGTGCGCTTGCCGTTACGGGTCTGGAGCATATAGAGCTTGCCGTGCTCGACGGTGAACTCCATATCCTGCATATCGCGGTAATGATCCTCAAGGATCTTGCAGACGTCCTCGAACTGCTTGAACGCCTCGGGGAACTTCTCGGCCATCTCGGCAATGGGCATCGGGGTACGGACGCCGGCGACGACGTCCTCGCCCTGCGCGTTGGTCAGGAACTCGCCCATGAGCTTCTTCTCGCCGGTGGCGGGGTTGCGGGTGAAGGCAACGCCGGTGCCGCAGTCGTCGCCCATGTTGCCGAACGCCATGGACTGGACGTTGACGGCGGTGCCCCAGGAGTAGGGGATATCATTGTCGCGGCGATAGACGTTCGCGCGGGGGTTGTCCCAGCTGCGGAAGACCGCCTTGATCGCGCCCATGAGCTGCTCCTTCGGGTCGGTGGGGAATTCCTCGCCGATCTTGGCCTTGTACTCGGCCTTGAACTGGCCCGCGAGTTCCTTGAGATCGTCGGCGGTCAGCTCGACGTCGAGGGTAACGCCCTTCTTCTCCTTCATCTGGTCGATGAGCTGCTCGAAGTACTTCTTGCCGACTTCCATAACGACGTCGGAATACATCTGGATAAATCTTCTGTAGCAGTCATAAGCCCAACGCGGGTTGCCGGACTTCTTAGCCATAACTTCAACAACGTCCTCGTTGAGGCCGAGGTTGAGGATGGTATCCATCATGCCAGGCATGGATGCGCGTGCACCGGAACGGACGGAAACGAGAAGCGGGTTCTCCTGATCGCCGAACTTCTTGCCGGTGATCTGCTCCATCTTTTCAATGTACTCCATAATTTCAGCCTGGATCTCATCGTTGATGCGGCGGCCGTCTTCGTAATACTGGGTGCAGGCTTCGGTGGAAATGGTGAAGCCCTGCGGAACGGGCAGGCCGAGGTTCGTCATCTCAGCAAGGTTTGCGCCCTTACCGCCGAGAAGCTCGCGCATGCTCGCGTTGCCTTCTGTGAACAAATAGACATACTTTTTGCTCATTGGAAACTACCTCCTTGAAAATTTACACGGTTAAACCGAGTATTAACTGATTTTCCCGGCGAAAAAAGCGTAAAAAACTTATTCACTGTTTCGCCGCACTCTATTATACCAAATATATTTGCGAATTTCCATACCTTTTTTCGAGAAATCGTCTGTTTTCGGAAATTTTTCGCAGAATTTTTCTTTTAGACAGATTTTTGCGCCGCAAAACGATTTTTTAAGGCGGGTTTTCCCGCGTTTTCGGACAAAATAGGCTTGCAAAACCCTTTTGCGGGTGGCATAATATAATATATTTGAAAAGCGGGCATGCCCGCAAACACACACACGCAGAGAAACGCGCAGCGGCGAAGGGTCTCCCCCTTTCGGCGGCTGTGCGGCTTCTGCGTGCCTTTCGGCATCCCCGAAAACGGGCGGTGCGAAAAAGAAGACAAAAACATTGATGTAAAAAGGAACATTCCATGAAGCTTTTTTCTAAAAACGATCAAACTTCGGGCGGCGCGGACTGGCTGATCGTGGGACTCGGCAACCCGGGCCCGAAATATGAGATGACACGCCACAACGCCGGTTTTTTAATGCTGGACGCCATCGCGGAGCACTTTAACATTGAGGTGCGCCGCGTGAAATTCAAGGGCCTTTACGGCAAGGGCACCATTGCGGGACAGAGCGCCGTGCTTTTAAAGCCCTCCACCTTTATGAATTTGAGCGGACAGTCCGTAACGGAAGCGATGAACTTCTTTCATATTCCGCCGGAGCGCACGCTGATTGTATTCGACGACATTTCGCTTGACGTTGGGCGCACGCGCATCCGCTTAAAGGGCAGTGCAGGCGGGCACAACGGCATGAAGAACATCATTTATCTGAGCGGCAGCGACCTGTTCCCGCGCATGAAGATCGGTGTAGGCAGTAAGCCCGAAGGTTGGGACCTTGCGGACTGGGTACTCTCCCGCTTTACAAATGACGAGATGAAAACGCTAAAAACCGTTTCCGAAAACGTAACGGACGCCGTGGAGCTGCTCCTCTCCGGCGCGCCGGGCAAGGCGATGAACCGCTATAATTCCTGAGCGGCTCCCCGAAAGGAACACTACTATGCGTATGAATTTTTTGAATGACGCGCTTGGGCGCGTGCCGGAATACCGCGCGATCGAAAACGCTGTGCGGCAGCGCAAGACGCCGGTGGCCGTGACGGGTTTGGCTTCCATTCACAAAGCAAATATTCTGCACACACTGCTTTCTGCCATGTCGAAAAAAGCGCTGTTTATTGCGGGCGACGAAGCGGAAGCGACGCGTATGCTGGAAGACCTGAACGCGATGGGCGTGACTTCTGCGTTTTACCCCCTGCGCGATTTCAGCCTGCGCGACACGGAGGGCAGCTCGCATGAATATGAGCGCCAGCGCATCGAAGCACTGACGCTGCTGCAAACCGGGCAGTGCACCTGCATTGTGACGACGATCGACGCGGCATTGCAGTATGTTCTGCCGCCAAAAAAGCTGAAAGAGCGCACGGTGAAACTCTCTGCCGGACAGGAAATTTCGGTGGATGAGATTGTGCGGGCGCTGGTGCGCTGTGGCTATGTGCGCGCCGATCAGATTGACGGCACGGGTCAGTTTGCGCGCCGCGGCGGCATTGTGGACTTCTACTCCCCCGGCGGAAAAGCACCGGTGCGTGTGGAATTCTGGGGCGACGAGATCGACACCATCTCGTATTTTGACGCGGAGACGCAGCGCCGCACCGACCAGATCACGGAGGTGACCATCTCCCCTGCCGTGGAGGTCGTGCCGGACAGCATGAGTATCCTTGCAAAGAAACTCGAGGCACACGCAAAAACGCTGCGCGGCAAGGCGGCGCCTGCCGCAAAGGAAGTGCTGCTGCGCGAGGCGGATAAACTGAAAAACGACCTGCACATTGGGTGCATGGACAAATATTACATGTTCGTTTACGAGACAGTCGCAACGCTGTTCGATTATTTTGACACGGATGCGCTGCTGGTGTTCTCCGAAGGCTCGAAACTAAAGGAACGCATGCGCACGACGCTGTGGCAATGGGGCGAGGACGTACGCGGACTGCTCGCGGAGGGCGTGCTGTGCCGCGGGCTTGACATGTACACCGAGACGTATGAATACGCCTTAAAGCGCGCGGAGGACACGGCGAGCGTTTATATGGACGCGTTTGCACGCGGCTCTTACGACACGCCGACAAAGGCGCTTGTGAACATGACGGTGCGGCAGCTTTCCGTTTGGGGCGGCAGCACGCAGCTTTTGGCCGAAGACCTGACGGCTGCGCTGCACAACCGGCATGCCTGTGCTGTTTTAGCCGGCACGGAGCGCGCCGCGATGAACGTGGCGGCAGATTTAAAGGCCGCCGGACTGCCTGCGGGCTATTTCGAGAGCCTTTCCGCCATCACGCCGGGCACGGTGGCCGTTGTGGCGGGTACGCTTTCCGCAGGCTTTGAATACCCGAACGCGAAATTTACGCTCATCACGCACGGACGCATGAGCGCGGGCAGCCAGCCGAAAGCGAAAAAAAAGGACAAAAACAGCAAGGCCGTTTACAGCCTTGCCGAGCTGACCCCCGGCGATTATGTAGTGCACGCAACGCACGGCATCGGCATTTTTGAGGGCATCCACAAAATCGACATGCAGGGCATCACGAAGGACTACATCAAGCTGCGGTACGCGAAAAACGACACCTTATATGTGCCGGTGACACAGCTCGATTTAGTTGCGAAATACATCGGTCCGCGTGAGGACTCCGGCGTAAAGCTGCACCGCCTTGGCGGCACGGAATGGCAGAAATCGAAAGCGCGCGTACGCGCCGCCGTAAAGGACATCGCAAAGGAGCTTATTGTTGCGTTCCCCGAAGACAACGAATGGCAGCACGATTTTGAGGCGCACTTTGAATACAACGAAACGGACGACCAGCTGCGCTGCATCAACGAGATTAAAAACGACATGGAGCGTGAAGCGCCGATGGACAGACTGCTGTGCGGCGATGTGGGCTTCGGCAAGACGGAGGTCGCCTTGCGCGCGGCGTTTAAGTGCATCACCGCCGGCAAGCAGTGCGCCATCTTGGTGCCGACGACGATTTTGGCGTGGCAGCACTACCAAACCGTTTTAAAGCGTATGGAGGGCTTCCCCGTGGATGTGGAGCTGCTCTCCCGCTTCCGCACGCCGCGTCAGCAGGACGAAATTCTGAGAAAGCTGAGACGCGGCAGCATTGACCTCATCGTCGGCACACACCGACTGGTCTCGAAAGACGTGCAGTTTAAAGACCTCGGCCTTGTCATCATCGACGAGGAGCAGCGCTTCGGCGTGCAGCAGAAAGAACGGCTGAAAGACGTGTGTAAATCTGCCGATATTCTGACGCTTTCCGCAACGCCGATCCCGCGCACCTTGAACATGGCGCTTTCCGGTATACGCGATATGTCCGTCATTGAAGAAGCGCCGCACGACCGTCACCCGGTGCAGACATACGTGATGGAATATGACCCGGGCGTCATCTCCGACGCCATCAAAAAAGAACTGCGCCGTGGCGGGCAGGTGTATTACCTGCACAACGATGTAGCATCGATTGAGCGCGTGGCGGCGGGTATTCGCGAGCGCGTGCCGGAGGCGAGGATCGGCATCGGCCACGGCAAAATGAGCGAGCAAGAGCTCTCCGAAGTCTGGCGGCGTTTGATGGAGCATGAAATTGACGTGCTCGTCTGCACGACGATCATTGAGACGGGCGTGGACGTGCCAAACGCGAACACCCTGATCATCGACAACGCCGACCGCATGGGACTTTCGCAGCTGCACCAGCTGCGCGGACGCGTGGGCCGCAGCACCCGCCGCGCTTACGCGTACTTTACGTTTACACGCGGCAAGGTTTTGAGTGAAATTTCGCAGAAGCGTTTGGCGGCGATACGCGAATTTACGGAGTTCGGCTCCGGCTTTAAGATTGCGATGCGCGACCTCGAGATTCGCGGCGCAGGCAATATCCTCGGTGGCGAGCAGCACGGGCACATGGAAAGCGTGGGCTATGACATGTACTTGAAGCTCTTAAACGAAGCCGTGGCCATGATGAAAGGCGAAGCGCCCGAGAACCCCGTGGAGGAATGCACCGTGGACATGCAGGTGCAGGCGCATATCCCGGAAAGCTACATCGATTCCACCGCGCTGCGTTTGGATGTTTACCGCCGCATCGCAGACATTAAAACGTATGAAGATTCGAGCGATGTTGTGGATGAGCTCATTGACCGCTTCGGCGAGCCGCCCGAAAGCGTTTATGGGCTTATTGATATTGCTTTGCTGCGCAACCGCGCGACACAGCTTGGCATTACGGAAGTCAAGCAGCAGGCAAACGCGCTTCTGCTCTACAAAGATAAGTTTGACATGGAGCGCGTGAAGCGCCTCATTCAGGGCATGCCGAACAAGGTGATGCTCTCCGCCGGCAGCCGCCCGTACATCAGCGTGGCGCTGGGCGGCAAGGCACCGCTCACCGTTTTGGAGGACGTTTTGAAAGTTCTCTGCGGCGATGAGGACGCGAAAGCGCCGAAACCCGCTACAAAATAACTGGACATTTTGCCGTATCGGCGGTATAATGAACAACAGCAAACCTTTGTGGGCATTTTGTCCGCAATATTTAAGAAAGGTACGGAACAAACACCATGAAAAGAATCGCAAAGATTACCGTGGCGCTGCTTTTGGCCGTTGCCATGTGCTTCAGCCTTGCGGGCTGCTACGATGAGGATCTGAACTGGTCCGCAAAGTACGACGACACCGAGCTGCCTGCCGGCGCATACATTTACTACCTCTCCATTGCGTACAACGAAGCGGCTTCCAAGGTCTCTACCGAAGACGAGGTCTTGAAGTCCGAAATCGACGGCACGCCGGCCGAGACGTGGATCAAAAACCGCGCGGACGAGTATGTGAACCAGTATTTCTATATTCAGAACGAAATGAAGCGTCTGGGCCTTGAAATGACCGACGAGGATTACAGCACATGCCTCCAGACCACCGAGAGCTACTGGAACTACTTCGGCACGAGCTTTGAAAAGTTCGGCATCGCAAAAACCTCCTTTGACATTGCGTATTCCCAGTATAACAGAATGTACCTCAAGGTCTTCAACGCGCTGTACGGCGAAGGCGGCGAAAACGAAGTGCCGGAAAGCGAGCTGCGCCAGCACATTGAGGACGATTACTACGACTACGAGTATTTCTCTGCGCCGCTGACGAAGACGGATGATGACAATAAATCTGTTGACCTGACCGATGAGGAAAAAGCCGACCTCAAGGAGACGCTGGAAAAATACAAGACGAAGATCGAATCCGGTGCGATGACCGTGAACGATGCTGCAACGGACTATGCGCTCAAAGTACAGCAGGACTCCACCTACCAGACCGGCATCAAGGACGAAAACGGTATGCAGTCAAGCTACATGCCGGACGCGTTCATCTCTGCGATTAAGGAGATGAACGAAGGCGACGTGGAGGTCGTGGAATCGACAAAGTACATGATCGTTCTGCACCGTCTGCCGATCAAGGACGACGAAGACACGCTGCTGGAGAGCAGTGACAACCGCTCGCAGCTTTTGCTTGAGCTGAAGAACACCGAATACGCCGATGCTGTCAGCGCGGCTGCACAAAGCTTTGAGGGCGTGGAATGGAACCAGAAGGTACTGAACCGCTACAAGCCCTCCATGTTTGCGGATACCAAGAAGAACGGCACGTCTTCCGTCGCTTCTGAAAGCGGCGACGAAAGCGCTTCTTCCGAAGAGAGCAGTGCGGAATCTTCCGAAACTTCATCCGAGACGAGTGAGACTTCTTCTGAATCTTCCGCTGAGTAAATCATAAAATAAAGGCAGCATGGGTATTGCTTCATGCTGCCTTTTTGCTTACAAAATTTTTTAAAGGGGACGAGACTATGGACTTTTGGAAACGGGCACAGGAACTGAAAGACGAGATCACCCAAAACCGCAGGCGTATTCATCAGAATGCCGAGGTGGGGTTGAACCTACCGAACACAAAGGCGTTTGTGATGGAAAAGCTGCGCGAATACGGCCTAAAGCCGACAGAATGCGGACATGGCGTGACAGCGACACTCGGCAAGCC
>OMEQ01001011.1_pt1 | contig 14875 bp, 10 predicted proteins | sample 1645451 | NCBI WGS metagenome assembly OMEQ01 (sample SAMEA103958142, study PRJEB25191) | human gut metagenome | biome: human-associated habitat [ENVO:00009003]; feature: intestine environment [ENVO:2100002]; material: feces | place: Germany | collected 2013/2015
CACCTTCGAGTCGGGGTCGCTCGATACGCTCATGCGCATCGTGGACTGCACCTCGTGTCTGACGATCGTTCCGGAGATGGCCGTGGAGTACATCCCCGCCGATCGCCGCGACCGGCTGAAGACCATCGCCAAGGGGGCCACTTCGCGCAAGATCGCCGTCGCCGTGCGGCGCACCTATGTCAAGAATTCGATCATCAGGGCCCTGACGGACACGATTCTGGCGAACGTCCCGGCGGCCCGGGCCTGACGGCGGCCCCGTCGGTCCGCTTCGTCTCTCTGCCGGACGGATGCGGCCTGTCCGCCCGTCCGTCATGCCGCCCGACGGCACGGCCGTGCGTTGCCCGGCATGGCCGCTTTTTTCTCCGGCTGCTCCTATTTTGCAATCCATAATTTTCAAATCCGGATAATCTTTCGTACCTTTGCAAGGTTATAGACCCGTAACGGATTTTTATGGATAAACTGATCGAAACGATCGTCAGCGCGATTGAAGATAAAAAAGGTAAGAATATTGTATCGCTGGACCTCTCGGGGTTCGACGGGGCGATCTGTTCGCATTTCGTCGTCTGCAACGCCGATTCCACCACGCAGGTGGCGGCCATCGCCGGCGGCATCGAGGAGAAGGTGCTCGAAACGCTGGGCGAGAAGGTGTGGCGCGTCGAGGGACAGCAGAACGCCCTCTGGATCGCCATGGACTATGTGGACGTGGTGGTGCACATTTTCCAGACCGATCTGCGCGGTTTCTACAAGCTCGAGGAGCTGTGGGCCGATGCGCCGATGGTGAAGTACGAATACGAAGCGTGAATTTGATTTATGGCACAACAACGGAAGAACAACAATAGAATGAACATGCCGCGGCCCTCCTATTTCTGGCTTTACGGACTGGCCGCCGTTTTTATCATCGGCTGGGCCGTCATGGGGGGCGGGAACGACGCCCCGCAGCCCAGCGACTGGACCTCTGTCGAACGGATGGTCGAGCAGGGCGAGGTGGAGCGCATTCAGGTCGTGAACCGCGACCAGGCGCAGGTCTTTCTCCGGAAGGAGGCGATCGGGAAGTACCGCAACGACGCGGAGAACAGGCAGTACGCACGGATTCCCGAGAACGGTGCGCAGTTGTTCTTCACCATCGGGTCCGTCGATTCGTTCCGCGAGGACCTGAGCGCCGCCGAGCAGCGCTCGGGCCATACGGTCCCCGTCGTCTATAAGAACGAGAAGAACGACTGGACGTCGCTGCTCATCAACCTGCTGCCGTGGGTGGTCATCATCGGCGCGTGGTTCTTCATCATGCGCTCCATGTCGCGCGGAGCGGGCGCCGGGGGCGGTGGAGGCATCATGAACGTCGGCAAGGCCAAGGCGCAGGTATTCGACAAGGACAACTCCCGGCGCGTGACCTTCAAGGACGTCGCCGGACTGGAGGAGGCCAAGGTCGAGATCATGGAGATCGTCGATTTCCTCAAGAAGGCCGACAAGTACAAGGAGCTGGGTGCGAAGATACCGAAAGGCGCGCTGCTCGTGGGCCCTCCGGGAACGGGCAAGACGCTGCTGGCCAAAGCCGTGGCCGGTGAAGCCAACGTGCCGTTCCTTTCGATTTCGGGTTCCGATTTCGTGGAGATGTTCGTGGGCGTGGGCGCATCGCGTGTCCGCGACCTGTTCGAGCAGGCCAAGCAGAAGGCCCCCTGCATCGTCTTCATCGACGAGATCGACGCCATCGGCCGCGCCCGCGGCAAGAACGCCGGATTTTCGGGCAACGACGAACGCGAAAATACGCTGAACCAGCTCCTCACGGAGATGGACGGCTTCCAGACCAATACGGGCGTTATCGTCCTCGCGGCGACGAACCGCGCCGACATTCTCGACAAGGCGCTGATGCGCGCCGGGCGTTTCGACCGTCAGATCGAGGTGGGCCTGCCCGACGTCAAGGAGCGCGAGGCGATTTTCAACGTCCATCTGCGTCCGCTGAAACTCGATCCGCAGCTCGACCGTGAGTTCTTGGCGCGTCAGACGCCCGGTTTTTCGGGCGCCGACATCGCCAACGTCTGCAACGAAGCGGCGCTGATCGCCGCGCGGCACAACAAGAAATTCGTGTCGAAGGAGGATTTCCTCGCGGCCATCGACCGCATCGTGGGTGGACTCGAAAAACCCAATATGCCGATGACGGCCGCCGAGCGGCGCGCCACGGCGATTCACGAAGCGGGGCACGCTACCGTCATGTGGTCGCTGCCCCAATGCGATCCCGTGCTGAAAGTCACGGTGGTTCCGCGCGGGCGGAGTCTGGGCGCGACGTGGTATGTGCCCGACGAACGCCGCATCCACGTTACCAACGAAGCCCTGCAGGAACGGCTGGCCGGACTGCTGGGCGGCCGGATCGCCGAGGAGGTCAGCTACGGAACGCTGGGAGCAGGCGCGCTGAGCGATCTGGAGCGGGCTACCGAGACGGCCTATGCGATGGTGGCCTACTACGGCATGAGCAAGAAGATCGGACCGATCAGTTATTACGACTCGTCGGGCACGCGCGATACGTTTACCAAGCCTTTCAGCGAGCAGACGGCCCACGACATCGATACGGAGGTGCGCCGCATCATCGAAGAGGCGTATGCCAAGGCGCGCGGCATCATCGAACGGAAGAGCGAGCAGATCAACCGGATGGCGGACCTGCTGCTGGAGAAGGAGACGATCTATGCCGAGGATATCGAACGCATACTCGGCCCGGCGGCGCAGGTGCCGCGGGAGAATGACGAGCCGAAAAAGGGTGTCGTCGTCGCCGATGACGATGCCGCGTCCGGAACGGCGTCTGCGCCGGCGGACGCTCCGCCGGCCGGGACCGGAACGACGCAGGAAGGCGATGCCGGAAGCGCGTCGGGAACGAAAACCGCCGCTTCGGGAGCCGCGAACGCCGAAAAATCCGAACTGAACTAACCGACGAACCTAACCCGCTGATATATCTGATGAGTGAAAAAATGAAGAACCTCATGGTGCGTACGCTTAGCGGCGCAGTCCTCGCAGTGGTGGTGCTGGGTGCTGTTATGTGGTCGCAGTGGAGTTTCGGCGCACTGCTGCTGGCGATGCTCGTCGGCGGCATGCTCGAATTTTACGGACTGGCCGAGAAACAGGGCAACGCCCCGCAGAGGATCTTGGGAACGGCGGCGGGCATCGTGCTTTTCGCGCTTAATTTCGCGTTCGTATCGGACGACATCGAGATTCTGGGCGGCGCCAGTCAGGCTTTTGCCTGCGGAATGGCCTTTATGCTCCTGCTGATACCCGCGATGTTCATCTGCGAACTTTACCGCAAACAGCAGAATCCGGCTTCCGGAATTGGCACGACGCTGATGGGCGTCTGCTACATTGCGCTGCCCCTTTCGCTGATGTGCTATATCCCGATCATCGGAAGCGACGTGTGGACTCCTTGGGTGATGATTTTCTACATCTTCATCATCTGGGCCAACGATGTCTTCGCCTATCTGGTGGGAATGTCCCTCGGACGGCACCGCATGTTCGAGCGTCTTTCGCCCAAAAAGTCGTGGGAGGGATTCTTCGGCGGGCTGGCCGGCGCCGTGGCGATGGGATATGTCGCCGCGCGGGTATTGGATGCCGATGTATGGGCGTGGCTCGGTCTGGCGCTGGTGGCGGCCGCAACGGGCGTGCTGGGCGATCTGGTGGAGTCGATGTTCAAACGCGCCGCGGGCGTCAAGGATTCGGGAAATCTGATCCCCGGACACGGCGGTGTGCTGGACCGTTTCGACGCCATGCTGCTTTCGGCGCCGTTCGTCTTCGTCTATATGCTTTTTGTTATGTAACTGCAATCCTAAATTAAGTTATGAGAATAAATAAAGAAGGCTACAAAATTATCGGCATTTCCGGCGCCGTTTGCGTATTTTTGTGGTGGTTGATCTATCACCTGCTGGTCAGCGACGCGAATATTTCGCTGTTGTGGGTGAGCGCCGTGCTGTTGCTGCTGTTCTGGTTCTTTATCGTCGCGTTTTTCCGGGAACCCCGCCGCGTGCGCATCCACGATGCCGACCTTGCCTTTTCACCCTGCGACGGCCGCGTCGTCGTGACCGAAGTAGTGAAGGAGAACGAGTATCTGAATGAGGAGATGCTCCAGATTTCGATCTTCATGTCCGTCACCAACGTCCATATGAACTGGGTTCCCGTGGGCGGTACCGTCGAATATTTCAAATACCATCCGGGGCGTTTTCTGGTGGCGTGGCACCCCAAGTCCTCGACCGAAAACGAACGCACCACGACCGTGGTGAAGATGGCTTCGGGACAGAAGGTTCTCTTCCGTCAGATCGCAGGTCTGATCGCGCGCCGTATCATCTCCTATATGAAAGTGGGGGCGCCCGTGGAGCAGAACAGCGTCTGCGGCTTCATCAAATTCGGGTCGCGCGTCGACGTGCTCGTCCCGAAGAACAGCGAACTGCTGGTCGAGATAGGCGATCCCGTGGTGGGTTCGCAGACCCCGATCGCGCGTCTTCCGAAAGCCTGATTCATCCGCTGTATGAGGACGACACCCCAGACCTTCCTGCGGTTTATTGCGGGCGCGGCGATTGCTGCGGCCGTCCTCTTTCTGGTCTGGTACTTCCGGTCGATCGTCGTCTATGTGCTGATCTCGGCCGTGCTGGCCGTCATGGGCAATCCGCTGGTCAAACGGCTCGCGGCATTGCATGTCAAGGGCTGGAAAGTGCCCCGCTGGCTGGCGGCGCTGGCGACGCTGATCGTCATCTGGGTGGTGCTGGCGACATTGTGTTCGCTGTTCGTGCCGCTGGTCTTCAACAAGATCTACCAGTTGTCGAACGTCGATTTCGCCACCGTCGTGGCGAGCATCGAAGAGCCGATAGCCCGCGCCCAAAGCTACCTGCACGAATTCTTCGCCATGCCCGAAAGCACCTTCTCGCTCTCGGAAGCCCTCGCGTCGGCGCTCAAGCAGGTGATCGACATCGAGTCGCTCAACACGGTCTTTGCGTCGATCGTCAATGTCGTGCTCTCCTCCGTGATCGCTATTTTCTCCATCACCTTCATCACCTTCTTCTTCCTGCGGGACGAGGGGCTTTTCTATGCTATGATTACGGCGATGTTCCCCGAACGTTATCACGAGAACATCACCCGTGCGCTCGACTCCGTAACCCTCCTGCTGGCGCGCTATTTTACGGGAATCCTCTCCGAAAGCCTGCTGTTGATGGTCGCCGTGTCGCTGACGATGATGGCCTTCGGGATGAAAGCCGCCGACGCGGCGTTCATCGGGCTGGTGATGGGCGTGATGAACGTGGTGCCCTATGCCGGGCCGCTTATCGGCGGCGTGGTTTCGGTCTTCGTGGGGATCGTGACCCCGATCGGGGGCATGACAGTGGGGCATACGGCCGTCGTCATTATCGGTTCGCTGCTGATCCTCAAGGGACTCGACGACTTCGTGCTGCAGCCGACGCTCTATTCGTCGCGCGTCAAGGCGCATCCGCTGGAGATTTTCCTCGTGATTCTGATCGCCGGGTCGCTGGCCGGAATCCTCGGCATGCTGCTGGCGATTCCCTCCTATACCGTACTGCGCGTCTTCGCCAAGGAGTTCTTCTCGCAGTTCAGTCTGGTGCGTAAACTGACCGAAAAAATCTGATGGAAAAGGTGATTATCGAGGGCGTTGTGGAACACGGACGCCGGCTCGGACGCGAGCTCGGATTTCCGACGGCGAACGTGGCCGTTCCCGATTCCGTCGCCGCGGAGGACGGCGTTTACCGTTCGCGCGCCGAGGTCGGCGGGACGGCACGGCGTCTCGAAACGCATATTTTCGGTTTCAGCGGCGCATTGTACGGCCGTATGCTGCGCGTGGAACTGCTCGAAAAGATCCGCGACGAGCGGCGGTTCGATACGCTGGAGGAGCTGCGGGCGCAGATCGAAAAAGACAGGGAATATATTTTGAAATTAAAATAAACAGTTATGTATTTAGACTTGACAATGCCCTACAAGGTAGCCGACATGTCGCTGGCCGGGTGGGGACGCAAAGAGATCGAGATCGCCGAGCACGAAATGCCCGGACTGATGGCCGTGCGCCGCAAGTATGGTCCGCAGAAGCCGCTGAAAGGCGTGCGCGTCATGGGGTCGCTGCATATGACCATCCAGACCGCCGTGCTGATCGAGACCCTCGTGGAACTGGGCGCCGACGTGCGCTGGTGTTCGTGCAACATCTTCTCGACGCAGGACCATGCCGCCGCCGCGATTGCCGAGACGGGCGTTCCCGTTTTTGCATGGAAGGGCGAGACGCTGCCCGAATACTGGTGGTGTACGGCCATGGCGCTGTCGTTTCCGGGCGGCAAAGGCCCGCAGCTGATCGTGGACGACGGCGGCGATGCGACGCTTCTGATTCACAAGGGCTTCAAAGCCGAGGACGACGCTTCGACGCTCGATTACGAACCCTCCTCCTACGAAGAGGAGGTGATTATCGACACGCTGAAGAAGGTGCTTGCCGAGGACAAGGATAAATGGCATCGTACGGTGGCCGAATGGAAGGGCGTCAGCGAGGAGACCACTACGGGCGTACACCGGCTCTACCAGATGCAGGAGGCGGGCGAACTGCTCGTTCCGGCCATCAACGTCAATGACTCCTGCACCAAGTCCAAGTTCGACAACCTCTACGGCTGCCGCGAGTCGCTGGCCGACGGCATCAAGCGTGCGACCGACGTGATGATCGCCGGCAAGGTGGTGGTCGTGTGCGGCTACGGCGACGTGGGCAAGGGTTGCGCCGCGTCGATGCGTTCGTACGGAGCGCGCGTTATCGTGACCGAGATCGACCCGATCTGCGCCCTGCAGGCGGCGATGGAGGGCTTCGAGGTGAAGACCGTCGAAAGCGCTCTCGGCGAAGGCAATATTTTCGTGACCTGCACAGGCAACTGCGACATCATCACGCTGGAGCATATGGAGCGGATGCGCGATCAGGCGATCGTCTGCAACATCGGCCACTTCGACAACGAGATACAGATGGCGCGGCTCGAAAAGTCGGGCGCCGTGAAGACCAATATCAAGCCGCAGGTCGATAAGTTCACCTTCCCAGACGGACATTCGATTTTCGTGCTGGCTGAAGGCCGTCTCGTGAACCTCGGCTGCGCTACGGGCCATCCCTCGTTCGTGATGTCGAACTCCTTCACGAACCAGTGTCTGGCGCAGATGGAACTTTGGCAGGAGAAGCTCGAAGTGGGCGTTTACCGCCTGCCCAAGCATCTCGACGAAGAGGTGGCGCGCCTGCATCTGGACAATCTGGGCGTGGAGCTGACCCGCCTGACCGAAAAACAGGCGGATTATATCGGCGTGAGTCCCGACGGTCCCTACAAGGCGGAGCATTACCGCTATTGAGACCGGCGGCATCCGGCATGGAAAAAAGAGGATACCTTGTTGGGTATCCTCTTTTCGTTTTCAACCGTTCCGCAGATCAGCGGCGGCGGGGAAGGGCCTGCGGATGTGCGAGTCGGTTGGCTGCTGCGACCGCAGCCTTATATGCCGAAGGTGTCTGCTGGGGCGTTACGGCGGGTATCTCCGCGGGCAGGGTCACCGTGTAGCAGGCCGGGACGCCGGGAACGCCGTCGGCATCGTAGGCCATGTAGATCACTTCGAAGGTTTCGTTTGCCATCGAAACGTCCCAGAACGTGACGTCGTAGTAATAGAATCCGTCGGCGCTCACTTCCAGATCCATGCTGCTTTTCCAGCCGGAGTAGTAGCCGTCGTAGTCTTCGCCGTAGGCATTGGCGAGCGACGAGAAATACTGGCGCCAGTAGGATGTCTCCTTTTTGGCGAAATCGCCCTTGTAGTAGCCGTCCTCGTAGCGGAATGCGCGGGCGCCGGCGGTCGGTTCGAAACGGTACACCGTTGCGAAGCAGTTTTCGGGGGCGCCTTCGAGTTCGGAGGAGTTGACCACCACGTGCTGGATGCGCAGTGCGGCCTCGCTCTGGCCCTGATCGCCCGACGACGAGCGTGCCGGAGTCTTGAGTTTAGCCCAGTTGAGCTTGCCGAAATTGCCGTCGGCATCGACGCCGACTACGGCGAGGATGTACTCGGTGGAGTATCCCCAAGACGATTCGGTCAGCGTGTTGTTGGAGATGGGTTTTTGGGCACTCAGATACCCGATCATGTCCTCTTCGGTGTTAGGCTCGAAATCGGGATCGTCCGGGTCGTCGTCGAAATAGCTGCCGTATACGCACGTGGCGTAATAGGCGACGGTCTTGTCGTTGGGGGTAAACGTAGCCGTGATGCGGCAGTAATAGCTGGTGCGTTCTTCGTAGTTGACTTCGAACGTCACCCACGGACCTGAGAGATATTCTGGTTCGTCGGTCGTTACCGGGCATTCGCACCACTCCGAGTCGAGCGTTTTTTCGCCGTCGCCCAGCGCTTTGATGCGGAAAGTGTAGGCTGTCGATGCTTTCAGGTCGGTGAAAGCTGCCGAGAGCGCATCGGTGTTGGTTTCGGGAACGATCACCGTGATTGCGCCGTGGGGATTCTTATGCAGCAGGGTATAGGTGTACGATACGGCTCCTTCGACCGCTTCCCATGAGATTGCAAAGGAGTCGGAGGTGATGTCCGATGCAACCGGGGCCGGCGGCATCACGGCTTCCGGTTCCGGAACGGTCGGATCATCGTCGGAGCAGGAAATCCCCCCCCCTGCCAAAATGAAAAGCAGCAGATACGGTAATAATTTTTTCATAACGTGTGGGATAAAAGAGTTGAAGATTTTTGATGAATAAAAAAAAATTGCGAAACGAATTTACTGGTTTTCTCCGAAAATTCCAATACCCGTTCGCCCTCCGCGGAAGTCGTCCGAAAACGGATTGTAACTGTAATATTCGGTTTGTTTTATAATTTTTTTCTTTTCCTGCGGATGGAATTTGCAGGGTTTTTTCGAACCGGGGCCTGAAAATTACGATTCGTAATTTTAATTTTTTTCGGATTTTTTTCGACCGGGTGCGGAAATGAAAGCGGGACTTGCGCACTGCCGTTATCGGTCTGCCGGGGCGGAATTATCCGCAGACTTCCATCCGTCAGCCGTGCGCAGATACTCCTGTTTGCGGGCCGTTTTTTCGGACGGCTGTTAAATATTGTCTCCTCTGTTTTTCCGATCGATTGCTTTTTGCCGTGAAAATACTTATCTTTGAACGGGTTTACCGATTCTGCAAGCTGTTTCTATCCGTATATGATCATATAATATTGTCGGCAGAGACTTGGTGTTGCGCCGTCATGTATCCGACCCTACTTTTGTTTAACTTAAATAAATTGCTATGAGATTTTTTACGATGCGGAGACTGGCCGCCTGCATGGGCGCACTGCTCCTTGTTTCCCCCCCCCTGCTGACGGGTTGCGACGACTATGACGACTCGGAACTGTGGCAGAATGTGAACGACCTGAAGAGCCGGATCGAGGCTCTCGAAACCAAGATCGGCCAGATGAACACCGAGATTGCGGCCCTCCAGAAAATCGTGGACGATGCGGTGACCGTCGTCAAGGTCGAAAAGAGCGCCGACGGTTATGTCATCTATTTTTCGGACAACACGACGGCCGAGATCAAGAACGGCACTGCCGGAGCCGACGCTCCCGTTATCGGCGTCAAGCAGGATACGGACGAGGTCTACTATTGGACGATCACGACCGACGGCAAAACCGAGTGGCTGATGGCCGGCGGCGCGAAACTGCGCGTGACGGGCGAAAGCGTCAAACCCGTGATGTCGGTCGATGACGAGGGCTACTGGACGATCAGCTACGACGGCGGCAAGACCTCCGAGCGGATTCTCGATGCCGCGGGCGATCCCGTTTCCGCCGTGACCGAGGGCAGCAGCATCGGTTCGCTGTTCAAGAGCGTCAATTACGACGACAACAACGTCTATTTCGAACTGAGCGACGGTTCGATCGTGACGGTGCCCGTACGCAGCAATTTCTACATGTTGATCCGCAAGGCTCCCGAAGTCGCGACTTTCGTTTTCGGTGAGACCAAGGTCTGGGACGTCGAGTCCGCCGGGGTGACGAAAACCCTTGTTTCGAAGCCCGACGAGTGGAAGGTGACCTATGCCGACGGCAAGCTGACGGTCACGGCCCCGACCGAAGCGCATAAGGAGTGCGCCGATTTGCGGGGTACGGTGGGCATCACCTACTTCAGCGCCAACGGTCAGGCCGACGCCGTGATGATGGACGTGGTGGCCGACGCCGACTACAGAGGCGAGACCGTGGGTGAAGATTTCACGGTCAATATCACGGAGATCACCGACAAGAATATCAAGGCGACGATAACCCCGAAAGACGACGCTGCCTATTGGTATATGGGATATACCACGCAGGAGAATATCGACAACGGCGGGCTGGACAAGCTGATCAACGACCCGTTGAACGGCTATCTTTCGATGCTGGGTTATTATGCCGCTTATAATTTTCTCGACATGTATGCTTTCAAAGGCGCCAAGACGGACTTCTCCTTCCCCGGTGTGCTGAAGGGCGGTACGGAATTTTGCGCCGTGCTGTTCGGATTTACACCCGATGCCTCTGCCTCATACCCGGTTCCCGTTACTTTGAACACCGAAGTGATGACTGTTCCCTTCAAGACGCAGGAACCGGTCGTAATCAATACCGTTTACCGCATCGACGTCTCAGACGTGTCGTGGTACGGCGCCAAGTACGTCTGCGTTCCGTCGGACGATCTGGGTTACCTCCACGGTTTCGTCCGCAAGTCGGAATTCGACACTTATGATGATGACGCCGCATTCATGAAGTCGCGCATCGATATCTACAAGAGGGCCTACAGGGATGAACTGGAGAGCGGCGCGCTGACATGGGCCGATCTGACTTTCACCGAAACGCAGACTGTCGTGGCTCCGGCCTATATCGAAGAGGCAGGCGCTACGCGCATGGGACTGGTCGATGATACGGAGTACTATGTCTATGCCTTCTCCTGCACCGATGGCAATGCCACCTCGCCGTTGTCGAAGGCCGCCTTCAAGACCGGAAAATTCATCCCTTCCGAGGAGTGTACGTTCGAAATCACCACCACGGTCGAGCGTCAGGACGTAACGGTGAACGTCGTGCCGTCGAACAGGAACGTCACTTATTATTTCAGCGTCACCAGAGCCGCGCAGCAGGAGCAGTTCGACGCCGACCTGCAGTTTGCCGTGGACGACCTGATCTGGACCAAGATATGGGCCGAGTCGCAGCAGATCACGCTTTCCAGCCTGCTTTCGAAGGGTGAGGACAGCAACAAGTGGACCGACCTCTGGGCCGCGACGGCCTATATCGTTTGCGCCTACGGCGTTTCGGAGGACGGGGCGATCACGACGCGTCCGACCCTCGCCCGCTTCGTGACGAAGGGTACGATCGATCAGACGAGCGTGAAAAACGCCGCCGCGAGCGCCATGGGCGGCAAGGTTTTCCGCCGTTAGCCGTTCCGGACGTACTGAAAACGGAAACGCCGCAGGAGATTTCCTGCGGCGTTCTTCGTTTCTGCGGATTCCGGCGCGTCAATAGCCGAAAATCTCCTCCTGCGATACGGTCTGAATGGGACCGAGGGTTTTCAGGTAGTTGAGATCGAGGTCCTGAATGTCGCCCAGAATGCCGTAGACGTATTTGCGGCCTTTGACCCACTTCTGCTGGGCGGCTTTCACGTCGTCGAGCGTCATGGACTGGACTTTCTCGAAAATCTGCTTGTCGCGGGGGGCGTCGAGACCCAGATCGCGGGCGCGGAGATAGCTCCACAATACGCCGTCTTTGACCGTGCGCTCGGTGCGCAGGCGGGAGACGAGCGCCTCCTTGGCGATGCCGAACGCCTTCTCCGATTCGGGCATGTTGTTGATGATGTCGTCGAAAGCTTCGACGGCCTTCTGCATCTTGTCGTTCTGCGTGGCGATGAAGGCGTAGTAGCTGTAATCGCCGTTGGCGTTGCTTGGCGTAGCGAGGGTGGCCCATGCCGTGTACGCCAGACCGCGCGCCTCGCGCATCTCTTGGAAAACGATGGTGTTCATGCCGCCGCCGAAATATTCGTTGTAGAGCGTGATTTCGGGATCAGCCGCCACGTCGAATTTCTCGCCGCGGTTCGAGAACTGCAGGTAGTAGAGCTGTTTGGCGTCGTACTGAGCCAGTACGACCTTGTTCGCATCGGTGGGCAGCAGGGTGCTGAATTTCTTCTCCAGCGGCTGCAGGTCGGCGGCGACCTTGTGGTGTTCCGCCAGCGCACTCTTGACTTCGGCCTCTTTCTGCGGGCCGTAGTAGAGCACTTCGTGCTGTTTGCCCATCAGACCGCCGATTTTGGCGAGCAGCTGCTCCGAGGTCAGCGCCTGCAGCGCCGGGTCGGTGAGGGTCGTGCGGCGGATGAAGTCGCCGCCGTAGAACAGATAGCGCTGGAGCGCGCCGAAACAGCGGCTCTGATTGAGCTTCGCATCCGCACGGCTCTTGAGCATGTCGGCCTTGCAATTCTCCAGAATCGCTTCGTCGGGTTTGGCGCCGGCGATCAGCCCTTCGACGATCTCCATGGCTTTGCCCATGTTTTCGCTCAGTCCGGTGATCTGGATCGAACTCTGGTTGGCCCCGGCGTTCATGTAGAACGAGCAGGCGATGTCGTACATCTCCGATGCGATCTCTTCGGCGGTCATCTTGTCGGTCCCCAGATAGCTCAGGTAGTTGAATGCCAGATTCAAAGCCGGATCGTTCTCCGTACCGGTGTTGAAGACGTAGATCAGCGTGAAGATATCGTTGGTCTCGTTCTTCTTGTAGAGAACGTCGATGCCGGGCTGCGCCTCGAACTGCGACATGTCTTTCTTGTAATCGACGAATACGGGTTCGATCGGCTGCACCTGCGAGGTCTGTATCTCGGAGAGGAATTCGCTCTGCGAGTCGCGGTTGGTCACGATCGGGGTGATCTTCGGGGCGGCGATCTTCTGCTCGTCGGGGTCTTTGCCTTCGCGTTTGTAGATGATGGCGTAACTTTCGGGACCGAGGTATTTGTTGGCCCACTCCACGACGTCCTGCTTGGTGATCTTCGACATGCGGTCGAGCCGTGCGACTTCATCGGCCCAGTCTGCGCCGCTGATGAACGAATAGACATAGAGTATCGCGCGGCTGTCGTTCTCCTCGAACGAGCGCATCAGCTGCATTTTGTAGTTGTTGATGGTCGCTTCGATCAGTTTTTCATCGAAGTCCCCCTCCCGCAGTTTTGCCACCTCCTCCAGAAGCAGGTCGCGGACTTCGTCGAGCGACTGCCCCGTCTTGGGGCGTCCGGCCACGAGGAACGAACTGTAATCGGGCTGCGTCGAGGCATAGCCGTAGGCCGAGAGCACCTTCTGCTGCTGGTTCAGGTCGAGGTCGATCAGTCCGGCCTGTCCGTTGTAGAGGATCGAACCCACGATGTCGCTGATGTCGGTCGATTTGTCGTTCGCGCCCGGCAGACGCCAGCCCAGCATGACGTTGGCCGCTTCGAGTCCGTAAACCTCCTTCACCACGGGAGTCGTGATCGGCTTTTCGGGTTCGAACTGCAGTTCGGGCAGGTTGGGATTGGGCTGCATGTCGCCGAAGTACTTCTCGATCGTGGCGACCATTTCGTCGGGTTCGAAATCGCCCGAAACGCATACGGCCATGTTGTTGGGCACGTAGTAGGTCTTGTGGTAGTTTCGGACGTTGGTGATCGACGGATTTTTCAGATGCTCCTGTGTTCCCAGCACGGTCTGCGTGCCGTAGGGGTGGTTGGGGAACAGCGCGGCGTCCATCGCTTCCCAGACTTTGCGGCTGTCCTGCGTCAGGGACATGTTCTTCTCCTCGTAAATGGTCTCAAGCTCGGTATGGAAGCCGCGGATCACGGGATTCTTGAAACGGTCGGCTTGGATTTTGGCCCAGTTGTCGATCTGGTTCGAGGGAATGTCCTCGACGTAGACCGTCATGTCCTGCGACGTGAAGGCGTTGGTGCCGTTGGCGCCGATGGCCGACATCAGCTTGTCGTACTCGTTGGGAATGGCGATTTTCGAAGCTTCGTAGCTGATCGAGTCTATGCGGCGGTAGATGGCCGCGCGCTCGGCCTCGTCGGCGGTCTTGCGGTAAACCTCGAAGAGACTTTCGATCTCGTCGAGCATCGGTTTCTCCGCGGCGTAGTCCGAAGTGCCGAACTGCTGCGTGCCTTTGAACATCAGGTGTTCGAAGTAGTGCGCCAGACCCGTGGTCTCCGCGGGGTCGTTCTTGCCGCCGACCTTCACGGCGATATAGGTCTGGATGCGGGGCGCCTCCTTGTTTACGCTCATGTAGACTTTCAGTCCGTTGTCGAGCGTGTAGATGCGGGTGTTCAACGGATCGCCCGCCACCGTTTCGTACTTGTACTTGGAACAAGCCGCGGCCAGCATCGCTGCGATGACTACCGCAAATAGTAGAAACTTTCTCATTATCGATAGGGTTAGAAAAGAGTTGCGAACCAGTCCCGGACGGCGGGGTAGGTGTCGGCCGTCACATGGACGAACATGCCGATCGCCGCCGCGAGTTTGATGCCCGTGCCGACGACGAACGAGAGGAACGAGCCTATGCCGACCAGAAACGCCTTGCCCGCGTCGCGGCGGTCGTTGAGCAGCTCGCCGAGTACGGCGCCGAAGAAGGGGCCGAGGATGATGCCGACGGGCGGAAAGAAGAAGAATCCGGCGAAGACGCCGACCGTGGCGCCGATGGCACCCGAACGGGAGCCTCCGAAGCGGCGGGTCATCCACGCCGGCAGGAAATAGTCGGCGACGCTGACCGCCACGGTAATGGCCAGCCATAGCCAGATGGCCGCCGGCGACATGCTCGAATAGGAGGTGAAGTAGGCGCAGAGAAGTCCTGCGTAACTGAGTACTACGCCGGGCAGGGCGGGGACGATACAGCCGACGATGCCGACGATCGAGAGCAGAAATGCTGCGACGGA